>ERZ778518.1078-NODE-1078-length-20897-cov-5.210440_pt1 | contig 20897 bp, 26 predicted proteins | sample MGYA00510340_ERZ778518 | MGnify/ENA primary metagenome ERZ778518 (study PRJEB29527, sample SAMN07138967) | mouse gut metagenome | material: feces | host: mouse | place: China:Nanjing | collected 2016-01-25 ...
CTCCTGCCAGAATGAACAGTCCCTGTGTGATGAGGTTGTCCACCACAAATTCAATAGGCTTTAGCGGTTCGGTCATGAGTTCCTCGCAGTTTATCGTGTTTAATTTTGTCAATAAATCTTCTCCTTTCGATTCCGAATGATGATATTTATCTTAACATATTCGCTCCGCAAATGTAAATATGGAATGGTTTTTCGCAAAAAACGCAAAAATCCATTCCATACAAAAATTCATATTGATTTTTTGTTTCGGAAGTGCTAAAATGTAGATGGGGAGGCAAATAGAATGACTGACAAAAACGGGATATACTTATCCGTGGACGGCGATGACGCAGTTCGGGTTATCGTTGGGAACGGCACGAAAATACAAACCGATAAAATAAAAATCTCCGAGGAACTGATCGGCGAATTGGAGTATAATATGTCGCATTATGAAACTGTTGTAGAACATATTTCGGAAAAGACGGAGCCGCTGGACGGTATAGGAGAATACTCCGAGGATCAGGTAACTTCCGTCTTTAACACGGCGCTTGATTTGGCTGACGCAGTTCGGGAGAACGACCTGACGTCCGGCGTATTGCTGCGGGCTGCAATAAACAAACTTCTCAACGTCAAGGACGACGGAACGGCGATGTTCTTCTTGCTTTCGATGAATAATGTTGTCGAGGCGATACGAGAGCCTATGAGCACACAATATATCCTTTATAAATATCTTAAGTCCCGAAGCGAATTTGACACACACGAGGAGTGGCTTCGGACAAATATACTGCCCGAAGGCTATTTTTTTCGCAGAGACTATCCCTGTGAAATTATAAATTATGATTTGTTTACGAATGAACCAAAGCTGTCGCAGGTTTTCTTCTTCGACAATTATACCAACTACTTTGTGTTCCTTTTTCTGAAGTTCGCGGAACAGAAAAGGCGCGTGTTAGAGTGTCCGTGCTGCGGTAAGCTTTTTGTTCCGAAATCAAATCGCGCCGAAATTTACTGCGATAGAGTCCTCATTGACGGCAAGACCTGTAAGCAGATTGCGCCAAAGTTGGCTAGGAAGCTCAAGCAGCGAAACGATCCTCTGCTTGAAGAGTATGAGAAAGCGAAAAACAGGAACTACAAGCGGGTGGAGCGTTATGAAAACGCCGACGGAAACAGCGGTGTCATGCGGCTGACGTTCAATGAGTACAAGACTTGGCTCGACAGGGCGAGCGAAATGAAACGGCTATATTTACAAGGTAAGATTTCGAAAGACATTTTCATAAAAGTTGTTGGCGAATTGGATTGAAATTATGTTTTTCCGGTTACCTCTTTTATCACATTTTTTCTGTTATTACAAATATAGGCGCAAGTAAATCACCCTTGCGCCCTTAAAAACGTTTCAGCATTTTTGGAAAGTTGTGGTAACATTGGTTATTCCGGCTGTCGTTAATATTTTAAACCTCTTTTTTCCGCATTTATAAATTGCAGTTGTAATCCAGCTTTTATGATCCATTTTTATTTTTTCCCACAGATTTCAGTAAAAGAAGGGATATTATCAGTATCAACGGGAATATACAGCCAACAAGCATTCCTCTCTGCAAATTATCGTTTGCGCTCTGCGCCGCGCTGCCTACTAAGCCCGGACCGAAAGCTCCTCCAAGATCGCCTGCCATAGCCAGCAGCGCAAACATAGCTGTACCGCCTGTGGGAATGCGTTCCGAGCATATACTTATTGTACCGGGCCACATAATTCCAACCGAAAAGCCGCATACAATGCAGCCTGCCAAGCCTATCGCAGACGAGTCGAACAGTGAAGCAGCTATGTAGCACATCAAACAAAGACAGCCTGAACCAAGCATAAATTTCGTCAGGTTCAGTTTACCGCCGTACTTTCCATAAACGGCTCTGCTTATGCCCATTGTTACCGCAAACATACATGGACCCGCAAGGTCGCCCGCCGCCTTTGACAAGCCGAGAGCTGATTCGGAGTACGCCGAAGCCCACTGCGCCATGGACAGTTCTGAGGCTCCCGCGCAGACCATAAGTATAATAGCCAGCCAGAATAACGGTATGCGGAGCAGTCCGCTTATTTTCATTCCCTCGCCGTCGTCCGTAAGTCTTTCAATAGGGCAGACCGCAAAATTAAACACATTGACAATGGGTATCACTGCCCAAACGCAGGCAAGCCATTTCCAGCTTTCTATTCCGAATACCGCGAAAAAAAGCGTGGATATAAGTATCACTCCCACCGAGCCCCAGCAGTAAAACGAGTGCAGCAGGCTCATGACTGCGTCCTTGTTTTCAAAAGGACACGCCTCCACAATAGGACTGCCCAGCACCTCTATAAGTCCGCTGCCTACGGCGTAGACCATAACGCTTGCTATTATTCCGACAAACGGGTCGGGCAAAAGTCCGGGTAAAAATGCAAGACCAACAAGTCCAGCGGCAGAGCATATCTCGGCAGCCACGGCGCATTGGCGGTATCCTATCCTGTCCGCAAATTTAGCACACAAAACGTCCGTAATAAGCTGCGTTATGAAAAACACCGAGGATATGAGCGCGATTTTACCGAGCGGTATGCCGTAATCGCTGTGAAATTTAAGAAACAGCAGCGGTGCGAAATTTGCCGCTATTGCCTGCGTTATAAAGCCCAGATAGCAAGCTGCCAAAGTCCTTTTATAATTTTTTGCCATATTGACTTCCCTCCGATTTATTGTTATAATATAATTGTATCATATCACAGAAGTGATAGAAAATCAAGATACTATTTCTCAAATTTATTACACAATATCGTAAGGGGGAGGCATGGCGATGAATGGGGATAACAATTACAGCAGGATTAAAACCGACGAGACACTGAGGGAAACGGTCTGTCACGGCAGCGATGAATATCCTTTTCAATACTATAATGAGGATATATGGCTGTTTGATTTTCACTGCATTGACTGGCACTGGCATTCCGAGGTGGAATTTGTATTTATTGAAAATGGTACGGCTGAATTTCTTATCGGAAGCGGCAGACATATTCTTACCGAGGGTACAGGTATATTTATAAATTCGCAGGTCATTCACCGTTTTGAAGCGTCTGAAAGCGTTATTATTCCAAATATCGTTTTTTCTCCGTCTCTGCTTTCTGCGGAGGACAGCCTAATATACCGTAAGTATGTACAGCCGCTGCTTGATTCGTCAATTGAGTGTTTGATATTTTTACCCGAGATTCCGTGGCAAAATGACGTTTTGAAAAGTTTAATGTCAGTATTTGACGTTCAGGAAAAGGCAACAGTTTGTGAAATAAAAACAGTTGAGTTCCTGCTGAAAATTTGGGAAACAATATACGAAAATGTAGATATATCAGAAAGAATTCCCTCAGCAAAAGCGTCCGCCCACACTCAGGCGCAACTCCAGATAATGATGCAATATATACATAAAAATTTTTTGGAGCATATAACGCTTGCCGACATAGCACGAACAGTATCTATCAGCAAAAGCAGCGCACTGAATATATTCAACAAATATCTTCACATTTCTCCGGTAAGCTATTTGATAAACTACAGACTTAAACGCGCCGCAAAGCTTCTCGCCTCAACGGACAGCAGTATTTACTCAATTGCTCATGACACAGGCTTTGAAAATGTCGGTTACTTCTGCCGCAGTTTCAAAGATCTTTTCGGGGTCACCCCAAGCGAGTACAGAAAAAAGTAAGAGCATGTATCCATATGATTTGTACCTGAGTACATGCTCTAAAAATTGTCTGCCGATATCCGATGTTGGATAGCGGAAGCTCAATAATTCACTGATTTACCTTTGCAGCATTTTAAAAATATTTTATATTGTATTAAGCCTTTGAGTCTCTATTTTTGGAAGTTATTAAGCCATGCGCTATAATGCGGGTTCAGCTTGGTATCCTTAAATATGTTAAACTCCCGTCATATCGGCGGACATACTGCTTTGCAGCGATACCGCCAAGCCGTACAACTGAACGGGAACATTGCAGAATAAATTTACCGCGAAAAATCCCTTGATTATATTCAGTGCGAGCGCTTTGGGATCGCCGCGCCCGTTCTGCGACTCTATTGCGAACTCAAATAATGCGACGATAATTCCAACTACAAACAGCGCCCAGCCGAGGTTTGAGAAAAGCTGCACAATCTGTTTTACCCAGGGCATCCCGAACAAATCGTATCCCGTCGCGTTCATAACGCCGAAAAAGTCGCCGAGCAGCGCGATTATTTTCTGATATATCAGGTCGGAAAAGTAATCAAATATTTTGGTCACAAAATCCGCACCTACATCTAAAAAGAATATTTTTTCCACCTCCAATACGGTTATTGATTGTTTTACATAATTATGTCCATGCCATCTGTTAAAATCTATAAAAAGCTCTCATCAGATCAAGCGCCTGATGAGAGCAATGATATTTATCCGCCTGTTATTCCGATTTCATTCAGCCAGCTATTCACATCGTTTCGCGAAGTCTCGCCGCCAAATCGTCTGCCGTCTGTCCATTCGGCGGAGCAGAGCACGTGAAGATCATCGGCGCTTGACCCGATTCCGCTGCTGTGAGAGGTGCAGAAGGGGACTATTGTCTTTTCCGAAAAATCATAGCTTTCAAGGAATGTGCTTATAATGCGCGGCGCCTGCCCATGCCAGATAGGATAACCGAGAATGATCACGTCATAATCCGACATATTGGAAACGCTGCCCGAAATTGCGGGACGAACCGAGGGATCGTTCTGCTCACGGTCGGCGCGTCCGTTTGTGTAGTAGGCAAGATCGGCTTCGGTGTACGGCTCGGCGGGAACTATCTCGTAAATGTCCGCGCCGAGTATATCCGCGGCGTATTCGGCAAGCGTTTTCGTTGTGTTAGTGCATGAAAAAAACACCACCAGTGTTTTCATATTATCCTCCTCTGTCGGCTCGGATTGAGTAATACTTTCGGTCGAAGTGCTTTCGGGAACGCTCTGCGGCGGCGAAACGCTTGACGGGTTTGACACTGTCGCGTCGGACTGTTCGGAATTATTGTTTGTGCTTTGAACAGTTCCGGAAGTACTGTTCGTTTTTTCGGAGCTTTGCGTCGGAGTGCTTGGCGGAATTTCGGCAGTCGTTTCGGAGCTTGATATAACAGAATTTTGACTATCGTTCCGGATTTCGCTGTTCGAACTATTTATAAGTCCTGCCGATAATGATTGATCACCTATAACATTTCCCGTTTCGTTTGCAGAACAGCCCGTAACAAATATCGTTAGAGTAAGAAGCAGTGCCGTAAGTATTTTTTTCATATCAACCATTCCTTTCGTTAAGCGCTTTCAGTAAATGCGCCATATTCCGACCAAGCACTTTCATCGTTTTCATGCCCTCTTCGTCGCTCTCGACCTCGCCGGGCAAACGACCGTAAGCCATACCCCAGTAGGACGAGCCCACAATGTACATATCCTGTACAAGGAAGGAATGATTCATTGCATCAATAGTGTTCAGCGCCCCACCGCGTCTTGCGGCGGCAACAGCCGCGCCGACTTTATGCCTCATCAGCCCGGGATTCATATCCGCAACTACAGCCGCCCGTTCCAGAAGCGCCTGCATATTTGCCGAAATGTTTGCGCAATAAGCAGGAGAACCGAGGATAATTCCGTCAGCCTGTTTCATCTTTTCAAATATCTCGCTGAAATTATCGATGCTGTGTACACAGTTGCATTTTCCGCCGCAAGCCCAGCAAGCTTTACATGGTTGAATAACACACCCGCCAAGCTGAACAAGCTCTGTTTCAATACCCGCTGCGTTAAGCTCGTCAAACGCTTTGTTTATCATGATCGCAGTGTTTCCATCGCAGCGCGCACTTCCGTTTATACCTAATACTTTCATATAATTCTCCTCCGTCAATACCAATCGTGCTTTTCACCGCGGTCAAGAGCGTTAATGCGCTCCATTTCCTCATAGGTAAGCTCAAAGTCGTACAACTCCGTATTCTCCTTGATGTGGTCGGGATTGCTCGAACCGGGGATAACCACAACGCCCTTTTGTAAATTCCAACGGAGAATGATCTGTGCCGATGATTTTTCGTGAGCGTCAGCAATTGCCGAAATAGTTTCGTCACCAAGCAACTCGGAAGTATGACCTCTGCCGCCAAGCGGATACCAGCCCTGCACCGTAATTCCGAGACTCTGAATATACGAAATAACGTCGTTTTCCTGATAGTACGGGTGTATCTCGTTCTGTACAAGAGCGGGTTTTATCGTAATCTGAGGGAGGAATTCTTCAAGCTCCTTAACATACCAGTTTGACAGACCGATTGAACGTATCTTTCCGTTTTCGACATACTTCTCCATTGCCTTATACGCTTTTACATCATCCGTGCCGGGGTGGTGCAGAAGCATCATATCAATGTAGTCTATGTTCAGCTTTCCGAGCGCATCTTCAATTGCTGTTTCGGGATCGGAGAACTGATTCGGATACAGCTTGGTTATAACGAATATTTCCTCGCGCGGAATATCCGATTCGCGTATTGCTCTGCCGACCTCATCCTCGTTGTGATACATATACGCCGTGTCGATAAGCCGCACTCCGCTTTGCAAAGCCGACATTACCGAAGCGAAGCAAGTATCGCCCGTAAGACTGTATGTGCCAAGTCCATTTATCGGCATAACATATCCGCTGTTTAATGTAACTGTTTTTGAACTAAAATCAAACATACCGGGATTCTCCTTTGTTTCAGGATCATTTTCGGGCAGCTTCTCCGTTGTACTTGGATTGTCTACGGACGAAGTGCTTGTGATCTCCGAAGGACTTTCGGAAGTGCTGTTCGTTGTACTTTCCGTTTCAACATGGGATGAGCTTCCGGAAGTGCCGTTTGAATTTGATAACGTCGGCGGCTCGGAAATACTTGGCGGTTCGCTTGCGCAAGCAACAAGCGTGATCGCCATTGCAATTACCGGAATGATCTTACACAGCTTTTTCATGTCCTGCCTCCTTTGTATCGATCACCTTTATCACTCTTGCGGGAACACCGCCCACTATTGTCAGCGGAGGAACATCGCGCGTTACCACAGCCCCGGCTGCGACTACCGCCCAATCGCCTATTGTAACTCCCGCAAGTATCGTTGCGTTAGAGCCTACCCACACGCTTTTTCCGAGCTTTATCGGCGCATAGTGGTTTACGCGGTTATTTTCGGGGTGAAGATCGTGGTTTATCGTTGCCAACACGACGTTATGCCCGATCATGCAGCCGTCGCCGATCTCAATACCGCCCTGATCCTGAAAATGACAGCACGAATTTATAAACACGTTCTTGCCGAAGATAATGTTTTTGCCGAAATCGGCGTAAAACGGAGGAAACATTCGGAACGTATCGTCGATTTTCTTCCCCGTCAGTTCGGTCATAATTTCGCGGATTTCTTTGGGCGCATGATATTTGTTGTTCAGCTTCATTGTTACGCGGATCGCTTCTTGAAATAAATCTTGCGTAAAATCTTCCCACTCGAGAATTTCCTCCGCTCCCTCACGAAAGCTGTTTATAACGTCTTGTACGGTCATAAGATCATCTCCTTTTCTACATTATACCACCGTCACCTCTAAATATCAAATACATATATTAAATGACAATCCATACTTGAAAAGTATTGAAAAATGTGATATACTGTATTTAACAAACTTAAAGGAGGACGCTTATGGATATTCGCGTACTGCAATATTTTCTGACGGTCGCAAGAGAGGGCAGCATAACCCGAGCCGCCGAGATACTTCATATGACGCAGCCACCGCTGTCAAGGTCACTTATGGATCTGGAGCGGGAGCTTGGCAAGCAGCTGCTGATCCGCGGCAGCAGAAAAATAACCCTCACGGAAGATGGCTTGATACTGCGTAAGCGCGCCGAGGAAATGGTTGAGCTTATGGAGAAAACAAAGGCGGAGATCAGCTCATCAAATGATAAAATAAACGGTGATATTTATATCGGCGGCGGCGAAACCGAGGGATTTCGCATTATTTCAAAAGCTGCCGAAAGAGTTAGAGCGGAGCATACGGGAATACACTTTCACCTTTACAGCGGCAACGCCGATGATGTAACCGAACGTCTTGACAGAGGCTTGCTTGACTTTGGTATTTTGATCGAACCCGCGGATATCAAGAAATACGATTTTATAAGATTACCCGCCAAAAACAAATGGGGGGTGCTTATGCGCCGTGATAATAAGCTCGCCGAAAAAAAGCATATAGCGCCCTCCGATCTGAATAATATCCCGCTTATCGCCTCACGGCAGTCTATGGCACACAATGAGCTTTCGGGCTGGCTCGGCAGAGAATACGAATCCTTAGACATTGTTGCTACCTATAACCTGTTATACAATGCTTCGATTATGGTGGAAGAAAACGTCGGCTGCGCACTTTGCCTTGACGGGATAATACCCGAATACGAAAACAGCACGCTTGTATTCAAACCGCTTGAGCCTAAAGTCGAGGTCGGTCTGAATATTGTCTGGAAAAAATACCAGGTGTTTTCAAAGGCGGCGGAGGTGTTTTTGAAGGAGATACAGGAGCTTATAAGGTAATTTCATGATTCAAAAATGTCAATCGGCAATTCTATACTCAAAAGGCAGAGCCGCGTTTTTCCCAAACATCTTCATCAGTTCGTTTTCAAAAAATGTCATTTTGCTTTCCTTTCAAAAAATTGACGGCGCCCGATTTAACGAACGCCGCCTTGTTTACTTGTCCGAGGAATATAAACTCTCCGCTATAAGATTCGCACCCAATTCAAAGCCGTTGATAAACGCGTCAATAACGATTTCTCCCTGCATTGCCGTGTGAGCGTCACATAACTGTTCTAACCTTTTGCGTTTGTCCTCCGGCAGCATTTCCTGTATTTCACGATATAATTTTGTGAATGCGTTCTGCCATTTTTCGTATTCCTCGTTTTCAAATTTGCACGAATTTGCCGGATGTATCTCGCCGAGAAATATTTTTCGAATGTATTTTCGGTGCATTTTTCCGCCCCCTCAACGGACAGTATACCACATCGGGAGCGGGAAATCTATCACCAAAACCAACAAAAATCAGATATTTATGATCGTCCAGACATACGTCGGCGCGGTCAGCGTGAACACCAGACAGGCGAAAAGTATCGCGGGAGCAGCCCATTCAAAGTGCCCGCTTTTCCGATAATCAAAATACGACATCGAAAGTTTGGCAAAGAAAAAGACCGCCAGAATCACGTCTATGATCGGGAACACAACATTGTTCACGACCTGCTTGATCTGCCCCGAGGCGGACTTCCATGTACCCTCAATTGCGCCCGCGACATTGCCGCCTGCCGCAAAAGCGGATATGGACATTACGGACATTGCGGCAATCATAATGATCGCCATAAAAATAATCTTTGTAGTTTTTTTCTTCATAAAAAAATCATCCTTTCTACTCAGTGCGACGGACTTACGTGCCAGTCGTCAAAAACGTTGCCTTTAATGGTAAGACTGTCGGTGAGATTTGCGGAAAGCATTCCCGCGGGAGTCCAGCAGTCTATCGCCCAGGTGTAGACCTTATAGCTTCCGTCCGGCATCCAAATAGGTGTAAAATGTGTACGATTATTGTATGTGCTGTATTTATTTTTTCGGAATTCAAGCGCGCCGCCCGTTTTCTCCAACAGCCGCCAATAGGTTTGGTAATAAAATTCGGGGAAGTATGCGACCGCGTTCTGAAGCTCGGTATGCTCGCCGTTCCCCGAAATTGAAGCGGTAACTTTTTCATTGATCCCATAGCCGGATTTCATCGTTCTCCCGCTTGCGGTCGGATTCTTTTCATCGCAGGTGATACGCATATTCGCGCTCATGGAAACCGAATAAGAATTCGTATAAAATTCCCATTCACCCTGATCTTCCCAATAACCGTGATCCTGCCAATACCCGCCCGTAGTGCCGTCCGCGTATCGAACGGTATGCCATTGCCAGCGCGGAATCCACACCCAATTCGGAATCCACCTTGCGCGCCAGACGCTCCAAGCCGCCGAGGTTCTTTGTGCCTTATTCGGGACATTTACCGCGCGGAAGCTGTCGTTGCGGTCATCCGCTGTCGGATCGGGAGGGGGATTTTTGTTGAGATCAACGATGCTCGCCGTAATATTGGTTTTGCTCGCGGACGCACCGCCCGTGACCGTCACACGGATATTCACGGTCTGCTCGGTATTCGGAGTATGCCATTTGCACCAGACAAGCTGCGAGCTGCCTTTCGGATATACGATATTTCCGACCGTGTAAACCTTGTTCTTGATATAAAAACGCACGGTCACAGGATTGTTGGGAGAATGTTCGCCGCCTGTCACGGTGATACTCGTATACACATCCGTGTCGACGCGATATTCATAATCGCTTGCCGCGACCTCAACTTCTTCCTCCGGCTCTTTGAAAGAAACGATTCCCACGCCGAGATATTGAATTATATCGCTGTCGGTCACATACGAGTTCTTTGAGCCTGTCCATGCGGTGTAGCCGAGATCGTCCTTTTCGAGAAACATCGCAAGCGGCAGGTTTTTATGAGAAAGAGGACCCATTTTATTGATCATCTCGCCGCCCGTCTGCATATTGTAGAGAGCCGCCTCAGTAGCTGTCATCGCCGTTCGGATACCGTTGAACGTGATGTACATGATTGGCTCAACCATCAGCTTGTAATCGCCGTTGACAAGGTCGTCATATTCAATACCGACGTGACCGGATATTCCTCTCACCACCTGCTCGTCCGTAAAATAGCTGCGAATCGCTTCAATGCTCGCTCCCGAGCCGTCGCTTATGATTGTAGGCAAAGGTTGATCCGGCGCTTTGCAATAGTATTTTGCTGTGCTAACGCTCAATGCTGCGCCGCCAACATATTCGGCTTTGCATTTCTTACCGAAATGAAATTCTATATCGCTTGCGTTGCTGTTTGTATAGTCGATTGAAGCGGACTTTACGTCACCCGTTTCGGCATCTACCACCGTAACGCGAACCCCATCGTTACCGGGATTCCAGAAGTTTTCCGAACTGCCGTCCTTTAAACCTCCGCCGCCATTGTCAATGTTCGGATCACCGCCGCTGTCGGCAAAAGCAACCGTTTGCAAACAGAAAATTGCCACCATAGCGGCGGCAATTATTCTTATGAATTTTTTCATTTGAACCTCCAAGAAATTAAGCGCCGAGCCTTTGCTCAGCGCTCTTGTTGTTTATCCAAAGTAGCCTATCTTGTTTCCATTTTCGTACATATCCGGTGCAGGTTCGCATACTCCGCCGCCGCCCTCATCGACTACCCAACCGAATCCGTTGATATAAATCATACCGTCTTTTCGGTCACCGTGCTTGGGAGTATCCGAAGATGTTTCCGGTTGCGGCTTGACCTCGGTCTGTTCGGGTTCGTAAGTCGGTTCTTTGTCGGGGTTGGTGAGCATTTCCTCGTCCTCGATCTTGGGAGACTCGGGCGGTTCGTTCTGCGGAGCACTCTCCGTTTTTTCGGGTTCGGGAAAGTTCTGATTTATTTCGATGCCGCCGTCGTCGACGAAGTCCGCCGCTTCTTTTTCGGGATCGCTCTCGGTGGGAATGCTGTTGTCGGGTTCGCTCGGTTTGTTCTCCGTAGGCTTTTCTATCTCAATCGGCTTGGTTTCGTCACGCTTCGCGGTGGATATCTCCACGCTTATTGATGTTGTTGAGCTTGTATCGGAAGCGTCGGGAGCCGTTGCCTCGGGTTCGGGCGCGAACCTTGTCGCTATGAGTATTGCGAGTGCCGCGCAGAATACCGTTCCGCCGCCTACCGCCAGACCTCTTTTTGTTTTCATTGTCATAGAATCACCTTATCCTTTCATGTCGGTGCTTTGCTGTTATCTGCATTTTACCATATCGGGGAAAATTTATCCAGTCAAAAAAACTGTTTTCTACGGAAATGACAAAACTTTTTCATTTTCCTGTGGATATTCGCTATACTAATCCCACTTTAGATTATTCGCCTTAATGTGGCTTGTTTTATATCGTTATTTTTATTTTTTTATGAAACTTTAAGTGGGATTAGTATCGAATTTCGGTGTGTACTTGGACTTCACACATAGCCTGATCTTCATCGGCGGGAGAATATCTCCGCAGAACGACAACGGCACTTCGAGCGTTATATATGATGTCGCGGAGAACTGCGGTATATCTCCCGAGGTCGGCGCGAACTGCGCGTTATCCACATTGACCGACAGTCCGTATACTGCATATTCCGTTCCGTCGGAGTTTGTTTTGACGTGTTTTCCGCCGCTGCTGCGTAGTCCGAGCAGTTGATCCAACCGTCCGTAAACATCGCCCGTAGATATTGCTGCGCGCCATGAATTACCCGAATATCTGTACCCGCCCGAATAACCCTCGCGAACGCCGTCATAGACGTTGCTGTAATTCCCGACCGAGGTCGCAATTACCGCCGACTGTACTGCGTCCTTGACTCCCGCCGATATAGTAATCAAGCGAATAATTTGCCAAAGCACCACAAAAAACATCAGCGAACCGAGCGCAATTGCCACTACTAACGGCGAAGAAGTATATCCATTTTTTGAGCGAAGTAACCGTAATATTTTTTTCACTTATGATACACCTCGCTTTTACCGGAAGCCTTTGCGGTAAGCGTCACGGGGAAGCTGCCGAACTCGCCGAATCCTATGTCCATTTTATAAGTGCAAGTGATCGTGAACTCCTGATTAAGCTGAATTTTTCCCGTCCGAGACCATTCGATCTTGGGCGTGATCCCCGTGCGTTCCGTAAGCACCTGCGCCCTTGCCGTGGTTTCCGAGCCGATCCGACCGGATATTTCCGCCTCGCGCACAAGCTCATCAGCGTAATTGTCAAGCTGAATTTTCGCGGAAACAACGGGCGCGACTGCCATAATAAGCGCAATTACCATGACCATCACAAGCACAACGATCACGATGTCGAAGTAGCCCTCGCCGCGTTTTGAACGTAATAACTTTCGCATTTTTCACCTCCGTTATGCCATCGAGCCGAGCGAGTCGAGAAGCTGCATTCCCATAACTACCAAGTAGGTCAAGAGGAACAACATCAGCATTCCGAAGCTGAGAATGCGGATTTTCGGCGGTATCTTCGCTGCTTTCGCCTTGAGCCTTTGGAGTTCGATCAGCTTGAAATCGTGCGCCAGCATTTTGAAATAAACCGCGCTGTCATCACCTCTGATGACCGATACCAAACCGCGCACCACATCGGAGAGCTGCGCCGAACCGATACGCGCCTCAAATCTTGTAAGCGCCGCCTCATAGCTTGACGAGCGCATATCGGCACAGGTCACATCAAGTTCGTAAGCAAAATGCACTCCGGCGTGCTTTTTGAAGTTCTCCATGATCGACAGAACATCACGGCTCGTTTTTAGTTCCTGCTCCACCGTAGCCACAAAGCGGGGAAGTTCCTGTTCTATCGCGTCGCGTTTCTCGCGCATTTTCTCGTCCGCTTTGCCGTTCTCGCGGAAATAAATTGCAACTGCGAGAATTATGAAAAATGGAATTAAAAGCGGCATAAAGAACGCACACGGAACAGCCAAAAGCGCGATACAAAAGGCTTTGAGGAAAGCAAGCGCTGTAAAGGTTTCGGGAGTCATTTTGATTCCCGCCGATTTCAGCGTACTCTCCAATCGCGACCTCTTATATTTATCCATCGGGATAATTTTTCCGATTTTCGCCGCGATACCAAGCAGTATCGCTTCAATGTTTTTAGATAATTTCTTATCCTCGCGCCCCGTGTTCATTACTGCTTTCGAGGTTTTCAGATAAGGGATTTTCAGCGCATTGGCAAGCAGCATAAACAGCCCCGTTCCAAGCAGAACGCCAAATAAAAATAATAAAAACTGCATTATTTTTCCCCCCTTATCGCTTATATTCAATCGGCTTGGTCAGCTTAATGACGATAGCCGTAGATATGAAAATCCCGACCGCCGAAATTGCAAGCACGATCTGCCCGACAATGGTATTCATCAGCGAATTGAACCATGCCTTGTTGAGCATATACAACAGCGGAATATTTCCAATAACGAGAAATGCCATTGAAATAAATTCCTTGCGCGGACCCGTTATCATGTACTCCAAATCCGCATTGACAACCCGCATATCCGACAGCTTATTCACTATCGGGGTAAGCGTCGATTTCAAGCTGCGATCTGTCTGACAGAGGATAAGGCTGTCACACCATTCATGGAACACCTCGTTGTCGATTTTGGTTTTCACATCCAAAATGGCGGCGGTGATGTCGGGATTCGACAGCTTGATTCTGCTGATGAAATTCTCGAAAACCGCTTTAACAGGTGCGTTCAGATAGTGGACATTTTCCTCAATTGACGTAATTATATCCTCATTCCGCAAATAAGCCGTGGTTATTATGGAGAGCGCTGTTTCCAATTCGGACGAGATTGCCTTTTTATAGTTGGTAGCGGTCGTTTTGACGTACCAGAACGGTACAAATATCAGCCCCACAGCCATAACGGGAGCGAGAAAAGCGTTCCCGATAGCTACCGCAATGCAAATTCCTATTGCCGACAGACCGAGAGAGCAAGCGCACAAAATCCCGAACATATTCGTCCGGTTGGTGAGCCGTAATATCTCCTGCGCTTCGGAAATCTCGCGTCTGAAAATATTCGGCTTTTTTCTTTTCGTAGCTTCATTTATCTGCGACTTGATGCTGTTCGGCTTGGCGAGGATTCGTGTAAAAATCCCCTCGGTAAATTCCATCGGCGAGATCCCGAACATCAGAAAAAATCCGACCACCATACCAATACAAGCAACCGTTAATATAGCGTTCACGCTGATTTTCCCCCTTTCATAAGCACGTCAAGTTCCGCTTTCGGCATACCGTTTTCAAGCAGCCGTCTTTGGAGCGATTCGGAAATATCCTCCACCTTTTCATGCGTACCCTTTACAATAAATTTCCCGTCCTCCATGCGGTTTTCGGTGATTTTATATTGGTAGAGCGAGTGATATTTTCTTGTTCCGTCGGGACAAATCTCACATTCCATGATCTCCATAATGCGCCGTTGCTTATTTTCAAGCTGCTTTGCGTAAACAACTATGGGAAACGCTTCTGTCACAAGGTTGAGAATTACTTTGTCATCAACATTCGGATATTTTCTCTTGCAGAGCGTCACCATTCTGCGCCATGTGGATTCACACGAATTAGAGTGAATTGTTGTTATAACCGTGTGTCCGGTTCTCGCTGCTTCCTGCGCTGAATCTGCCTCGCTGCTTCTCATCTCGCCGACTACGATATAATCGGGGTGAAAGCGAAGAGCCATATCCAATAAATCATCTTGGGATATGGATTTGCGGTCATCTTCGGATTCGCGCGTTATAGTATGGACGACCTTGTTTAGAATTTTATTTTTTTCGTCGCGTACCACCAAATCCAATTCACGGGAGCCGCTTTCGATCGTAAGAATTCTTTTATCGTAGGGAATAGTGGTAAGCAGCCAACCCGTCAATGTGGTTTTGCCCGAAGAAGTCGCTCCCGCGACGGTTGTGGAAACGCCATAGCGTACAAGCGCGGAGAGCAGCTCCATCATCTCATCGGTCGCCGTTCCCGACTTGAGGAAATCTTCTTTTTTCAGCTTTTGGGCATTGACGATACGGATTGAAGCTGCCACACCAACGTCCTCATCGACAAGAGGAGTTTTCAGAACTGCGATACGGATATTTTTCGATAGATGTCCGAGGATCGCGGGCGAAGTATTATCCAGCACCATTCCGGACACGTGGAGCATTCTTCGTACAACATTTATGGCGTGTTCCGGCGACTCGAAATGCTCATCAATTTTGATGTTCGTGCCGTTGCTGTACTGCACCTCGATATCGTCCCAGGAATTGATATTTATTTCCTCAATCCCCGTGCCAAAAATATATTTTGTAAGGAAAGAGAATTCAGCCATTTCGGTGTAGAGCTTATCCACAAGTTCGGTCTGCGTCAAACCATCAACGGAAATTCTATAATCAAGCAAATATTTTCCGATATACCGCTTGACCTGCTGCTTTATATTGTCATCGCCCGAATTCACATTGTTAATTCCGTCAATAACAAGCATTGAATATTTGCTCGAGATGTACGACTGCACCTCATTCAGAACGTCGTTAAATTCGCGCTTTTTGTCGCTCTTAAAAAAGAGATTTTGCGTGTTGGTATTTGTCGTCAAATTCATATCTCGAACACCTCATTTGCGATTTTCGACACGGCTTTCCGAAAATCCTTGCTGTCCTTTTCGGTAAGTCCCGCGAATAAATTTCCCGCAAGAAACTGCTTGTAAACCTCATCACTGTGCGGAATTTTAAAGCTAACGCCGCCTACGATCTGCTCAATCTCATCGTCCGCTTGGAATGACGAAACGTTGCTTGCCGCCTTATACTGCTTATTGGCGTTGAATTTGTTATCCAACAAAAGCGGGAGCTGCGAGTTTAAATACGATATTGATTTCAAATCGCACGAGACCAATCTCAGCACCGCATCGGACTCTATCAGCGATACCGCCGATAAAACATCGTTGGTAATGCTGCTAGTGCAGTCGATGATAATATATTCGCACATTTTCCGAAGCTCGTCGATCAGCTCACGTGCCTGTGTTTCCGTGTACGGAGCGTAGCTAAATGCGTTTTCTCCTTTCAGCATGGCAAGCATGGTGAGGTACTCGTTTTTCTTGTGGAGGATCGCGTTCTGTCTGATAAGATTTCCGTCCACATGAGCCGCACCGAGAATATTGCCGAGCGAGGTTTCCGCCTCGAGATCGGACGGCGGGCAGACATAGGGCAGAGGCGGCGCGGACATATCCGCAAGCACTAAAATAACGTTTTTCTTTTGAGAAGCGATATATCTCGCCAGCTTCACGCTCATAATCGTTTTGCCCGAGGAAGGACTTCCCCAAACAGCGAGAACTTGGTTATCTCTCCTGTCGGGCGGCAGCTCGAAACAATCGCTCTCGGGGGAGTTGATGTCAAATTCGAGATCAAGCTCCTCATCGTCATCGCCACGCGAAAGCAGGGATTTAAACAGATTCGACATCGGAAGTCACCTCCGTTTCGGGATCGCTGTCGGAATTATCCGAATTATTTTCATTGGAGTTATTTTCCGGCTCGATAATCACTTTATCGATCTCGGAATTATTCTCGCGGGAATTATCCTCGGAGGTGTTACTCTCGGCAATCTTGCTCTCCGAGGTATTCTGCGGTACTTCGGGCTTGCCGGTATTTTCGTTTTCTTTTTCATTTTCCGCCGCCAATTCTGTCAGTAATTTTTCTTGTGCCGAAATAAATTTCTGCGCATTCTCAGCAGTTCCTCTGTAAACCAAAGCAACATGGATTTCACCCTCTGCTTCCAGTTCCGCGAGAATATTCGCCTGTTCGGGAGTTACCAGAAGCGTCACGGTTTCGGGAAGCTCCGTTTCTTCCTCGCCGTCGGGCTTTACGGTAACGGTTTCGTCGTCGTTGCCCTTTTTATCTGTAACCGCGATGACCTCAACATATTGAAGCTCATCGGGAACAACGGTTTCGCCCTTTTCCTTGTAATCGACCGCGATAACGGACACGATATCTCCCGAAATGAGCTTACCCGAAAGCCCGCCCGCAAAAGACGGGATCGTTATGGAAATGGCGCGTTTCTCGCCCGTCAAATTATATAAATAAGCGTTTTCCGAAGCGGGGGAGTCGCTTATTTTCGCCGCGAGAACATATTCGCCTTTTATCATCTCGGCGGACGCGTATTTCCCGACAACGTCCTCGGATTTTTTCATCACCTCGGACGGTAAATTATACGCGCCGACCTCCACGATCTCGATGTCCTTAGATGTGATTTCCTGCCCGATCTTCAAGTCGTTCTTGATACGCACGATCCTCATCGTGCTGCTCTTGGAAGCGTTAAAAAGCGGAGTGATCGCAAAGCAGATAATTAGTGCCAACGCTATACACACCACGCCCAGAACCGTTCTGTTTTTCAAAAATTTCATTGCAATCTTTCCTTTCAGAAAAATATTTTTGTAACCAAGTAACCGATAAAAATAAACGGCACAAACGGCAGACTTTTATCCGCCGTCTTACCGTTAATTTTGCGGAAAATACAATTTCCCGCATAAAAAATAAGCATGGATGTCTGTGCGAAAAGGAGCAGCGCGAAGCTGCCCCATAATCCGCAGACAATGCTCAAAGCCGCGATCAATTTCACATCACCGCCGCCTATTTTCCCCGTAGCGAGCGCCACGGAGAAAAATATAACGGCGACGATTATTCCCCAAAGATTTTGAATATTGAAGTGGAAAAATGCTGAAATAAGCACTCCCACGCTTATCCAATTCGGGATTTCACGGGTTTTTATGTCCTCATACGAGCCTATACAAAGCAAAATGGAAATCGCGGCAAACTGCATAACAGAGCCGATCATCAGCCCTTGAAATTGAACATATCTCGAACTTTCTGCGTTACGGTAGGCATAATGGTATCGCCGAACAGGGCATACAGACCGCCAAGCAGAAGCGCACCAATAACGACCGCGATCAGAATCTTGATACCGCTGTCGACGAAGTTCTCACCGCGAGTTGCCGCAAGCATGGTGTTACTACGTACTGCAAGTCTAAACGCCGCTGCGTTTACCGCCGTGCGAACGTTTCTGATCTTACGGCATACCGCCGCCTTTACGCTGCTGAACTTAGCCTTTACAGTATTCTTGATGTTCTTAAAAAAATTTCTCATAAAAAATCCTCCAAATAAATTGTTGATATATGCAAAAATCCGCGAATTTCTCCGCGGATATTACATATTAAATTGTGGTTTACATTGACACCGACGGAGCCGCCTCATACGACTGCTCCGACTGCTGAAAATTTGCCGCGGACTGCTCCTGAAGCTGAACGATAGCTTGCTTATATGCGTCCGCGACCGCGCCGTTAAGCTGTTTTCTCAGCTCGGGAGTAGTGGGGAAGCACAGGTCGTGATACTCGCCGTCCTGCCCCTTGTACGAGGGCATGGATACGAACAAACCGTTTTTCCCCTCGACCACGCGGATATTTTTTACCGCAAAGCAGTCGTCGAAATTTGCTGACGCGATTGCCTTTACATTGCCCTCTCCGGGCGTTAAGCTGTTGATCCTTACGTCAATTTTCATAGGTTACCTCCTGCTCACAAGCGTTCGCGACAGCGCCGATAATGAACACGATTATAACGACTAATAAAATGATTGCTCCGTCATCTGATTCCTCATCGACACATTCCGCGCTTGCAATAATTTCCGAATTATTTGCTGCTTCAGTGCCTTGCGGTCGTGCCAGAAACACGACCGCGATCAGCACCAGAAGCCACATTCCGAGCTTATCCATTATCCCTTGAAGTTGAACATCTCGGTTACTTTCTGCGTCACGGTAGGCATGATCGTGTCGCCGAATAATGCGTACAGACCGCCGAGCAGCAGTGCGCCGATCACGACTGCGATCAGAATCTTGATACCGCTGTCGACAAAGTTTTCGCCGCGATTTGCCGCGAGCATAACCCTCGTCTGCGCCGTTCTCATGCGGAATCCATCGCGTACTCTCGCGGCAAAACCGCAAGCCTTTGCCTTAACAAAAGTTACCGCGCCAATGATCTTTGCCTTTGCGTTCTTGAAAAAGTTTCTCATAAAAATGTCCTCCAAAAATTATTTTATTTATGCAAAAACCGCAGATAATTCTGCGGAATTACATCTTCATTTCGGGCGAATTATCCTGCGACTGTTCAATATCCTCGGACATTGCCGCGAGCTTCTCCCTCGCCCAATCGGGAATAAATTCGTCGGCGATCACGCCTATAAAATCGTGGCGGTTAAACTGTGTATTTTCTCCGTCCGACAAGAATTGCCCGAACACTTTACGACCGCTTGCCGTAGGGGAGCAGCCGAAGCCGCCGGTCGCGAAAAACAACTGATTTTCCGGCGTCCGATATTCCTCTTTCAAAGAGGTATCTCGAAGAATTAACAGTTTGTTTGTGTAGTCCTGCGGCTCATCCGACCGGACGATATGTTCTCCCGAAAACAGATTTAATTCCGCATACATTTTCCGAATATCATCCGCCGCGCCGTCCACCAGACAGCTATGCGATCTCATCGCAAATTCGTAGTTTCTGCCGGTGTCGGGAATATTAAAACGCTTTGCCCATTCGGTATTTTGGCTGTGAAATCTTCCGTCGCCCTTACGGTTCTGAATGGTGTTGGCAATGACCCACATTGTGCGGTCGTAGCCGAATTCCTTGACTGTGTTTTTTACGCAGTCCGAAGGGAGTGTAAAGCCGTCAAAGCGCTTTGCGATCTGATCATCGAGGAAATCCCTACATCGGATATTTTCCTTTTTGCTCTCGCGCCAAACGTCAAGTTCGCCGTTATGCTTCGCGCTTTCAGCCGAATATTTATACAGAGGTATCATCAAAGCCCTCCTGTTCGCACATAGGCAAAACGCCGTTTTCTTTCAAGAAATTATAGAGGAATAATCTGCCTTTCTGTGTCCACGAAGTATGCATAACCGCCTTGTCATCGCCGATCTGATAGGTTTTACTCTGCGTGTAACCACAATTCGCGTATTCGGCATACAAAACCCACGATCCGCGTATCGGATATTGAATTCCATAATCGTGAAGCATCCTGTTGAACGCAATGGCAGTCATGCCGTAATCTTTTGCGATCTGCGTCACGGGAACAGAATTCTTGCTTTGCAGAATGCGGTCGTAGTATTTCGCCTTTACCGAAAGAAAAGCGTTTTCTTCCTCGAGCTTCCTGCGCTTGTCCTGTTCGTCAGCAAGTGTGGTGAGCAGCTTTGCCAGCTCGCGCGGATCGCTCATTGTCTTGTGCAAGGTTTCCGCCGTGAAATACGCGCCGTGCTTTCTCAGAGAGGGAAGTACCTCGGCTGTAACCCAGTATGAAAAGTAAAAAATTATGTTAAGTCGCCCCATAAAAATAAAGCCA
>ERZ778518.1079-NODE-1079-length-20890-cov-3.694888_pt1 | contig 20890 bp, 16 predicted proteins | sample MGYA00510340_ERZ778518 | MGnify/ENA primary metagenome ERZ778518 (study PRJEB29527, sample SAMN07138967) | mouse gut metagenome | material: feces | host: mouse | place: China:Nanjing | collected 2016-01-25 ...
GAAACAAAACATCGTACGTATTGACAAAATTGTTCAAAAAATATATATTTTATTCAGAAAACATAAGATGTCAGACAAAAATATAAAATAAAGGAGGATAGGGGAATATACATCAGATGACTGACACGTATAAGAAGGAACGTGATAAACTGAGAAAGAGAGGATATGCAGTATGACAGCAGATATTGCTTTAAATCCAACAAGGCTGGTAATTGCCGCGATTATTGGTCTGATACTTTTGTTGGTACTCATTATCAAATTTAAAATACAGGCAATGATCGCCATTCTGATCGGCGCGATTTCTATTGGCCTGATTGCGGGAATGCCTGCGGAAACCATTGTTACGGCGGTGAACGACGGCATTGGGAATACACTCAAGGGCATAGCGCTGCTGGTGGGACTGGGTTCCATGTTCGGCGCGATCCTGGAAATATCGGGTGGCGCCCAGACACTGGCTGTTACGATGGTCAAGTGGTTTGGGGATAAAAAGGCAGCCTGGGCGCTGGGCATTACCGGGCTTGTGATTGCCATGCCGGTGTTTTTTGACGCTGGTCTGATTATTTTGATTCCGCTGGCCTTTTCTCTGGCAAAGCGGACGAAGCGCTCCTCGCTCTTTTATGTGATTCCGCTTCTGGCGGGTCTGGCTGTTGGGCATGCCTTTATACCGCCCACACCGGGGCCGATTCTGGTAGCCAATATGCTGGGTGTGGAGCTGGGCTGGGTAATTCTGGTGGGCATTTTCTGTGGTGTGGTTTCCATGGTAGTGGCAGGACCCATTTGGGGCGGGATCTGTGGCAGCAAATATAGCCTTCCGGTACCTGAACATGTGGCAAATCAGGAAGACTTCGATGAATCCAAACTGCCCAATTTCTGGGTCATTGTGGGGATTATCCTCATTCCCCTGGTGCTGATTATCCTGGATTCCGTAACCGGGGTGGTTCCGGCACTGGCTTCCTGGCAGCCTGTTTTTGCCTTTTTAGGTGAGCCTTTTGTGGCTCTGCTGATTGCCACGGTGGCAGCCATGTTGATTTTGGGCATCGGCCATGGATACAGTACGGAAGAGCTGGAAAAGGTCATGACCAAATCGTTGGAACCTACGGGCCTCATTTTGCTTGTCACAGCCTGTGGCGGTGTACTCAGATATGTGCTGCAATATTCCGGTATGGGTGATTTAATCGGGGATGCGGTCAGCACCATGTCTCTGCCCATTGTGATTCTGGCTTTTATTGTAGCCGCGCTGGTGCGCATCTGTGTGGGCTCCGCCACGGTGGCTATGACCATGGCAGCCGGGATCATTGCGTCCATACCGGGGATTGCGGATCTTTCCCCTCTGTATCTGGCCTGCACCACAGCCGCAGTGGCAGGCGGCGCAACCGTATGCTCCCACTTTAACGACTCCGGTTTCTGGCTGGTAAAGTCCCTGGTGGGTATGGACGAAAAAACCACGTTGAAAACATGGACAATTATGGAAACCCTGGTGGGCGGAACGGGTTTTGTTGTGGCATTGATCATTTCGTTTTTTGCATAGAAGAGCAATCGGAAAGGACAGGTGTAGTATGGGCAAATTAAAAAGTCAGGAAATGCGTAAAGTGGCGCCGGAACTGGATCCGCTGCGTATTGGTACAGGCTGGAAACCGGAGGATCTGGAGAAACCGCAGGTATTGATCGAGAGTACTTACGGAGACAGCCATCCGGGGAGCGGACATTTGAATCTGCTGGTAGAAGAAGTAAAAAAGGGAATTGAGGAGGCCGGGGGATTCGGCGCCAGATATTTCTGTACGGATATATGCGATGGGGAGAGCCAGGGGACAGACGGTATCAATTTCAGCCTGGTCAGCCGGGAAATGATTTCCAATATGATAGAAATCCATGCCAATGCCACGCCCTTTGACGGGGGTGTGTACCTGTCGAGCTGTGATAAAGGGCTGCCGGGCAATCTGATGGGGCTGTGCCGGGTAAATATACCGGCCATCGTAGTGCCGGGGGGAACCATGAACGCAGGCCCTGATATGCTGACACTGGAACAGCTTGGCATGTACAGCGCAAAATACCAGAGAGGTGAGATCGACGAGGAGAAACTGAACTGGGCAAAACAAAATGCATGTCCCAGTTGCGGCGCATGTTCCTTTATCGGTACGGCCTCCACCATGCAGATTATGGCGGAAGCTCTTGGGCTGGCGCTGCCGGGCAGCGCATTGATGCCTGCCACCAGTCCGGATTTGCTGACTTTCGCAAGAGAAGCCGGAAGGCAATCTGTAAAACTGGCATGGACGGACCATATGCGTCCCAGCGATCTGTTGACGACGGACAGTTTTGAAAATGCCATACTGGTGCATGCGGCTGTTTCAGGCAGTACCAACTGTCTGTTGCACATACCGGCCATTGCCCATGAACTGGGTATTGAAATTACAGGCGATACCTTTGACAGGCTGCACCGGGGGGCCAGATATCTTCTGGATGTGCGTCCGGCAGGCCGTTGGCCGGCAGAGTGTTTCTATTATGCAGGCGGGGTTCCTGCAATCATGGAAGAAATACGGGATTGCCTGCATCTGGATGTCATGACGGTAACCGGTAAAACCCTGGGAGAGAATCTGGATACCCTCAGAGAAAACGGTTTTTATGACCGCTGTCAGAAATGGCTGGAAGAATTCAACAAACGGTACGGGTGTTCTCTGACAAAAGAGGATATAATCCGGCCTCGTGATCAGGCCATCGGGACAGATGGCAGCATTGCCATTCTGCGGGGGAATCTGGCGCCGGAAGGCGCAGTGATCAAGCATACCGCCTGCCCGAAAGAAATGTTCCGCGCCGTCCTGCGGGCCAGACCCTTTGACAGTGAGGAAGCATGTCTGGATGCGGTATTGCAGCATAAAGTGGAAAAAGGGGACGCTGTCTTTATCCGTTATGAGGGCCCTAAGGGAAGCGGTATGCCGGAAATGTTTTACACATCAGAGGCCATCAGCAGTGATAAAGAACTGGGGCGCAGTATTGCGTTGATTACGGACGGACGGTTTTCCGGTGCTTCCACGGGCCCGGTGATCGGGCACTGCAGTCCGGAAGCGGCGGACGGCGGCCCCATTGCCCTGGTGGAAGAGGGAGATTTAATTGAAATTGACATACCGGAGCGGAAACTGAATATTGTGGGTATCCATGGAGAGAGGAAATCACAGGAAGAAATCGAAGCGGTTCTGGAAAGCCGCAGAAAGAACTGGAAGCCAAAAGAGATGCGTTACAAAAAGGGTGCGCTGCGGCTGTTTGCGGAGCATGCGGTCAGCCCCATGAAAGGTGCATATCTGGCATTTGAAGATATTTGAAGATGAAAAACAATCCCCATTGCGCAGGAACCACAGAGAAGTAAAAAGAGAAACACGCCTGTTACAGCGTTACCATAACAGGCGTGTGTTTCAATGCAGGAATCAGTTTTTCCTCCAGATCGGCGGTTTTAAATTTCAGGCTGGCCGTATTGATACAGGGATGACAGGCGAAATATTCCTGTTCCAGCACTTCTTTGTCTATCAGCAATGTGACCTTTCCCTCATGGTCATTCATCAGTCCCATAATGGTGACAGATCCCGGCGTAACATCCAGCAGTTCTTCCATCATATCCCCGGAACCAAAGGAGAGCCGTGCCACGCCCAGTTGGGCGGACAGGTCTTTTGTCACAAATTTTTTTTCACCCGGCATGAGAAGCAGGTAGAACGTTGTCTGCTGTCGGTTGCAGAGAAAGAGATTTTTACAGATGTTAACTCCCAGCAGTCTGTCAATGTCTTCGCAGGCTTCAATGGTGGCCAGCGGTTCGTGGTGCACCTGCTCATAGGGAATCTGCAGCAATTCCAGCAGATCATAACAACGGATTTCTTTTTCAGGCAGGCAGGACAGATCGGCGGGACGGCCCGGTGACAGGACAGGAGTATATGCCCCCGGGAGCTGCGGTGTGGTATCGTTTGTCTGTGTACCGGCGGCGTCTTGTGGCCTTTGCGCTGTGTCATCAAAGACAGATTCCGGCAGTGTGAGCAGCACTTTTTCAATCCGGTTCTGGTTGATCACCTGGGCTGCGAGTATCATACCGTCCGGTGTGACAACGCTTTCTCCCTGGGTGGGCAGACGATCCAGCATACCGATCAGGATGCCGCCGATGGAATCATAATCTTCGGAAATAAGGTTTATATCCAGTGCGCTGTTCACATCGTCCAGTTTCATACTGCCTTCCACCAGATACTGCCGGTTGCCCATATCCTGAATCAACTCTTCTTCATCTTCATCGTACTCGTCCCGTATTTCACCCACGATTTCTTCCAGCAGGTCCTCCAGTGTGATCATACCGACACAGGCACCATATTCATTGAGAACAAAGGCCACGTTCATGGCGGCACTCCGCATCTCCATCATCAGGTCGGCAGTTTTCTTATATTCATAGGTATAATAGGCTTCCCGGAGGATATCCTGTACTTTGAAATTCTTCTTATTGGGTACGAACAGAAAGTCTTTGATATTCACGAAACCCTTTACATTGTCCGTATCGTTCTCGTAGACGGGAATTCTGGTATACATGGATTCTCGGAACAGTGCCAGCAGTTCGTTGTAGGAGGCTTCCATATCCACCATTGTTACATCAATTTTCGGAATCATAATGTCTTTGGCATCAGAATCACTGAAATCAAACACATTGTAAATCATTTCCCGTTCTTCTGTTTCTATGGCGCCGTCTTCATGGCTGACATCCACATAGGTTTTCAGATCCCGTTCTGTCATGGCCGATGTTTTTTCTGCCGTATGAATATGGAACAGAAGCATGATACCGCCCGCCAGTTTGTCGACGACAATAATGATCGGAGTAAAGAGCAGCATCAGCAGACGGATGACCTTGGCATAGGCAAGGGAGATTTTTTCGGAGTTGTACATGGCCCAGGTTTTGGGAGTGATTTCTCCGAAGATAAGAACGGCCAGCGTCAGTGCGCCGGTCATAAGGCTGACCGCATAACTGCCCCAGATATGGAGAGCCAGGGTGGTTGCCAGAGAAGAAGCGGAGATATTGACGATGTTGTTGCCTACCAGGATCGTACTGAGCATTTTGCTGTAGTGATCCAGAATTCCCTGGACGATGACAGCCCGTTGATTGCCTTCTTCTGTCAGTGTGCGGATGCGCACTCTGTTCACCGTAGTCAGCGCCGTTTCCGCCGAAGAGAAAAAGGCGGAAAGTAAAAGTAACAGAAACAGGATGATAAATCCTGTGATACTACCCGTATCCAATTACATAACCTCCCAGAAAATGTGAAATAATTTTTAGAGTTATCATATAATAAGATACAGCCTGTTGTCAAGTTCGGGAATCCTTCCGCATATATATTATGTAACGGGAGGTGTGACAATGAAGGCTTCGCCAAAAAATAATTCTTATGTCATATTTTATCTGAAATGTCTGCTTTTTTCCTATATTCTGACCGTGGGTCTGCTGCTGTTTCTGGCGCTGTTCCTCTATCGGTTCCATCTGGCGGAAAAGACGGTTTCCATTGCGATTATTCTGATTTACATAGCGGCCTCACTGTTTGCCGGATTTATTTCCGGGAAAAAAATAGGGAATCGGAAGTTTCTGTGGGGACTTCTGGCAGGGGTTTTATATTTTACGGTTCTGCTCTGCGTATCTCTGGCCCTGGACCATGGTGCGGCGGGGATTTCCGGCAACCTGGTTACGGTATTTTTTATCTGTGCAGGCGGCGGGATGCTGGGCGGGATGCTTGGATGAGACAGAGCGCGGCTGCGTAACGGACGAAGGACAGAAACCCCACAAAAAGATTGACCTTTTTCAGCAACTATGGTATACTCTTGCACAGAATACAGTTCCCGGCAGAGTATACGGGATTGTAAGGAGGATAGAAGATGAAGCACATTAAGACATTGAACACAGGGAACCTGCAGGAATCCATGAAAAAGGGCGGATGCGGAGAGTGCCAGACATCCTGTCAGTCGGCCTGCAAGACATCCTGTACGGTAGGAAACCAGAGTTGTGAGAAGGCAGGCAGATAAGGCCGGCCAGGCGATGGGTATGATAAGGAACGGGTAAGCAGCGATTTGTGTCGCTGCTTATATTACGTTGTATTACAGGAAAATGTGTTTCCTGTATGAGGAACGCCGGGAAGCACATGAGGAAGATGTTTGGTTTCCGGTTCGTTTTTGGGCGGATCAGGATAGAGAAAGGAAAGAATACGTGATTCACAGATATCAAAACAATGGTTTCTCGATTGTTCTGGATGTAAACAGCGGCTCGGTCCATGTGGTGGATGAAGTGGTTTATGAGTTGGTTTCTGTTGTGGAGAGGGCGCTTGCAGAGGATGTGTCAGAAGCGGAGAAGATTGTCCGGCTTGCAGTGGAAGCGACCACCTATCCGGAAGGGGTATGCAGGGAGGCTGTAGGGGAAATACTGGAACTGAAAGAAGCAGGGATGCTGTTTTCGGAAGATCCCTATGCAGCCTACGCGGATACTTTGCAGAAGCGGGAGACTGTGGTAAAGGCGATGTGCCTGCATATAGCCCACGACTGCAATCTGGCCTGTGCGTACTGTTTTGCCGAAGAAGGGGAGTACCACGGCAGGCGGGCTTTGATGAGTTTTGAGACAGGAAAGGCAGCCCTTGATTTTCTGGTGAAAAATTCCGGAAACAGAGTGAACCTGGAAGTGGATTTTTTTGGCGGGGAGCCTCTCCTGAACTGGCAGGTAGTAAAGGACCTGGTGGCATATGGAAGAAGTCTGGAAGAGCCATATCATAAGAAGTTTCGGTTTACGCTGACGACCAATGGCATTCTGTTAGATGATGAAGTGCGGGACTTTTTAAACCGTGAGATGAGCAATGTGGTGTTGAGCATTGACGGGCGCAGGGAAGTACACGACAGAATGCGGCCTTTTCGCGGCGGCCAGGGAAGTTATGACAGGATCATCCCCCGGTTTGTGAAACTGGCAGAGAGCAGAGAACAGAAAAACTATTATGTCAGGGGCACATTTACCAGATATAATCTGGATTTTTCGAAAGATGTACTGCATTTGGCGGATCTGGGATTTGAGCAGATTTCCGTGGAACCGGTGGTGGCTCAGGATTCGGAGGCGTATGCCATCCGGCAGGAGGATGTGCCCGGTATTCTGGAAGAATATGACAGGCTGGCAGTGGCACTTTTAGAGCGGGAGAAAGCGGGGAAAGGCGTAAACTTTTTCCACTTTATGATTGACCTGGAAGGCGGCCCCTGCGTGGCCAAACGGCTTTCGGGCTGTGGTTCGGGCTGTGAATATCTGGCGGTTACGCCATGGGGGGATTTTTATCCCTGCCATCAGTTTGTGGGACAGGAACAGTTCCTGATGGGCAATGTGGAAGAGGGGATTACCCGTACCGACATCAGGGATACCTTCAAAAGTTGTCATGTGTATGCAAAAGAAACCTGTCAGGATTGTTTTGCAAAATTTTACTGCAGCGGCGGCTGTGCGGCAAATTCATGGAATTTCCATAAAACGATATTTGACGCCTATGGCATTGGCTGCGAATTGCAGAGAAAACGGGTGGAATGCGCCATTATGATGAAAGCGGCGCTGGCAGAAGCGGCTTCACCGATGAAAAAGGAGAAAACAAGATGAAAAAGAACAGAGCAATCGTTACTTTGCTCGTTACGGTACTTGTATTGGGATGTTTATCCTATACGGCGGTATTTGGTATCGGGGCAGAGAAAACGGGCGCCGCCCGGAATATCAGGCAGGGTCTGGATCTGGCGGGCGGTGTGAGCATTACCTATCAGGTAGTGGGAGAAGAAGATCCTTCCGAAAGCGATATGAATGATACGATTTATAAGCTGCAGCGCCGTGTGGAAGCATACAGCACGGAAGCGCAGGTATATCAGGAGGGATCCGACCGTATCAATATCGAAATTCCGGGGGTGTCTGATGCCAATGCGGTATTGGAAGAACTGGGAAAACCGGGTTCTCTTTATTTTATGGCCTCCGATGGCGCCGAGGTGCTGACCGGCGAAGATGTAGCGGACGCGCAGGCCGGCACACAGCAGGACAAGATGGGGAACAACCAGTATGTGGTACAGCTTACCCTGACGGAAGAGGGTGCGACCAAATTTGCGGTGGCTACCGCGCTTGCCGCGCCCAATCATGATGTGATTTTTATTATGTATGACGGAATGATTGTCAGCATGCCTTCCGTAAACGAAGAGATTACCGACGGCGTTGCGGTTATAACCGGTATGGGCAGTTTCGAAGAGGCAGAACGCCTGGCTTCCACCATCCGTATCGGTGGCCTGAAACTGGAACTGGAAGAACTGCGTTCCAACGTGGTAGGGGCACAGCTGGGGTCGGAAGCAATCCGTACAAGCCTGGTGGCCGGCGCAGTGGGTATGGGCCTGGTGGTATTGTTTATGCTCATTGTCTATCTGGTTCCGGGTTTTGCGGCATCGCTGGCTCTTGGAATTTATGTGGGCCTGATTGTTGTGCTGCTGAACGCGTTTGAGATTACATTAACCTTGCCCGGTATTGCAGGTATCATCCTTTCCATCGGTATGGCGGTGGATGCCAATGTGATTATTTTTGCCAGGATCCGTGAGGAACTGGCTACCGGCAAAACGGTACAGTCGTCCATGAAAATCGGTTTTCAGAAAGCTTTGTCTGCCATCATTGACGGCAATGTGACGACGCTGATCGCCGCGTTGGTATTGGGCGTAAAAGGAAGCGGCAGTGTGCGGGGCTTTGCCCAGACGCTGGCACTGGGTATTATCGTATCCATGTTTACGGCGTTGTTTGTGACACGTCTGATCCTGAACGCACTGTTTGCGCTGGGCCTGAAAGATGTGAAATTTTACGGGGTGGGAAAAGAGCGGAGGACATGGAATTTCCTTTCAAAGAAAGCAGTGTTTTTTGCGGTTTCCCTGCTTGTGATTGCAGGTGGATTTGTATGTATGGGCGTCAACCAGTCCTCCACGGGGGATGCGCTGAACTACAGTCTGGAATTTAAAGGCGGTACATCCACCAATATTACGTTCAATGAAGATATGACCATTGAAGAACTTGACAGCAGGGTTGTTCCGGTGATTGAGGAGATTACAGGAGACGGCAATGTACAGGCGCAGAAGGTCAGCGGCAGCAACGAGGTGATTATTAAGACCAGGACCCTTTCCGTAGAGGAGAGAGAAACGCTGAATGCAAAGATGGCAGAAGACTTTGGCGTGGATACGGAAAAGATTACGGCGGAGACCATCAGCTCGACCATCAGCTCGGAAATGCGCAACGATGCTGTCATTGCAGTGGTGATTGCCACAGGCTGTATGCTGTTATATATTTGGTTCCGGTTTAAAGATATCCGTTTTGCGGCAAGCGCCGTGACGGCTCTGGTCCATGATGTACTTGTTGTACTGGCATTTTACGCTGTGGCCAGAGTTTCCGTGGGCAGTACCTTTATTGCCTGCATGCTGACCATTGTGGGATATTCCATCAATGCCACCATCGTGATTTTTGACCGTATCCGGGAAAATTTAAACGGTACAAAGAAGCGGGAAGGACTGCCGGACATTGTCAATACCAGTATTAGCCAGACGCTTTCCAGAAGTATTTTTACTTCCCTGACGACTTTCTTCATGGTAGGCGCACTGTATATTATGGGTGTGACATCTATCCGTGAGTTTGCGCTGCCGCTGATGGTAGGTATTCTCTGCGGCACATATTCTTCCATTTGCCTGGCTGGGGCCTTCTGGTATGTCATGCGGACGAAACTTGTGGGAAAGCAGGAACAAAATCAGAAATCCGGTAACGGGAAAAAACAAAAAGTGTCTGGAAAATAACAGAAAACAGGCAAAAGCCCTCCCTGGTCGGGGAGGGCTCCTTTTTCATTTCATAGGAAAGTGTGTCCTATGAAACAAAAGAGATGCGCAGCTTCGCGCGCGAAGCGCACTTTTGTTCTACACAGGCCCATGCAGTGGGAATTCTGCTGAAGCGGTGCGCGTGTTGGGACAGGAAGAGATCAGAGAAAGTGGGTACATATGAAACAGGAAAAATGGTATGTTGCGGCAAAACGGGCGGACTTTGAAGAATTGGGAAAGAAGTTTTCCATTGATCCGGTGGTGGCCAGGCTTATCCGGAACCGGGATATTGTGGGAGAGGAAGCGGTGGACAAATATCTGCACGGTTCCCTGGAGGATCTGTATGATCCGGCTCTGATGAAGGGCATCAGGGAAGGGGCGGAAATACTTGTGCGGAAAATTGCGGAGGGAAAGACGATCCGCATTATTGGGGATTATGATATAGATGGTATTATGTCAACTCATATCCTCTATGCAGGTCTTACCAGGACAGGAGCGAAGGTGGACACGGTGATTCCTCACAGGATACAGGATGGCTATGGGCTGAATGACGGATTGATCCGGCAGGCATATGAAGAGGGGCGGGATACGATCCTCACCTGTGACAATGGAATTGCCGCGGCAAAGCAGGTGCAGTATGCCAATGAACTGGGCATGACGGTGCTGATCACAGATCACCATGAAGTACCCTATGAAGAAACAGGCGGTGAGCGGCTGTATCATCTTCCGCCTGCGGCAGCGGTGATAGATCCCAAACAGCCTGGCTGCGGCTATCCTTTTTCCGGTATCTGCGGAGCAGTTGTTGCCATGAAGCTGATGCAGGCTCTGTATGAGGCCACAGGGATTGGAGGCCGGGCCGCACTGGATGAATTTCTGGAAATGGCAGCTTTTGCGACGGTGGGAGATGTCATGGAGCTGGTGGACGAAAACCGGATTCTGGTAAAATATGGGCTGGAAAAAATCAGAAGGACAGAAAATCCGGGACTGGGCGCCCTGCTGGAAGTCTGTGAACTGGGCGGGAAGGAATTGAGCGCATATCATATCGGCTTTGTACTGGGGCCCTGTCTGAACGCTACTGGCAGGCTGGATACGGCCAGGCGTGCGCTGGCGCTGCTTACCGCCAGAACCAGAGAAGAGGCGCTGCCTATTGCCATGGATTTGAAACATCTGAATGAAAACCGGAAAGAGATGACACAACAGGGTGTGGAGGAGGCCCAGGCATTGATTGAGCGGGAAGGGCTGAATACGCGCAAGGTGTTGGTCTTGTATCTTCCCCACTGCCATGAAAGTCTCGCAGGTATTATTGCCGGGCGGATACGGGAAAAATACGGAAAACCTGTTTTCGTACTGACCAGTGGAGAAGAAGGTGTAAAAGGTTCGGGCCGTTCTATAGAAGCCTATTCCATGTATGAAGAAATGAGTAAATGCAAAGACTTGTTTATAAAATACGGTGGACATAAAATGGCCGCCGGCCTTTCACTGCCCGAGGAACATGTTCGGCCGTTTATGGAACGCATTGAACAGGAATGTACTCTGGAGCCGGAAGATTTTGTGGAAAAAGTGCATATTGATATACAGATGCCATTCCACTATGTCAGCCGCGAACTGCTGAATCAGTTTTCATTGCTGGAACCCTTAGGGAACGGAAACCGGAAGCCGTTGTTCGCACAGAAGGATGTGGAACTGATCAGCAGCAGGTTATTGGGAAAAAGCGGCAGAGTGGGGCGGTATACCATACGGGATGAGTATCAGATGCAATATGAACTGGTGTATTTCGGTGATCAGGAGGAGCTGTTGGCACGCTGGCGGGAGAAGAAGAAACTGAGTGTGGCCTATTATCCGGAACTGAACACGTTCCGGGGCAGGACAGAGATTCAGTTTGTGCTGCAAAATTATCTGTAGGGGAGAAAAAGATGAAAGACCATAAACATTTGGATTCTATTGACACGGTAAAGGGAATCGGGATTATTCTTGTGGTTATCGGCCATTCCACCTATGTGTCGGAACCGGTACTCACATGGCTGACTTCTTTTCACATGCCGCTGTTTTTTATTGTTTCCGGCATTTTATTCGCCCATAAAAATTCCCATCAGGAACCCTTTGGCGTATATATGCGGAAACGGTTTTGCGGGATGATGCTGCCGTATTTCTGGTTCAGTCTGATTTATATTGCTGTGGATTATTATTATCTCTATGCCCATCCGGAGGTGATCGACCAGGCGTTCATCAATTCTGCCATTTTGCAGGCGGTGTCTCTGTTTGGCATTTCTGTTCTCTGGTTCCTTCCGGCTATATTTATGGGAGAGATGTGTTTGTATGGGATTATCCGAAACTGGCCTGTGTGGGTAATCGTGCTGTTTGCTTCCGTAGCTTCCTGGGTGCCGTCAGTGGGCATGAAACTGATACAGGTGTATATTGACATGGAAAGGGGGCCTTTTTCTACCTGGCTGGGGAATCTTCTGATGGCGCTGCTGCGGGTGTTTCCGGCCCTGGTCTTTCTGCTGATGGGATACGGAACCTATTTCCTGCTGAGAAAGTTGTGGCTGAAGGCTTCGCTGGAGGTGTTGGTGGGTGTCCTTTGCCTGCTGCTCAACTTGTTGATTGCCTTTGCCAACGGCAGAGTGGATATGCATTTTCTGGTGTTTCATGATGTGTTGCTCTATTATCTGGGAGCTTTTAGTGCATCCCTTGGGCTGATTTTGCTGTGCAGGCATTGCAGGCCATTCTGGCTGCTGGGTTTCCTGGGAAGCAATTCCCTGATTGTCATGCTGACCCATCTGGACTGTCAGGTGATGAGCTTTGCCATCCGGTTTGCTGTGGGAATGGATCAGTTTATCCCGGTGGCGAAAGGTTTGCTGTTTCGAATCCATCTGTACGGGGCGCTGCTGGCGGGAGAGCTGCTGATGATTGTGCTGGTGGGGAAAGTTGGATTTTTCCTGATCGGTCGAAAAACTCCATTGCCGCTGCAGGGGCCGGGCTGGATTCGCAAAGCTGTCCTGAAAAAACGGGGCCGGAAATTTAAACGGCTGAAATAAAAAGTTTTTCCCCTTGCCACAAAATGGATGTATAGAAATATTCCTGATGGGAAATAAATAACAGGAAACCACGAAAAAGGGGATTGTTCATATGTCAGGATGGATCATAGCGCTGATTTCCGGCGCATTGATGAGCGTACAGGGCGTGTTTAACACACAGGTTACAAAAGCGTCGAGTATCTGGATTGCCAGTGCGTTCGTACAGTTTACCGCATTACTGGTTTGCCTGGCCGCCTGGGCCTGTACGGACAGAAGTTCCCTGATGACCGTATTCCAGGTAAAACCAAAATATATGCTGCTGGGCGGGGCCATCGGTGCGTTTATTACGTATACGGTCATTAAAAGCATGGACCTGCTGGGCCCTGCCAAAGCCGCCATGTTGATTGTGATTGCCCAGTTATTCATTGCCTATCTGATTGAATTGTTTGGCGCGTTTGGGGTGGAAAGAGAACCTCTTGTCATGCGTAAGGTAGTCGGTATGGCAGTGGCAATCGTCGGTGTGATTCTGTTTAAATGGGACTGAACCGGGATTTCACAACACATATACAATCAAGGAGTACACATGCATTGTGGGCTCCGTACATGCCTGCCAGCGCTTTTTGTGCAATTTGTATGCATACGAAACTTGCCCTTGCATTTGCGGGGCTTTTTTTATACAATAGAAACTGTCAGTGATAAAGGCTCCCTCTGCATTGGAGAAGGAGCGTATATATGAATAAAAGAATCGGAATACGGGTAGTTTTCATTGGTTTTTTCTGGACAGCGGTGGCTTTATGCGGCTGTGCCAGAAGAGAACCGGATATGCCGGAAGAATTTCTTCTGCCCGCAGAGGAGGAAGCAGAAGGGGACGTACAGGCCGGGAGCAGGAACGGCGAAGATGCATATGGGATGACCGGAAATACAAAGCAGGATGCTTTCACCGGATCCGAGGAGGTTTCCCGGAACGGGGAAGCAGGGACGTTCACTTTGCCCGGGCAGCAGGAATGTTATGTCTATATCTGCGGTGCGGTTAAGGAACCTGGCGTTTACCGGATGGAAACGGATGCCCGTGTGTTTGCTGTGATCGATAAAGCCGGCGGTTTTGCGGAAGGTGCCTGTGAGGACTATGTGAATCAGGCAAAGCCTGTGGCGGACGGACTGCGGATATGGATTCCCACGTTGCAGGAAGCCGAGGAAGCCCGTGGCGGGACCGGTATGGGCGGACATGGTATGGATGAAAATGCCGGACTGGATTATCCGGGCGATGCCGGGGCTGCGGGACTGGATGGTTCTGGCCCTGGGCTGGTGGACATCAATGTGGCTTCCGAGGCAGAACTCTGCACATTACCGGGAATCGGTGAGACAAAGGCAAAAGCGATTGTGGAATATCGCAATGGACAGGGAAGTTTTGAGAAAAAAGAGGATATTATGAAAGTAGCCGGTATTAAACAGAGCGGCTATGATAAAATAAAAGATCAGATTACAGTGAATCGGGAGTAGGACAGATGGCGTACAGGGTGTTGGTAGTAGACGATGAAAAGCTGATTGTAAAAGGAATCCGTTTCAGCCTGGAGCAGGACGGTATGGAAGTGGATTGCGCATACGACGGAGAAGAAGCGCTGGAAAAGGCAAGGACGGATACATATGATATTATTCTGCTGGACATTATGCTGCCAAAGCTGACAGGGCTGGAAGTATGCCAGCAGATTCGGGAGTTCTCCACAGTACCCATTGTGATGCTGACGGCAAAGGGCGAGGATATGGACAAGATACTGGGTCTGGAGTATGGTGCGGACGACTATATTACAAAACCCTTTAACATACTGGAGGTTAAGGCGCGGATCAAGGCGATTATACGCCGGACCACATCCCATAAGAAAACAGAGGCGGCGGAAAACGGTGTTCTGGAAGCGGGCGATATGAAGATTGAACGCGACAACAGAAGGGTGACCATTGCAGGAAAAGAGATCAATTTAACTGCCAGGGAATTTGAAGTGTTGGAGCTGCTGGTACTGCATCCGGGCAAGGTATACAGCCGGGAGAGCCTTTTGAAACTTGTTTGGGGCGCAGATTATCCGGGGGATGTCCGTACTGTGGATGTTCATATCCGGCGTCTGCGGGAGAAGATTGAGGAAAATCCCAGCGATCCCGGTTATGTGCATACCAAATGGGGCGTGGGGTATTATTTTAAACACTAACGGAGCTTTGACCGGATGTTCGAAAAATACAAACAGCTTTCTGGAAAAGTGAAAATTCTGAAAAGTCTGAAGGCTCGTCTTTTTGTGATCATTCTGCTGGCAGGCGTTATCCCCAGTGTGGGGATGCGCTATGCCATTTTGCAGAGCTATGAGGACCGGGCGGTGACCGTGCGGATTGCGGATGTGCAGAACCAGTTTAAGATTCTGGCCAATCACCTGATTATTTACGGGTATCTTCTGGATACTTCGTCGGAGGTGGTCAATACGGAACTGGATCAGCTTTCCAATCTTTACGATGGCCGGGTCCTGATTATCGACCAGAATTTTAAGGTGATTAAAGATACATATGGTATCAGTGAGGGAAGAACTGTGATTTCCGAGGAAGTGATCCGATGCTTCAAGGGAAGTGCATCTACCAATTATGACAGTAAGAACGGATATATAGAAATCACCACACCCATTGTCAATACGGTTGTGAGTACCACTTCCGGTATCCAGGCGGAGACGGAGAGCGACACAAAGGAAAGCCTGGCAGAAGGGGTGATTCTGTCCAGTGTTTCTACCAGTACCATTATGGCGACGCTGGATATACTGAACAGGCGGGCCATGATTGTGGAGTTGATTGCCCTGGTTTTCATAGTGGCCATTGCCCTGGTTCTGTCCAATCTCCTGACTGCGCCTTTTGAGCGCGTGACGCAGGCCATCAATGAAGTAAAAGCAGGTTTTACGGACGAGGAGATTTCCGTCAATGATTATGTTGAGACGGAGCATATTGTAGATGCGTTTAACCAGTTATTGGGCAGGATGAAAGTATTGGATGACTCCCGGCAGGAGTTTGTGTCCAACGTGAGCCATGAACTGAAAACACCCCTTACGTCTATGAAGGTACTGGCGGATTCCCTGATGGCCCAGGAGGAAGTGCCGGCAGAACTGTATAAGGAATTTATGACGGATATTGCCAACGAGATTGAGCGGGAAAATAAAATTATCAGCGACCTGCTTTCTCTTGTCAAGATGGACAAAAAAGCGGCGGATATCAATATTGTTTCCATGGATATCAATGAATTGCTGGAATTGATTTTAAAGCGGCTGCGTCCCATCGCCCGTACCCGTAATGTGGAAGTGATCTTTGAGAGTATACGGCCGGTGACGGCGGAAGTGGATGAAGTGAAACTGACGCTGGCGTTGTCCAATCTGGTGGAGAATGCCATCAAATATAATGTTCCGGGGGGATGGGTACGGGTGATTCTGGATGCAGACCATCAGTTTTTCACGGTGGAAGTATCCGATTCGGGTATCGGTATCCCCCAGGAAGAGCTGGAGCATATTTATGAACGGTTTTATCGCGTGGACAAATCCCATTCCCGTAAGATCGGCGGATCAGGACTGGGGCTTGCCATTACAAGAAGCGCCATACTGATGCACCGGGGTTCGATCCGGGTCATCAGCGAAGAAGAGCAGGGGACAACGTTTATTGTAAAGATTCCTCTGATCCATCCGGTATAAGGAGGTGGCAGACAATGAAAAAAACAGGCCGTATTCTGCTGCTGGTTATCTGGACGCTGGGGCTGTTTGGCTGTGGAAAGACCAGTGAGATGGACAGGACCCGGACCGTAGATGTGTATTATCTGAATAAAGAAGAAACAGGAATCGACAGTGAACCTTACAAAATGCAGAAACAGGAAACGGATGACCAGATCCGGGAACTTCTGGAGATTCTGGCCATGGCGCCGGATGATGCGGATTATAAAGCGACGATCAGCAGTTCCTTTACCATCGTGAGCGTGGAGCGGGACGAGGAACAGGTGATTCTGACAGTGGATGAGGGATACCGCAATCTGAACCCCACGGCGGAGGTGTTGACCAGAGCAGCTCTGGTCCGTACGATTACCCAGCTAAATGGCATTGAATATGTTTCCATGAAGGTACGAAATGATCCGCTGACGGACCGGTCAGGTAATCCCATCGGTATTATGGAGGCATCCATGTTTATCGACAATGCGGGGGACGAGATCAACACCTATGAAAAAGCACGGCTGACATTGTACTTCACGGATAAAAGCGGTACAAAGCTGGTGGAGGCCAGCCGTTCGGTAGTATATAATACCAATATTTCCATGGAGAAGCTGGTGGTGGAGGAGCTGATCAAGGGCCCCAACAACGACGAAATTTTTCCCACCGTCAATCCGGAAACAAAAGTGAACAATGTGACGGTCAAAGACGGGATTTGTTATGTGAACTTAAATGAAAGTTTTCTGACGCCCATGACCAATGCCACTTCGGAGGTGACAATCTATTCCATTACCAATTCTCTTGTGGAATTGTCCAATGTAAATAAAGTACAGATTTCCATCAATGGAGATACGGAAGGGACTTTCCGGGAACGGATTCCCTTTTCCACGATTTTTGAGAGGAATCTGGAACTGATTGAATGAAATAGCTGTAAAGGAGATTTGTTTGAGGCGGTATACATTGTGTAAATGCTGTCTTGGTGTGTTACTCCTGTTATTTCTGCTGGTACGGACGGGCTGCCTGCCGTGGAATGATCCTGTGATCCCCGGTGGCCCCGTTACCGTATACGGCACAGTGACCCGCATGGAAGCGCGGGAAAATGACAGCCATCAGAGACAGATAATCTTATCTTTATGTTCCGTTACGTTCTGCAGCGGAACCTTTCCCAAAGAAAACAATCAGAAAAATGAATCCGGTGCGAGAAATCCGGAATATGCGGAAGGCATTGTATGTTACCTTGCCGATGGGGAGCAAGTCCCTCTCTGCGGGGAGCGGGTGGTACTGTCCGGAAAGGCTGAACCGTTCCGGGCCAGACGGAATCCGGGCGGTTTTCATGCTGCGGCATACTACAGGGCGCGCGGTGCCCTCTTTGTATTGAAACAGGCCGTGATTCTCAGACGGGGAAACACATACAATGGCTATGGGCAGTTTTTGCTGCGTTGCAGGGAATATATGGCGGAAAAACTGGAAGCGGTGTGTGGAGAAGACGCCGGCATAATGCAGGCCATTCTGCTGGGCGATAAGGCATTTCTGCCGGAGGAAGTAAAGAAACTCTACCAGAAAGGCGGCATATCTCATATACTGGCCATATCCGGCCTGCATATTTCCTTTCTGGGAGTGGGGTTGTACCAGAGCCTGAAGAAATTGCGCCTGCCTGTGGCAGCGGCGGGAAGCTGTACCGGCCTGGTGCTGTTTTCTTATGTGCTTATGACCGGTGGGAGCCCTGCTTCCTGGCGTGCGGCCACGATGTTTTTTCTCAGTATTATGGCTCATGTGTCAGGACGCAGTTATGAAAGACTGACAGCTCTGTCGGTTTCCGCTCTGCTTCTGGCTGTCAGACAGCCCCTGTTGCTGGAGCAGAGCGGCTTTCTCTTATCCTATGGAGCCATACTGGGCCTGGCGCTGATCTGTCCATTACTGGAACAACTCTGGCAGGGCAGACTGATCCGGCTTTTTCTGGCCGGCATTTCCATAACGGTGGTGACCCTGCCAATCCATCTGCTTTTCTTCTATGAATTTCCCATATATTCTTTTTTTCTCAATCTTCTGGTCATCCCTCTGATGGGACTGGTCATGGCGCTGGGGCTTCTGGCGCTTTTGGCGGGAATCCTTTTTCTGCCCATGGGGAAATTGCTGTTTTTTCCTGTCCACCTCCTGCTACGGCTGTTTGCCCTGGGCTGTGGCTTTACAGACAGGCTTCCGGGGAATCTGTGGCTCACCGGAGAACCGGCGCCGGCACAGATTCTGATGTATTATAGTTTGGTTCTGTTGTTTTGCCTGCTTGGAAAGTATGCTGCCAAAATTTCCGCGCTGCTGTTTCTGGCAGGCGGTGTATGGATTCTCAGCACATCTTTCAATGTCTGGGATACCGTTACCATACTGGACGTGGGACAGGGGGACAGCATTTTGCTGCGCAGCCGGGACGGCGGCGCCATACTGGTCGACTGTGGCAGCACATCTGAGCAAAACCTGGCAGAATATACACTGCTTCCCTGTCTGAAATCCCAGGGGATTGACAGTCTGGACGCTGTATTTCTGACCCATATGGATGCCGACCATATAAGTGGTGTGATGGAATTGCTGCAGGATGAAGAGACCGGAAGCATTACAAAAAAACTGATACTTCCTGCAATCGGAAATCCCGATGAGGCATACAGGGAACTGGTTTTTGCAGCCCGCAGGGCAGAGATTCCCATATATACCATAGGCGCCGGCGCCTGTCTGGAAAAAGACGGATTTTCCATCCAATGCCTGCACCCGCGTCCGGGCGGAAACTATGCGGACAGAAACGCCGGCTCCCTTGTACTCTACATACAAAAAGACCGTTTTTCCGCGCTGTTGACCGGTGATCTGGACGGGGCTGCGGAGAGAGGCCTGGTGGATGACTTGATGCAAACCTCCATACTTTCCAAACCCATAACACTGTTGAAAGCCGGTCATCATGGTTCTGGGAACGCCTGCGGAACACAGCTTCTGTCCTTATGTACCCCGCAGATCACCGTGATTTCCTGTGGAGAAAAAAACCGCTACGGACATCCCGACAAAGGTACTCTGGAACGGATAAAAGCAGCAGGCAGCAATATCTATATAACAAAAGACACCGGCGCCGTCCGCATATACCTGCGAAACGGACGGGTACAAATAACCTCGTGTCTGTAAACCGGCCCTCTGCCGGAAAGCCGCTCCCGCCTGGACTTCCCGCAAAAAATATGCTATAGTAACAACTATGAAACAACTGAACGAAGACATGAAAACAAAACAATTCAAACATATCTACCTGCTCTGGGGAGAAGAAGCCTATCTGCGCAAACAATACAGAGACAGGCTGCGGGAAGCACTGGCAGAAGGGGATACGATGAACTGCCATTATTTCGAAGGGAAAGATGTGCGCCCCGGTGAAATCATTGATCTGGCGGAGACATTGCCTTTTCTGGCCCAGAGACGTGTGATTGTCATGGAGAACAGCGGGCTCTTTAAAAAGGGCGGAGAGACGCTGGCGGAATATGCCGGCAATATAGCGGAAACAGCCTGTCTGATTTTTGTGGAAACGGAAGTGGACAAGCGAAGCCGCCTTTATAAGTCGGTGAAAGCCGGGGGACGCATTGCGGAATTCCCTGTACAGGATACGGGAACACTGAGCCGCTGGATCGCAGGGATAGCGGCAAAGGAGAAAAAGGAGATTACCAGTCAGGATATCCGGTATTTTCTGGAGAAGACGGGAACGGATATGGAAAATATCCGGATGGAACTGGAAAAACTGTTTTGCTATACACTGGGCAGGGCACAGATTACCAGGGCGGATATGGATACCATATGCACCCGAAAAATATCGAACCAGATATTTGATATGATCAACGCCATCGGCGACAGAAATCAGAAAAAGGCACTGACTCTGTACTACGACCTGCTGAGTCTGAAAGAACCGCCCATGCGGATTCTGTTTCTCATTGCCCGGCAGTTTCGTCTGCTTGCCCAAGTAAAGGAGTGCAAAAAAAAGGGATATGATAACAAGACCATCGCGGGCAAGACAGGGCTGCGGGATTTTCTTGTGGGAAAATATGCGTCCCAGGCGTCCCGTTTTGAGATGGATGGCCTGTATGGGGCATTGCGTGCCTGCGTGGAAGCAGAAGAACGTGTGAAAACAGGAAAGATGAATGATGTGATGAGTGTGGAGCTGTTGCTTGTGGAGTACAGCCAATAAAGTCTGGATGAACAATAGATTTAAGGCTTCGCCGGCAAACCTGTTGTCATGAAGAACAAAAGTGCGCTTCGCACACTTTCATGTCCAAATGTTCCGGAAAGCGCAGCTTTTGTTCCGCGCGCGAAGCTGCGCAT
>ERZ778518.1089-NODE-1089-length-20662-cov-13.740525_pt1 | contig 20662 bp, 18 predicted proteins | sample MGYA00510340_ERZ778518 | MGnify/ENA primary metagenome ERZ778518 (study PRJEB29527, sample SAMN07138967) | mouse gut metagenome | material: feces | host: mouse | place: China:Nanjing | collected 2016-01-25 ...
AGGTCTGAGGGTTTATAGGTATCCCTTGAACAACCTAAATACATTATACAAGGAGATTACAATGGAATTATATATGGAACATATTTCCAAACATTTTAAGGATGTAACTGCCGTGGACGACGTTTCCCTGCAGATCACGCCCGGCGTGTGGGGGCTTCTGGGTGCCAACGGCGCGGGCAAAACCACGCTTATGCGGATGATCGCCGGCATTATGACCCCCTCTTCCGGGCAGATCCGGTACGACGGCATTCCCATAGGCGAGCTCAAAGAGAGTTACCGGGACGTATTCGGCTACCTGCCGCAGGAATTCGGCTTTTATCCCGAATTTACCGTGAAGGACTATCTGGAATACGTGGCGGTTCTGAAAGGAATCCCGGACAGGGACAGCAAACGCCGGATAGGCGAGCTGCTGGAGCAGATGACCCTGTCCCACGTCAGAAACAAAAAAATAAGCAGGCTGTCCGGCGGCATGAAGCGCCGGGTGGGCATTGCACAGGCGCTGTTGAACGAGCCGGAGATACTGATTCTGGACGAGCCGACGAGCGGTCTTGACCCCGGGGAGAGAGTCCGTTTCCGCAACCTGCTCTCCGAGTTTGCCCACGACCGTATCGTGCTGATTTCCACCCATATTGTCTCCGACGTGGAATACATCGCCACCCAGAACGCGGTTATGAAGGGAGGAAAACTTCTCGCAAAGGGAACGACCGAAGAACTGGTAAAACTGGTGGAGGGAAAAGTGTGGACCGCGCAGATTCCGATGAACCGCCTGCCCGAATACGAGCACCGGCTGCAGATCGTCAATCTCCGCAACGAGGAGAACGGGCGGATATCCATACGCTATCTTGCAAAAACGCCTTACACCGAAGATTCCAAGCCCACGGCGCCCCATCTGGAAGATTTATATTTGTGGCTGTTCCCGCAGGAAACCGCCCCACAGTAGCTGGCGGAGGTATGGAGAAACGTTCTGAAATGTTTCGCGTTATGCAGATAAACAGTATGAGAAAGGGAAATTACAATGCGCTTATTAAAAGTAGAACTAAAAAGAATCTTGAAAACAAGGCTGACGCTGATTCTGCTGTCCGCCGCAATGCTCCTGACTTTTCTGATGGCGTGGCTGCCCATCACTTTTCCCTCCAGCAGTTTCAGCTACACGGATGCGCAAGGAAACAGAGTAGAAGTAAACGGGCTGCAGGGCATTGCCCATAAAAAGAAAGTGCAGGCAGCTATCACGGGAACCGTCACTCCTGAAAAAGTACGGCAGGCTTTGGAAGATTATCAGGCATGCCTGACCAAATACGGCATAGAATCTTCCTACGATCTGCCCGACGACGTTTACGAGAACGAGATCCTGCCTTACGCCCCGCTTGTGCACGGTATCCGGGAAGCCTTTGCCAACCCGAATACCGGAGTTGCGCCGGGTATTCTGGAGATTGATCCGAAAAAAGTGGACAATTATTACGACGTATGCAGGGAACGTATCGTATCTCTGATGAGACAGGAACAAAAAAACCATCCGGCTGCACAGGAAACCGCCGTTGACCTATACAGTCAAGTTAAGACGCCGTATGTGTTTTATCCCGGATACAGCACGGAAGCCATGGAGTATCAAAATTTTCTCGCCTATTTAGTCCTGCTTCTCTGTACCGTCATCGCCGCGCCCGTCTTTACTTCCGATTACCAGACCGGAGCAGACGATATCTACCGCTGCACCAAATACGGAAATGCAAAGTTTGGCTGCATTAAGATCTTAGCTGCATTTATCATATGCGGAACGGCATACCTCCTCAGCGCCATTGTCTACCTTCTGGTATCGAACAGCCTATGGGGTTGGGAATGCACAAAATCTTCCATGCAGATGCTATTCTCGATCGTCAATCTGCCGGACATGAATATCGGACAAATGCAGGTCTTCATCGCCGTATCCGGTCTGCTTGGCCTGCTTGCCGCAACGAGCCTTACTCTGTTTCTCTCTTCCCGGTTAAAAAACATGGCGGCGTGTCTGTCAGCCGCGCTTCTGTTCTGCATCCTGCCGGTTATCGTTTACATGGCGCTGCCCGAGGAGATTGCCACCCGGATCTACAGTATCCTGCCCGCATCGGCAGTCAGCATGCAGACCAGCATTCTGTATGCCGCCGCGGATTTCGATTTTTGGAACATCGGTCCCCTCGCCATCTGGCTGCCCCATGCGATGCTCGGGGCTTATGTGGTGGAAATTCCGCTGTTTGCAGGTCTGACGTTGCATTCCTATATCACGCACAGGACAGCTTAGCGCGCCTTGAAAGATGGTTCATCTGATCCGTCATTCAGTATTCAGGTTGAGAGAGGCAACACGCAGATAACACCGCATGTTCAGTTATTCAAAGCTGAACATGCGGTAATTTGCTGAACTGGGATTATCATGTGCACCAATCATAAACTGCGCATAGCATATGACGACCGTGTCATAACCATTTTCAATAATGTAGTCTTTCAGATCAAAAGAATCATTGCAATTCCTTAAAATAAGAGAATCTACTTCATGTACCCCGAGAGATAAAAACGGCTGCGTAACCTGCGCATAGGAATCCCCTAACATAAGTACCTTTCCATACGCAACGTCATTATTAATACAATTTTTCTGTTCATAAGAATAATGCCAGCTATTTTCAAACAAATCATTGTCAGAATAATACATCTCTTCGTCTATGAAGTCGTCAAAAGTGCCCTCTTCACCTTCTTCAGAAGTTTTAAAAGTATAATTGGTTTGGAAATTGGGTTTTATCTCTGTATAATCCTCCATTCCCACATAGGTTACCCCAAGTTTCCGCCCCTGCTCCCCAAGCCAGCATTCCTTCCACTCTGTCATGGAATAGTTTGACTCATCATAAATGGATGTGTCGATCGCATACCCGCAATATTCATTTAGCCCGCCCGCGATAATCTGTGTTGCCCATAGACCGGCACGAGTAGTCCAATGATGATCGGTTCTGTAAAACAAATCTTTTACATTACGCCCCTCAGAATTTATGTTATTCCTCAAGTCAATCGCCGGGATTTCCTCTTCCCGTATTCTGGCGAGAAACATGTCCGCATTCCGGTTACTGTATGATTCCACTCCGAAATTCTTACGGAAAATACTGTCATCCATATATTTTACCGGTTCATTGACATAAAGAAAATGAATCCCGTTTTCATCCAGAAATTGTTTTAATCCAAGCGTCTGACTGTATTCATAATCTGTAGTCGTATAGGAAGCAGGAGAAACAACATAATTCCCATCAATGACATACATTCCATAGTCACTGTAAAATCCCTGCATATGTAATCTTCTGGCAATCTTCCCATTAAGATTTATCAGTTTTTTCCGATTCCATATTTGATTGGCAAACTCCTTCTCCAGCATATTGATCGTTACAAGGTCGTCTGTTTCCTGCTGATCCATATCCTGTTTCAAGTAGTCCGCAATTTTCTGTATTTCATTATAAGATCCGCTTTTCCAAAACCCCATGAACAGGAAAAACACAAACAGGACTGCTGTAAGTTTTTTGATCCCCTTTTCCTTAATCATTCTGTCTACCTCCTAGAAATTTGCATATGCAAACGGATTGTTCTGTCCGGAAACCACGAAAGATAATGCACAAATAAATAGCACGCAAACAATCGCTGTGACTGCCGTTTCATAAACCGCATGGAATTTCTTTTTTGATTCCAGATGTTTTCCAATCCAGGAAACAATCGGGAAACATAAAATAACCGCGCTCACTATAAATACAAAATAATCTTTGATTAGAAATTGCGTTCTTATATCCGCAAGGGAATTGCTTTCACAGACAAATAATCTTTTGATAAACCGCAGTCCTGTCACTATATTTTCCGACCGAAATAATATCCACTGACAGTTTATGAACACCAGAACTAAAATTCTGTATAGGTTTCTTATCACTTTTCTTTTCTCCAGTCTTCCGGGCAGATTGAAAAACCGTTCAAACGATATCACCATCCAGTAACCTAACCCCCACGCGATAAACGTCCACGCCGCGCCATGCCACACTCCCGTCAGAATCCACACGACAAACAGATTAAAATATACTCTGAATCTACTGCCATGATTACGTGATCCCCCTAAAGGTATGTAAATATAATCTCTGAACCACTGACTCAGCGAAATATGCCATCTGCGCCAAAACCCAGCCACCGATTCTGTCATATATGGATAGTTAAAGTTTTCCATACATCTGTATCCAAACATTTCTGAAACGCCGATCGCCATATCCGAATAACCGGCAAAGTCAAAAAAAAGTTGCAAGGAATAGCAGACAGACCCCAGCCATGCATAAGAAATCGAAAAGTTTTCAAAGGGGGCTGCAAACACCTCGCTTGTGATCTTTCCCAGAATATTGGCAAGTAACACCTTTTTATTAAATCCAATCAGAAATCGGAATACGCCGTCTGAAAAAAGAGAATTTCCAACAAACTCCATATTATTATATCGGGTTATCGGTCCGGATTGTATTTGCGAAAAAAAGGAAAGATACAGTGCATCATGTATCGGACTTTCAACAAGCTTCGCCTTTCCAGTATAGATATCCGCCAAATATGAAACTGCCTTAAACGTAAAAAAAGAAATACCCAGAGGCAATGCAAGATTTCTGAGCGAAATTTCTTTGTCAAAAATTCCATTAAAGGATATAATCGCAAAGTCCATATATTTATAATACCCCAATAAGCCGATATTCAGAAAAATCCCCAATGCAAAAAGCAGTTTCTTTCTCCACATGTCTGCAATACTGCTCATAGACCTTCCTATACTGATTGTCAGCAGAATTGCTACGCAGAACAGAAGTACATATCTCAAAGAACCTATCGCATAAAACATTAAGCTGACTGCCAGCAAAATATATTCCCTTTTTCCATGATCCACCAAATAATATAACGCCAGTGAAACAGGTAAAAACAGAAAGATAAACAGCATACTCGCAATTGACATTTCCAGACACCTTTCTCCTGCAAAAAAAGCTGTTCGCATTTGTTGTGCGCACAGCCTTTTCCTTAATTTTACTTCCCCGAACAGACCTCGGGCCTGCAGCCCCGCAGTTAACAGCCGCATACTCCACCATTGATACGGTTATATACCGTAAAATTTCTTCGATAGAGTGCCATATCCAAATTACAATCGAGGTATTATTTAACTCCTTTTGGCTGACAAAGAGTGTTCATACACCCAAAAGAAAAGAAGCAATATTCCAATCATACATCGTTCTTACAGTTTATGTATATTATCATGTTTTCGTAACTTTTGCAAGCACTTTTGAGCAATTGGGGGAATTTTGTATTATCATATATAATTACAGCATCTTCTGTCGATTATTCTTGCTTATAAGATTACAAAAAGCTTACCTGCGGGGAAAAATATAGGGAACCCGTAAACATATACATGCTTACGGGTTCCCTGTCAGCTCCCCGAGTAGGGCTCGAACCTACAACCCCGCGGTTAACAGCCGCGTGCTCTACCAGTGTTGCGATTACATACCGTAAATCTTTCTGGTAGATTGTTTTGTCCAAAATTACAATCGAGGGTATCTTATCTCATGCTTTTATTACTTTTCTTCCTGCTTACCTCTTTATGAACATAAACAGCCATAATGAAACATATCCGTCTTTTATGATAGAGTACCTTACCTCGCTGTCTAACCGATTACTTCTTTTAACAGGTCGCCACCCCATTCGGAGCAGAACTGTCTGTAGGTCATGCTGAGTTCCACCTTGATCTGATAGCCTCTGCCTACTTCGATCCGTCTGAACAGGTGGCAGGCTATCATCTTCTGCTGCTCCAGCGCTGCCGCATCGAACTCCTCCGACCATGACTTGAACCTGTCATATGCCGGGGTGATCTGCTCAATGCCCTGTCTCTCCTGCGCTTCCTCCGCCCTGAGTCCTTCCAGTTGCTTCTCTGTCTCTCCGATTCGTGCTTTGATCGTACGGATCGCCTGTGAGAGATCGTCTACCGAATAGCTGCTCTCTCCTGTCAAGGTCTTCCCGATCTCAAGCTGCAGCTTTGTCAGCCGCTCCCTGTCCTTGGCGAGTTCCACAGTAAGTTTCCTCTGCGCCGCCCTGTTGCCTGCCATCTGCCTCTTGAGTGCCGCCTGTAACTTTTCTTCTTCCGGCGCACCATCCATAGCGCTGAACAGCTTCTATATGACCTGCCTTATGCTCTCATCCACCCGCTCCGCACGGTAAGTCGTCTGCCCGTCACACTGGCAGAGTTTCCTGCTCTTGTGGTAACAGCAGTATTTGATCTCATTCACGGAATATACCGTACCGTCAGCCCTCGTATAGCTGTCCCGATAACGGATCGTAGTCAGCCTCCCGCCGCAGTGGGCACAGAAAATGTTCCCAGAGAGCATCGCCTGCCCTCTGGTCTGTAAGGCGATATGCCGCTTTTCCTCGTTCTTATTCTGTCTCTGTCCAAGGATATAGAGGATCTGTTCATAGGTGTCATTGTTCCTCAGTCTGAGTGCTTCAAGCTGTGGGGAAGTCGTTCCGTCCTCCAATCTCCCGCAGTAGAAAGGATCACGCAGGATGCGGTTCACCTTGATGCTCGTGAACTTCCCACCGCCGTTCGGACGGTATCCGTTCTTATTGAGGAAGTCCGCCGTCCGGTAAGACCCATAGCCTTTATGTACCGTCATATCGTCTATCATATGCAGGATCTCACTCTCTACCGGGTCGATCTCATACTTCCTGATCTTTGCGCCTTTCCGGTTCACAAGACCGCTGTCCACCAGATGATAGCCGAACCTGATCGGTCCACCGGTATACAAACCTTCTAACATCATCTGCTGCATCTTGCTCCTGATCCTGATGGAAGTCTTTTCGCTCTCACCGGATGCCTGCCAGAAACGCAGATAATTCATCAGCTTGTCCACATGGCTGTTGAAGCACTGCTGTCCTTCCTGCGTACTCCATACCTCGATACCATGCTTCGCGAACCACTCCACCACAAAGGGCGTCTCATCATCGATCCTCCCGATTCGGTCGAACATGAATACCAGAAGGATATCGAACTCTTTCTGCTGGGCTGCTTCCTTTAACTCCTGTATGGCGTCCCTGTCCTTTGCGGATACCTTGTACCCCGAAACGCCTTTTTCGGAAAATTCCTTCAGGATCGTCCAGCCTTCCTGTCTGTCCGCGAACTCATGGCAGGCTTTCTTCTGCATGGGGATGTCATTCTCATCCTTATCGTTCCTGTCTACCTGCTTCTTTGTTGATACTCTGTAAAGACAATAAACCCGTTTCATCACGCCGCCTCCATACTTTTTTAGTATGGGACTGCGCTGCCGTCCCTTATCCACTTTTCAAGGTGCAGCCGGGGGATGCCCCGGTAGATACATCATACCGCTCCTTCCGCTTACCTGCAATACGTTTTTAAATAGATTTTCATACTCCCTATGGTACAAGAGTACAAAAAACAGCGCAGTCCTCCATTTGTCATCCTGCTTTGGGATAAGGAGACGCCCTCTGTATACGCTCCCTGTAGGCTTCGGTGAGGATATCGAGGATCAGAGGTTTTACACCGACGCTTTCCTCTTTGCTGAAGGTGATCGTGATGATCTGGTCGTCAGTTTGGAACTGGATGACAGAGGTGTTACCGCCTTTCCTTTTCTTGGTTCCCATTGGCTTCTCCTTCCCTTTAGTGTTTCAGATGGGTCGGGAGATCTAAAGATCTCCCTATAGTATTAGCCGTTGGGAAGGGGTGTTTGGTCCGGATTTTTGTAAAATATATAATCTTTCTATGAAAAAACTGGGGATAAATTTTCTTACTAATAAAAAGAATATGCCTGCTATGATCCCTTGGCACAATGACAAAATAATAATATATCTCTGTCTTAGGCAAGCAATGGAACGGGATATCCTTTCGGACATCCCGTTCCACGCTCCACCGCCTACGGCGGCTCGCTCTGCTTGTTGGGGACACCCCAAACCCCGTCCAGCACCACTCTTTATCTTTTTATGGCGAACTTGCAATAGAGAGTTTTTCATATGCCTAAGATATATAGCAAAACGACTGCGGTGCGTGCGATAATCCTATATCCTTTAACGTTAAAGGTTCATCATAAACCACCAAATTTTTCAAATGATATGCCACGGCCTTTTTTTTCCCTTTATAATATTTTCGGAAAAAGGGATAGGTGATACCCGCATAGTCTCGTGTCATTTTCCATACATTCAGGATTTCATCTTCTACAATATCAGCAATCTCTGCTTCTGCGACTACCTGCTTCCGCGGAGCCGTAGCATATATAATTATTTTGTCAACATCCTCACGGCAACGAAATTTCCGATATTCATATAGTTTTGTCCCATTGATAATACCATCGACATACTTCGGATTAATTGATAATAACATTTGACACATTCGTCTTCCCCTCCTCTAATATCTTTGTGAACTGCTCCAAGGACAAACGCACGTCAGTGGGATATCGCTCGGTCGTTATCCAACAACCATTTTTATCAAGCCAGTCCATTGTCACATTATTGCCCGCACCAAAGTATCCAAAATACAACAATTCAACAATCGAAACATTTTTATATGATGTATATTGGCGACGTAATTCATTCTCGTCAAATACCGACTTATTCCCTATGCGCTTTTTCAAATCTTCAAAGCCCATCAAATTGCGACCTGCGGATTTTACCTGAAACGCATCCGTCACCACGGCGTATGATGTAACACAAGAGCGATACCTTTTCCCTGGTCTGTCTTGACAATCCTTACGATAAATCAATATGGGTTCACCGACCATGTGTTTTAAGACAGGGGATTGCCCGACGTATATTTTACTAAGTCCATTTCTCACGCTGTTTCCAATCTGAGTTTGCAAATCCAATTTACTATTAGCCAATTCAGAATATGCAAACATTGTATCGTGATAGCTATCTTCAATAATAAGATAGCCGCCATAATTAAAATCACTTTTAATAAATGGAAAAGATTTATATGGATCACTAAAATCCAGCTTCTTCTTACTCTTAAAATACACACATTCACCATTTAAGTTATATCCGACTTTATAAAATCCAAATCGCTCCAATTGCGTTATCAGTGTAGATTGTTTTTCAAAGACTGTAACATAAATCTCGTCGCATCCAGATGCTTGCCATTTCCACAGCATCAAGCCGATTGCACCCTCCCCATAGCGTTCTCCGCGATGTCTTTCAGAAATTTTGAGCGTACTGACTTTAATCCTCTTTTTTCTCGGAAGAATCGCATCCTGCAATTTTATTTCCTCTGTTTCAGATTTTAGCGCCACAAATGCAGCCATACCCATTTTGTCTTCAAAAACAAGTGCCGTCCGCCCTTCGCGTGCTTTCGATTGAAACCACGCTTCAAAACCTGTGCTGTTGGGTGTCCCTGGATATGCCTCTTTTAGAGAATCAAAAAAGACATCTTCCAGATTAATGTCAGCGAATTTCTTCAATGCAAACTTTCCAGCCATATCAATCACTCCCCTTTTTCTCTATCAATTTGATGATTCGTTCTAAATCATCAGCACCCTTGGAAACTATTAATGGAACATTCAACCAGCCTGCTATCTCTTTAGCATATTGCTGTTCCTCATCTTGAAAGGCTTGGATTTCAGATGTTTCTTGCTTCACTCCATCACGTTTTAATCTCCGTTCCGCAATAATCGCTGGTTCTTCTGTTAAAAGCACCATAAAGTCTGGTTTCAACATCATATATGTATCAGACTGAATTCTCGTTATTTGTCCTTGAACGTCGAGCAGACAAAAATGACCATCAAGAATGAATTCCCCCTCATCCCGTCGTAAGCATTCAATTGCATCAAGTAAAAATCTCTGATTTTCATCTATATCTGACACTAATTTATTAGGACTAAAGCCTTGTTTTTTTCTTTCCGCAATTAACTCGCTTGCAGAAAAACTCTTAATCCCCAATCTTTCTCTTGTCATTTCACAGAAATAGGTCTTTCCTACACCGTGAATACCGCTTACAAATATCATCAAACATCCTCCTAGTTGTCGTCCTAACAAAGTTTCTGAATATAACGTTATATTCCATTGCAATTAACCGCAAAAATTATAGGAAATTCCAATTTCAAAAATGTTTATCCGCTGCTTATCAATGAATGGCACCAACTTATACACTCCATCGTCCGTTGTCAAAAGCATACCCTCAAACACTAACTGGCAAAGGCTGAGGATCGTTCGGTAGGCATTATTGTTCCTCTGAAAACTCATCATATTTACATGTTAACACACTTAGCTGTCCCATATTTAGGACTTTCATTTCTTTTCATTATACCTTTTTATTCTCAATCAAGTAATGGAGCAATCTCCGGCATAAGAACATTCTTAAACTCATCAATCATCTGTGTCCTGAATCTAAACTTAGGCAGGGCATCCTCGTTTTCTTCTTTATACCCTGCATAATCTGCACTGTCCTTCAATTTATTTTCATTTGCAAGTTCGCCGTCCCTGAATTGAAAAGCCTCATACTTCACATCTTCAAAATCCAGATGCCATTTTTCAGCATATTTCCTGATTTCCGCATCAATAACAGAGTAACGCAGCTGATTGATAATAACGGAAATATCCTGTCCCAGGAAGCTTTCTTTGTCCCTTTCAATCTCATCCACAACCTGCATAAGAAGCGCACTTAATTTCGGATTATCGCCCGCAAATTCTGCTATAATCTCTTTGATGGTCCTTATTCTGGTCTCAAATTCAGCTTCGTCAAAATCATTTTGAGACTGATCTAAGGACTCCACAACTCCCCGCAGTAATTCAACAATATACTCAAAGTCAATCCTCAACTTACTATAGGCTACCAGATCATAATCATCCCATACGGGTTCTTCTTCCGGTTCCGAATTATCATCCCGTTTTTTCAATTCCTCCATCACATTCTTATACATTGCCGCATAATTTTCATATTCTTCTTCGGAAAACCCGAATGTATCAAGTACCTGCGGCTCATATACCGAAAAAGATTTCAGGTGTGCAAAATCATGATCCAGAGCTCTGAAAAGATGTATAAATGCTTTCTTTTGCTTTCGCGACAGACTCGCTATCTCTTCGGTGGTCTGTGCCAAATTGCGGATTGCTTTAAGCGATACGGAAAAAGATGTTTTCACATCATCCCAATCCTCCGCAATGGGGTTACCGTCACCTCCACGCGAATACAGCTTGAGCGCCAAATTGATTGCATTTTTATACTCTTTTGGAGCCTGAAATGTTACAATCTGTCCATACTGCTTATTGGTATCAAACAATCTGTTCGTACGGGAAAATGCCTGAATGATATTCTGCGGAGCCATAGGCTGTCTGTCAATAAACAGCGTGGACAGACACGGTGCGTCAAACCCTGTCAAAAGCCGGTCCACCACGATCACCAGATCAAGCTGCTGGCTCCTATCCAGATACTTTTTCTCTTTCCTTGCCAACCGTTCATTGAGATTATTATTGTAGGCGTTTATGGCATCTATCTGATAGCTGATGCCAAACATTTCCTGATAATCTTTTAACGCTTCTTTCATTTTATCCTGATTAATCGTGGAAGTTTCTTCATTTTCCGACAACGAATAAGTTATGGCAAACTTAGGGAAATCAGGCAGCGCCTTATGTACGGTATCGCTGATCTTCAACTCGTCCTCTCCCGCTTTCACCTTTTTCAGCAGATCATAATATTTCTGTGCCCTCTCGATCGAACCGGTCGTCAAGATCGCCTCATAGGTCCTGCCTTTGTCATTGTTCATACCAAATTTGTCATAAGACTGATTCAAAATGACATTCAGAACTTTCCGCATATGTTCTTCTGTTTCATATACCTTTTTTGCATCATCGTCGCTTAAATCTTTTACCCCAAGATTTTCAACCATAAACCCTAAAACAGCCTCATCATGGATAGCCTCTTTGATGGTATAACTATGCAGGCATTCACCATACATCTGTTCTGTGGTCTGTGGCAAATCACCTTTCTGCTCATATTTATTTTCCTCAAAAATGGGCGTCCCCGTAAAACCATACCATAAGGAATTGGCAAAAAACCGTTCCAGTTCTCTTTTTGTCTGCGGCGTTACCGCCCTGTGGCATTCATCAACAACAAAAGCAACCTTTAACGACTTAATCTTCTCATACCGCCTAGTTCCTTCTTTTAGCCGCCGATTTACCATGATCTGCATTTTCTGTCTGGTGGTCACGATCATCTGGCGGTTATCGTCCGCCATCTTTTCTATGAGCGAATCGACATAGTCCGTATTATCCACGTCAATCGTATCGTTATCCGCATAAGACTGAAAAGCCATTTTCGTCTGCATATCAAGGTCTTTTCTGTCAATGAGGAATACCGTTTTCTCAATTGCCGGAATGTCCATCAGCAGATTTCTGGTAGCCTTGTAGGAAGTCATTGTTTTTCCGGAACCTGTTGTATGCCAGATAAATCCTGATTTTCCCCGCTTCGATGCTGCCCGCATTGCTTCGATCGCATGAATCTGATAGGGACGCAGTATCAAAAGTTTCCTCTTATCGTTGTCAAGAACTGTGTATCTGGTGACCATCTCATGCGCTTCCGGGATTTTGAGGACTGCCTTAGCAAACTCAATATAATCACAGACAGGCTGATTTTCCGCATCAAGCCATCCTGTGATAAATTTTTTGTTTAGTTCCGTATCCCTAGCGGCAGAAAAATACTTCGTATCTACGGCATTGCTCACAACGAACATCTGCACATTGGAAAAAATGCCGTGGAACTTACCCTCTGCAATATATTTCTTAATCTGGCGGTAGGCATCCATATAAGAATGTTCTTTGTTCTTCAGTTCAATGTGGATCATAGGAATCCCGTTAATCAGGAGCGTTACGTCAAAACGCCTGTCCCTGTCCCCCACTGCGTCTTCTGACTTAAACGCCTGATATTGATTGATAACCTCGTACACACTTGTTCCGCCGGCCACATGCTCATTATTCATCACCATAAGATGCAAGGTTTCATTCCCGCGCTGGACATGAACATATACCTTACCGTTTTCACCTACCAGCCATTTCCCGGCATCATAGAATGAAGCGTGAGACAGATCATTCTTTATCTTTGCAAACTCGGAATCGCTGAGAGGAACATCATTCAATTTCGCCTTATTATTCTGTTCCAAGATATATTTAAAATTATTCCATAGCTGTTCCTCTGTTCTGATATCAGGTCTGTAGGTCCATTGAGACTCATCACTGCAAAGCTGATCTATCAATCTCTTTTCCATTACGGACTCTAATTCTGCCATAAACTATCCTTTCTGTGGAAACATGTTCTGTAGCATAAACTTCTTTACTTCTTTTAACTCATCACACTTACGCTGATGAAAGGTGATGAGGTGGTCGAGGTAGCGGAAAACAGCAACAATCTGGTCTTGCTCCGCTCTCAACGGATATGATATAGTAACCTCTTGTATATCCGAATTATGGATGTGAACAACCGATTTCCCCTGTGCCTTTTTAGCAAGCGCTTTCTGCGGTTCGCCGTTTGAAATAGCAAGGGCCAAAAACAGCGGATTGATGAAATCGAACGGACGAAGGATATTGAGGTCTCCTCCCAGTAAAACCCCTGATTTTTCAACGGCTGATGCTCTTGCAATGTCCTCGGCCGTTTCACCAGAAGCAGGCACTATGACCTCATTACCCTGACTATAAACTGAGCTACTTTTGGGGATGACAAAAGTATCCACTTCATCAATGGCAAATTGATACTTTGTATAGAGCCTACCATACAGGATGATAGGTGTTCCCACCTCTGTCAAATCACCTTTAGAATAGCCATTCCCTTTGGAATACTCGGCGAGTTCTAATGCCTTACGCTGTTCCCAATCACCAATAAATCCCGCAAAGCGAATCTCTGGATTTTTCTTTCCGTTTCTGGGAAACATTTTTTGCAGCATATATTTCTTCAGTTCTTTTGTCGCATCACACTTATGCTGGTGAAGGGTGATGAGGGTATCTAAAGACTCAAAATACCTTCCCAATTTGTTCTGTTCTTCTTCACTCGGTATATCAATATCAAGGTTTCTTATATTACCCAAAGAAATGAATTTCTGTGTTCCACCATCCAGCGAACCAGATAGCTGTTTCGTAGTTTTATTGGACTGCAAAAAATGATAAAGGTACAAATAATTAATCTGCTTTGTATCCTTGACTAAAGCAACATTTTTTATTGCAAAATCAGGTGCTGTGCGGATTAAAGCAATATTTCCAATGGTTCCTATCATTCCCATCAGAATATCATTCAAGTCTACCTTAGAACGCTTATTTATTTCTTCAAAATCTTCATCAGAAATATATTGAACATCATCATAATTGATGGATCCATCTTTGACATTTTTTGATGTAACAAAAGGATGTCCTGTTTCAAAATACTTTGGAGAAGCATGTGTTCCATCCCTAACATCAGCCACATCAGATAACTTACGCTGTTCCCAAGCATCCGCAAATCCCTTAAATCTTATCTTCGGTGTATCTGCCACAATCACACCTCCTTGAAAACACTGATAAATTCTTCAACAGCATCTTTCGTCTCCGCATCTGCAAAAGCCAATTCTTCAAACATTTTAAGCAACTCATCATTTTCCTCTTTGATGGCTCTGTTTGTTTCCCTTATAGATGCGGAAAGTTGCCTAATATCCACTTCCGGTTCTTCCTCACTGGTATCTACATATCTGGGAATATTCAGATTATAGCCGTTTGCCTTGATATCCTCAAATTTTGCAAGATAAGCCACCTTATCAACCGGTTTTCTGGCAGCATACAATTCCAGCACTCTGTCAATGTGTTCCTCACGCATAACATTCTGCTTCTTTTCCTTTTCATACAGCTTGGACGCATCAATAAACAATACATCCCGTCCTTCCCTGTGCTTTTTCAATACAACAATGCAGGTCGGAATAGAAGTATTATAAAACATATTTGACGGGAGCCCAATAACAGCATAAATTGAGCCATTCTTGAGAAGCGTCTCTCTGATTGCCCCTTCAGCCGCTCCCCTGAATAAAACACCGTGGGGAAGAACAATCGCCATCGTACCTGTCTGCTTTAGATGATAGAACCCATGTAACAAAAAGGCATAATCCGCTTTTGATTTAGGAGCCAGTTTACCCCCATAATCCATAAACCGCTCATCCTGTTTGAATCCCTCTGCGGCAGACCAATTCGCGGAATAAGGCGGATTCATCGTTACAACATCAAATTCTGTCTCTTCATCTGTCGGCCAGTCCGCGTCAAGGGTATCTCCGTTGCGCAAGTGCTGGTTTTCAGGCAGAACTCCGTGTAGGAACATATTCATGCGCGCCAAATTATAGGTCGATGGCATAAGTTCCTGACCGTAGTATTTAATATAATCCGGCTCTTTTGCATAATTTCTACAGCTCAGCATCAACGAACCAGATCCCATACATGGATCATATACTTGTAATCCTTTTTTTCCTTCCTGACCGGATATGGCAATCCTGCAAAGGATCTGCGCAGGACCGTGCGGCGTATAAAATTCTCCTGCCTTTTTCCCTGTCTCAGACGCAAACTGACCGATCAGATACTCATAGGCATTGCCGAGAACATCTCCTTCCGTATGGATAATGTCTACCCCATCTAACACCTTGATTACTTCCGCAATCGTCGCGCTCTGCTTCTGATCACCAGTACCAAGGCGATTCGAGTATAGATCCACATCCGCAAACAAGCCGTTGAATAATTCATCAGATTCCTCTATCCTATTAAAGGCCGCCTGCAGTTTTTCTCTATTAAAAGCATTATTTTTAGCAGCATTTAACATACTTATATATGTCATGTCAGGATCAAGCGTATAATGCTTTGATTCTTTTATTTCACTCAGCAATTCTTCGGCATCTTCTGATTTCATTGCTTCTTCATATGTACGCTGTGCTTCTTCAAGACTATCCGGATTCTCGTCGTTGATGAGGTCATAGACCTTTGCCAGATACGAGTCTGACAAATATTTATAAAAAACCAGACCTAAAAGGTACGTTTTATACTCATTTGCATCCATTTTACCTCTGAGTACATCCGCACCGCTCCATAGTACCTGCAATAAATCTTTTCCTTCGGCCATCACTGATTCTCCTCCATTACCGTTTGTCGTTTCTACTGTTTCTCCACTATTCATTCCATTTTTTTATGCTTGCATAAAGTTTTGTAATCTGATCCTTTAAGTCTAAAATCGGCAATGAGTTCTCTTTCGTAATACAATCCTTTATTTCATTTGCAAACGGCACTTTTCTGCCATTGAAATTTTTATCATACGGCTTTATATATTCTGGAAACAATTCATATTTTCCGCATTCCTTTTTAATTGCTTTTTTAAACCTTCGTTCAATAGCCTCTTTAGGTATGTAATTTTCTATTTCTTTCCCTTTCGTAACCCAATGAAACATACTCAATTTATCAAATTCTTCAATTATCCTTTTCTTCGTATCATTCAACGGTGCTGCTTGGTTTCTTTTATCACTATCCATTACAATAGCTGCGTTTCTATTGGTAGTAATAATACTAATTAAATCTGTCTCCTCTTCTGCCGAGTATTGTGACAGCAGTCTCCCGCCATAGTATAAAAATTGATAGTGTTTTCCTTCTTCAAATTGATTATTGCAGAATATTTCCAACCACTTTTTAATGTATATCCTGTCCGAGGGACCTTCTACCCATATGATCCCGTTTGCCTGTAAAATATCACTTGCCTTTATATCCAGATCATCTAAAATCTCTGCTTTATCAATATAGGATTCTATTCTTTTTAAAGTGGTCCCATTATTTTCTTTAATCACATGATATATACACGCCTTCTCCTTATCAAAAAAAGTATTAATTGCCACATGGGAATGAGTCGTTATAAAAATATATATGTCCTTTTTGACAGCAAACTCATAAATATAGTCAAATAATTTCCTTTGCATTGCCGGATGCAAATTATTTTCTAATTCTTCAAATCCATATACAATTTTCTTTTCGTTATTTTGAGATTGCAAGGGAACTACAAGGAGATTAAGTAATACTAAAATAATTGTTTTAATTCCACTCCCAGACTTTGATAAAGGAACTCGTTCCATTCCTTTTTCTTTAAGATATATTTCCCATACATATTCCCCGCCTATTTTTGTCTGTTGAATCCGTATACTCTCAAACTCCGCTTCGGGATACATGATTTTATTTAATGCGGTAAGCAGCAATCCCTCTATCACATTTTCATCATATGCGCTGTCATTCAAAAATACTCTGACCAGGTTACTAGCTCCTTCCCCTGTGTTGGAAAGTTCCAAATCACTTTCTTTTTCAGGAACTATATTTCTTTCTGCTGACAACCGTCTAAAGATATAGTTTTTCTTTTCTTGTCCGAAAACATTTAGCCCTCTCCGAAAATAGCTTTCATTTTCCATAGGGATGTTACCAGTATTTATTGCCCAATATCCGCTGGAATTTTTTGATTCCTTTGTTCCCCCAAATTCAATCAATGCATTTATTCCCTCAACTTTTTTCCAATAATTCGTTGCATTCCATTCACCAATACTCCTCAATCCCCCAAAAATTGCTTGAACCATATCTTCTGTCATTGGTGCCTTTACTCTTATCAAACCAATTTGCTGTTTTTGCTTTTTAAAGGAAGCCTCATCATATGCCATTTCAATAACATCCAACAAACTAGATTTACCGCTGTTATTTTTACCTATAATTACATTTAAGTTCGTTATTTTATCAAATTTTATATTTTTCTCATCATCAAACAATTTATATCCGCTAAACTGTATTCCTGTAAACATACATGATTCTCCTTGTGCTAAAGGTTCCTATCATTATCCAAATTACCGATCCGAGATATTATTACGCCTGAGGCAAAATTCTGTATTGTTCGCATTTCTGGTTTTGCGCCTGATTCCTGCATTCTTCCTCTGAATCTGCGTAGCCTCTGGGATTTTCTTCCATATCAACCCAATAAAAATCAAATTCTTCCGGAGATTTTCCATAAATCTCACCAAGAGCTTCCATGATCCCATCATGTCGTACGCTGTTCATAACATCCGAATAATGAGCCCTTCTCTCCTCGATGTACTCATTGTCTCTATGTATAAAACTGTCAATAATATCATACAGATCACTATGGAAATGACAAGCTTCCTCATCTTTAAGGAAAGCCACTGAAAATCCATTGTCAAAAATTTCAGTGACAATATATCCCCTCTTGTGAAGCGCCAAGCCAATTACTATGATATCTTCAATATCTAGTTTTATGATATTAAAAAATTCATAAATATCATCAAGAAGAAACGTATATAATCCCCTCTCAGCAAGATTATTAATATATCCCTCACCTTCTGCAGATTGTAATATTTTCTTTATCTCGCTAAAGTTCACTTGATATTGACTTTCCTGTAACACCGTACCATACATCATCTGTTCCACGGGTATACCAAACACTCGGCAAATATCATGCAAATAATAGATATCCGGTTTCCCCTGACCTCTTTCCCATGTTGATATGGTTTGCCTCGTCACATGTATCTCATCAGCCAATTTCTGCTGAGACAACCCATTTTTGTTACGCAGTATTTGAAGATTTCGTCTAAACATAATTCCATTTCGCTCCACAATAATACCTCCTGTTGTCTTGATGGTTCGAGTATATCATTTACAAACAACAATAGTCGAGCAAATCATTCTAACACAGCGCCACCTTCTCGCAAAATATTTTAACACACGCCCACAATCTATTCTGGAATAACTCTTTTCAATCTCACTTTTATTAGACTATCTTCCTCATTTTATGCCACATCACAAAGTTCACTAAGCAGAAAATAATATTCATCATAGAAATCTTCATCGAGCAAATGATATTTCTCATTTTCAAAGTTAACTGTTCTTGCTTCCTTTCCACTTCTGCAATACCGTTTCCAGCTTTCTAAAGTCACAGCAACGCCTTTTCAAAAATGCACTGGTCTTTTCAGACTGCACCATCGCATACAATTTGTTTGCCCTTTTTACAATAGCTTCCTGATTGTGTTGACACCAGTCAAGCTGCTTTGCCGCCATTTTTTTATATCTCTTCGTAGCGGCATCATCTTTTCCGACAATCCGAAGATTCAGCGGAATGGTACAGCTTTCGTCTACCGGAATCATGTTATTAAAATTCAATACCCCAATCAACTTTTCCCCATCCATTATCTTCATAAAATCCACGTCATTTTTCATAGAACTGTGTTTTGGTTTTGGTGAACTTAAAGGGACACAATATTTCTTCGTGCCGCATATTATTATAATTCCCACAAAAGGTCTTGTTTCTTTTCCAGCCTGCGGGGATACGGACATAACATGGTCATCCGCCTTTGCAAGATTCCGTATGTACTTCATGTCTATGAGATATAAATGCAGTCGTTTCTGTTCCATGTATATCCTCCAAGCTTTTGGGCAAAAATTAAGGCTGCGCAAAGCGCAGCCTCAGATTGTTTCCACTTACGGTAGGACTCACCGCTTTTATCGGTTCCACTCCCAGTAGGACTCACTGCTTTTATCGATTCCACTCTCAGTAGGACTCACTGCTTTTTATAGGAGTTCACCTCCCATACGATAAGCTATGCCTATCTCTAATTAATTTATACAAAAAAACAGAAACTATGTCAAGAAATTTCTATGACATTTAGTACAAAATTGTCATAAATATATCTTAAAACACTCCCTATTGATACACAACCTCCCGCACCACCACTTCCTCCGCCATAGCCCTCAGCGCATTGACCTTCCGCACCCAAGCCATCTGATCCGCTGCTTTCAGTTCCTCATTAATACCCTGCCTCTCCATCATCTGCCTGCGCAGATACTCCACTTCCTCCTCCGCCTGCCTGTCAACCTCCCGCAGGTGAGATGTCAGTTTTCCCATCAGGAGCATCGCCGTGTATGTCCCGTGTTGATGTTCCCGCAGGAAACTCTCCCGCATCAACCCGTATCTTCCGATCATAGCTTCCGGACTGTCGCCTGCATCGTCATCCAAGACAAGGTTAGGTATCAAGTATTCTCCTTCAACCCTGTATGTGATATCTGTCATCGTTCTCCCTCCTTCTTCTCCTAATCATTTAATAAGAAATCAGTTTGTAGGACAGATTCACCATTCCTTTCTCCATAAGGTTCTCCCAGCTATTCACACTCAAAAGCTTACCAGCGGAAAAAGGAATATCTTCTCTGTCACTATCGCTTCCGCTTACATGAAAAGTGAGATAAGAAGAACAGCGCAGCCCCTTTCTGTTTTCGGTTACCAGCCGCATGGTCATTGTTTCTTCCATGCAACCTTATTGATAGTTTTACGCATTTATATTACTTTCTTTTCGTTTCTTCCCGGAGTGTAAAAAGCCCGCAAACATCTATGTTTACGGGCTTTTCTTTACCTCCCCGAGTAGGGCTCGAACCTACAACCCCGCGGTTAACAGCCGCGTGCTCTACCATTGAGCTATCGAGGAATACAGTATTGCTCCGCAAATGGATCGTCAGAGAACCGCTCCGCGATTCCCTCCACTGTTTTTGCGAAGTCTTTCATGGGGCAACATACCCTCAAAACCAAATACTGAATCTCCTTTTTCTATCCGTCTGTCTCTGCCTGCGGAGAATGCGCAAGCATTCTCTGAAGCAA
>ERZ778518.1090-NODE-1090-length-20641-cov-9.468134_pt1 | contig 20641 bp, 26 predicted proteins | sample MGYA00510340_ERZ778518 | MGnify/ENA primary metagenome ERZ778518 (study PRJEB29527, sample SAMN07138967) | mouse gut metagenome | material: feces | host: mouse | place: China:Nanjing | collected 2016-01-25 ...
TTTCGTCTGCCACCTCATAATAGAGGTGACAGATAAGCTAAATATCAATGATACAGCACACCAGTTGGGAAACAGATCTTCGAGAATTACCAAGCGAAGATGAATCCGAAACGGAATATCATCCTAAGGAATTACTTGATAAAGACTTCCAAGAGAGAATCGATAAGCTACTTAAAGATGCGTTAACAGAGTGCAGTTTTCCGAACCTCACTACTGCTCGTCTTAACCTTTCAAGTTTTGATGTAGAAATAAACGGACTCAAAAAGCAGAACTTTAATGGTCAAGGATACACCTCATTCCTGAACAGTATTATTGCAATGTCCTTTAGACAGTACCTTTCAGAATACGCTGTGTACGACCCAGGACTACTTGTAATTGACACACCTCTTCTCGGATTGGATCAGGGTGTATCGGATGTATCACCTGAAAGTATGAGAGCCTCTCTCTATACATATTTCACTAACCATCAAGATTGTGGTCAGGTTATTCTTCTCGACAATATGTAAGATGTTCCTGCTATCGATTTTGAATCTACTAGAACTAATGTAATTACTTTCACTAAAGGACTCGAAGAAGGTCGATATGGCTTTCTTATGGATGTAACAGATTAAACAGAGGACAGAAAATGCGAATCAGTTACAACAAATTATGGAAGATGTTGATAGATAAAGAAATGAATAAAAATGATCTCAAAGAGGCTGCCGGAATCAGTGCAGCTTCCATAGCCAAACTTGCCAAGGGTGCCAACATCACTACAGATGTACTTCTCAAAATCTGTGAGGCAATGGATTGTAAGTTAGAAGACATAATGGAAACAATAAAGAATTGAGGTGGAGCGAATGAATTGTAAAACCCTGGTCGAACTCACGAATATGTGTATGATCTATGATGACCAGGGATATGTACTTGTCGAAGAAAAGCTTATACACAACTCCAAGGGATTAATTTTCCCAGGCGGTCACGTAGAAAGCAATGAATCCGTGGTCGATTCAATGATATGAGAAATCCAAGAAGAAACAGGACTAACAATTAGTAATCTTCAGTTCTGTGGCATTAAGGACTGGATAGAATTTGACGGTTCTCGCTATATGGTTTTCCTGTATAAGACCAACACATATTTTGGAAACATTCAATCCTCATCAGAGGGAGAAATATTCTGGATGCCACTTGAAGAATTAAAGAAAAAAGAAACCTTATGGCATTTGAATATGATGTTAGAAATCTTTGAAGGCAATGGGGTATCAGAACTATATTTCAATAGAAATCTCGATGCTCCTGCCCCGGAACTAAAATAACAAACCAATGAAGGATTAAGAACAATGAGAATTAATACTTTTTTAGATTTATGCTCTGGTATTGGCGGCGGCCGTCTAGGTTTAGAGCAAGCCGGACTTAAAAGCATAGGTTACTCAGATACAAGTAAACTAGCTGTTCGTACTTATACCTTAATGCATGATACTACAGACGAACCCTACTACTATAATTTAAAGAGAATTAAAACTGAAAAGTTACAACCCTATGATATGTTAATCGCAGGATTCCCGTGTCAAACCTTCTCAGTTATTGGTAGAAAAGAAGGCTTCTCTGATGATAGAGGACAGATTATATTTCACTTAGCGAGAATACTAGAAGAAACACAGCCCAAATGTTTTCTATTAGAAAATGTAAAAGGACTAGTAACTCATGACAAAGGGAATACCATAAAAATCATCATTAACGAACTAAATCGTGTTGGTTATGATGTTGTATATAAAGTACTTACCAGTCTTGAATATGGCGTACCTCAAATGCGCCAAAGAGTTTACTTTGTTGGCATAAGGAAAGATTTAGGAAAGAGTATTGATGAATTTCAATGGCCTGAACCGGTAGAGAAACCTTCTCTTTCTGATTTCTTAATTGACGATAACATCGCAAGTCCTGAAAGACTCGATATTCTCTCTTATTACCTAAAAAACCCTACCAACAACGGTAAGTACACCGTTGATGACATAAAGGAGATGGAGGGCAAAATAATTGATACTCGTATGAATGATCTTCGCATTTATGACGGCCGCTGCCCAACATTAAGGGCACAGAGGGATGGTGTTCTATATGTTAAGAACCATACGATATATCAGCTGACTGGTTATGAAGCATTGCTCCTTCAAGGATTTCCAAAGGCATATGCTGACAGAGTAAAGAATGAAGTATCCGATAGGCACCTCCTAATGCAGGCAGGTAATGCAATGACCGTTAATGTTATAAAGGCCCTGGGTTGTTCAATTAAAAATTTCATTGAAAGTGAGGTGCACTAGATTATGGCTAATGCTTGGGAAGAATTAGAAAACAGGTGTTACGAATATTTAAGACGTATGTACGGAGATAATAATTCAATTGAACCGTACGGCAAATCAGACTCAACAAAAGCTGACATCAAAATTGAACCAGTAGCATCCGATGAATTCTTTGTTGAAGTAAAAGCTGGGGATTCTCAATGCTGCCAGTTTGTATTATTTCCCAACGAAGATACGAAATCATTTGATTTTTCAAAAAGAAACAAAGTTCCATTATCTGATAATTGCAAAAGAATTATTGCATATATGGATGGATTATATAAGAGATATTACAAAGTCGGAAAAAAGGGAATTCCCGTAGAGGTCGACAGTTCAACGCTCTATGGTTTAGTCCAAGATTTCTATTCTGTAAAAAAGGTTAAATTCTTTATGACAGAAGGAACGGACATAATAATTTTTCCATCCAGCAGTTTTTCTGATTACTTCACTATTGAGGCTTTTTATCGTAGAAAAACAAGCGGTTCCGCAGACCCTAATGAATCAAACAATAATGCAGAAATAATGCAAGGATTAAATGAAGAAGGTATCTCAGGAACTATCGAATACAAGTCAGTCGGCGGAAAGATAAGGTGTTTTCTTCACTCTGACACTTATATACATAAAAGAAAAATGATGTGCGAAGAACACACATATCAATTTAAGGATAATAATTACTCAAAAACACTTTCTAAATCAAAGAAATATGTTTTTGAAGTTAGAAGATTATCAAATATTAGCAACCCAAATGTAATCTGTCAATTATCACTTAAGAAAACAGTGCAAGACAAAAAGGATCTTCAAGCATTTGAGGATGTAATGAATAAGGAGGATTAAGCAATGGAAATATGGGAAGAATTTGAAATTCAATGCACGGATTATCTTAATAACAGATTTGGTGCATACGCAAGATTTTTTCATCAAGGAGGTGCCGATTCAACTGTACCTGACATCTTAGTTGAGACCAAGTCTGGAAATTCATTTTACATTGATGCTAAACACTCACCTGCTCAATGCGGACAGTTTGTTTTATTACCAGATCTTGATACGGGAACATTTAAATATAGCCGCCTCAATGTTAATCGCATCAACGGATACGCAGAAATGATAATGGACTATATGAACGAAGATTTCGATGCATTCAGAGAAGCTGGTACAGCCGGAAAAGATATTGATATGCCAAACGGCTCCGATATCTTCGCTGACTGGATTATCCAGGCATATAAAGATAAGGGAGCCGATTTCTTCATCACCAATAACTATACTATTTTACCTATTGAGCGTTTCAGAGAATATTTCGATGTAACAGCTAAGTATCGAATCAAACGAAGTGGTTCAGGCAATGTTGGTAAGAGCCGTCTAAAGCCTGTGATGGATTATATATCAACTCATGATTATGTCATTACAGATTCTCGTGTACTCGGGGATAAGCTTTTTGTTGTTTCACCACAGCAGTTACATGATCACAGATTCATCCTTTGTGGAATTGAGTATATGTTTTCTCTACGTGGAGACGAATATGAACTTCGCAAACTCTCAAATACATATAATGCTAATGTTATTTTTTCAATCAAACATAAAGCATCTACACCAGGTATGTCAGAACCAGAGTTTATTGATTGTTTGAAGTAACATCATCTGAAAACTGAATATACTGTTTAAGGGCATGACGATATGTACTCATGTAGTACTTTCCTATCGGAAGGTTTGCATTTGGATATTTCTTCATCTCGTCATTGTTACCCATATCCAAAAAGAGTTTTAATAGGTATTCACATTTATCACTGCGGTATTGTTCATCAATATCGCAGTTTTCAATTTCTCGCTCTATTCTTTTTAATCTTGAAATTGTATCTCCTGCAACCTTTGTTTTTACGCCTTTATTTATAAGCCAATTTCTGAATTCAACCTCATTCATCTTTATTTTCCCTCCATCACTGTCCCAATTTCCACTGCGATAAGCTGCAAAACATCAATTACTACTGAATTTCCAAACTGCTTATAGGCTTGGTTTGCACTCTTACCGATTTTATAGGAATCTGGATAACCCATGATTCTAGCACATTCACGTGGATGCAGCTTTCTCGTCTTTCCGTTTATCAAATATCCACCTGTCTTTGCAAAGACGCCTCCACCATATGCAGAAAGAGTAATTGCAATTCCCTTGGTGCTGTATATTCTCTCTCCTTGTCCACCTTTGTTTACAATGCCTAAACGAATGGACTTATTGCTATACTGATTATCTTCTACGCCATTGTAGTAAGTATCTGGTCTATCAACATATAAGTCCCTGACCATTTCTTCATCTTCGAGAAGAAAGTCTTCTACGTGACGTGTTAACTCAAATGGCTTAGGGTACTTAAAATCATTAATACCTAAGTCATTTCTAAAACACACCATATAAATTCTTTCTCGTTTTTGTGGAACACCATAATCAACAGCATTCAACACCTTCTGATAGAACGTATATCCCAATTCCTCCATAGTGCCTTTTACAACCTCAAGTGTTTTGCCGTCATCATGAGTTGCAAAATTCTTTACGTTCTCCATAAAGACAACTTTGGGTCTCTTCGCTTTTACAATTCTAGCAACATCAAAAAACAACGTACCTCTACTATCTTCAAATCCACGCTGCTTACCACTAATAGAAAATGCCTGGCAAGGGAATCCGGCACAGAGAATATCATGATCAGGAATTGTATTCTCATCAACTTGCGTAATATCCCCTTCGGGTGTATCACCAAAATTATCTGCATAAACTTTCTGAACAGGGACATCCCATTCATTTGAATAAACGCAATTTACACCTAATGATTCTAATGCAATTCTGAACCCACCTAATCCAGCAAATAAATCTATAAATGTATAGCCTGATAACAACTGTTTCTCTATTGAAATCATCTTCACAACTCCTTGTTTTCTTTTTCTTAATTATAGCGCACTGCGCTATAATTTTCAAGAAGTACAAAGAAAATTTACAATTTCATTTTCTTCTCGTCTTCGATAATACTCCAAAGCTCATCTTTATCCATCTCTAAAAAGTCAGCAAAAAATCTAGATTTCTCTTTGATGAAGTTAGATTATTATTTTCAAAACGAGCATAATACATGGGTGTAACCCCCATAAGTTCAACAGTTTGTTTTTTAGTTAGTTGCTTTTCATTTCGTTTTGCAGCGAGCATTACACTTAGTTTTGATTTCATTTTACCTCACCGCCTTATTCAATAGTCTTGTATATTCAACCCGAAATCAATGGTTTTGTATTCTCAACCCTTATTTTACGCTTATTTTCCGCTCCTTAAAACAAAAAAATCCGAGAACCTGGATTTACTTCCAAATCCTCGGAAAAGCCTTATGTTTCAAGCATTTTTACACTATCAATTATGTACTTTAGTCAACAGAACCACGCTCTCATCCTGCGTCCTCCTTCCTAATTTTTCTATATCATACTATCTGATCAGGTCTTTTTCAACCCTTCCCTTGTACTTGTACTTTTTCCTTACACCTGTTTCTTAGACTACATCCCATCCCATAAAAAGCATCATCCACACTGCCTCAAAAATCCCCAAAATAATAATAGCTATTTTTCCAACTGCCCCTGGTTTTTTTATTTCAATTGGCGAAAGATAACCAATCCCCATAAATATCAAGAGAATGGGAAAACAAATCACCCTTTTGCACACCTTATAATCATACAAAAGATAGACTGCTGGCAGCAACACAGCTATTGTGGTAACTGGAACGCCCAGATAACTTTTCCGGCTTTCTTCCGTCTGCCTCTGTCTCTCTTCCTCTAACACATTAAAATATGCCAGACGTATCAAAGCACATAAAACAAACATAGCAGAAATTACTCCTGCCAATAGATTTTTCTCAGAAATCATATACACAAAAACACCTGGAAAAACACCAAAGCTAATCAAATCACTCAGGGAATCAATCTGAATTCCGAATCTTTTTTCACTGTCTGTTCTAATCTTCGTAGCGGCTATGGTTCCGTCAAACATATCGCAAACTCCTGCAAGCATAAGACAAAACACAGCATTCCAATAATTCTGGCCAATGGCCTGCAAGATTCCACAAAAAGCAAACAACATCCCACAGTATGTAAGAACCACCGTGTAATCATAATATCCAAGTAATTTTTTCTTCATCTCATTTCTCCCTCTAAATTAGTCCAAACGCTATACTATATGCCAGAATACACCATGGTTTTCCAAGAATGATAATCCATATGAATTTTCTGCTGTTCATTTTCATCAATCCTGAAAAATAACACAAAAAATCATCTGGGAACAGTGGCAGCAAAGTTGCAATAAAAAGAAACACATCATATGATTTACTCTTTGCAATCCGCCTGCTCCATTTTATATACTGATTTTCTGGAAACATGGCCAGCACAATATTCATTCCATATCTCCGTGCCAGAAAATAAGCAACAATAGAGCCAAGGCTGATTCCTATGTAATTACACCAAAATCCTAAAGAACTGCCAAATGCAATTGCACCTGCTGCACAGCCCAAATATCCGGGCAGTACAGGCACCACCACCTGCAATGCCTGGAAAAGCATAAGGATCAAAGGCGCAGAGATACCAAAGCCTTTCATATAAGCCTGCAAAGATTCCACAGAATCGAATTTCTGATCAAAAAATTGTTTTGCAAAAATCAGCATGATGGCAACAAACCCAATCATAATCCACATTTTTATCTTTTTATTCATGCAGCTTTCCCTTCCTAATTATCTTGCTGTAGGTTGTTTCTATAAACTCCATATACCATTTAGCGAATCCGCTTTTTTCTACAAACCAATAGCTTCCCTCTGCCAATGCCACTCCTGCAATCGCATCTATCAACACATGCTGCTTGGTTGTAAGGGTAGATACGCAGACACTTAATGCCATTAGAAGTGAAGCCAATTGATACCATTTTGGTATCTTTTCATTTTTCCTTACTGCAATAAAGCAAAACCAACTGACGAGACAATGGATCGATGGAAATAAATTATCCGCGGCATCTATTTGATATAAGAACCGCATCAATTCATCCCATATAGAATTCCCTTCTACCATTGGCCTCACATTTGTAGTTGGAAGAAACAAAAAGCAGATCAGGCATACCAGCTTTGTCAGCAAATCAGCGCTTAAAAAACGAAACGCTTCTTCCCTGTCCTGTCTGCACCCAAGCATATAATTTCCAATCCAAAATATATAACAGCCAAAATAAATAGCAATCGTCCAAGGGACAAATGGAATCTGTTCATCCAAAGCATTGGAAAGATCATGGTGAAATTTCCCTGTCATGATTATCCTCGAACCATTATAAGCTATACTATTACAAACAAGTGTCAAAATGATTGGCAGCCACATAATCCCTGGTATGATCTGAATCCTTCTTTTCATATGTTTCTCCTTTTTTAATATAAACTATACTTCTTAAATAGCCCTTAACTTATTTCTTAAGTTTTTTTGAATTTTTTAGTGATTTCATCATGCAGCCATTATTTTCATTTGGAAATGGTCAAGAAGCAGCTTTACACCTGAAAAAAGAATCTTGCAAGCAAGATTCTTTTTATTTTGTCTATTTTCTTCCACAACATTGCTTATATTTCTTACCACTACCGCATGGACAAGGATCATTGGGATAAATCTTAGCAGATTCCCTCTTTTTAGGCCCTTTCTGCATGGATTCATCACGGTTAGTTCCTGTTACCTTTGCCACCTGTTCCCGTTCTACCTTTTGCTCAATTCGTACATGGAACAGCAGACGCACCGTATCCTCCTGAATGTTTGCAATCATGCCGTCAAACATATCATACCCACTCATCTTGTATTCCACTAAGGGGTCTCGCTGTCCATACGCTTGTAGACCAATTCCTTGACGAAGCTGATCCATATCATCAATATGATCCATCCACTTACGGTCAATAGTTTTCAAAAGAACAACACGCTCCAGCTCTCGAACTGCTTCCGGCTCTGGGAATTCTGCTTCCTTCATCTCATAAGCCTTTACTGCCTGCTCTTTCAAGCGATGCTTTAGCTCATTGGCCTGAATATCTTTTACATCTTCAGGCACAACTGGCTTTAAAGGAATAATCGGAATCAGAAGCTGGTTCAATTCCTTCAAATCCCATTCTTCACTCTCCTGATCTGCAGAAATACAAGTATCCACTGTATTCTCCACCCGATCCGTGATCATCTTGTAAATCACGTCCCGCATGCTCTCTCCATCCAATACCCGACGGCGTTCTGCATAGATAATTTCCCTCTGCTCGTTCATAACCTGATCATATTCCAGCAGATTCTTACGAATTCCAAAGTTATTGCTTTCTATCTTCATCTGTGCCTTTTCAATGGCGCTTGTAAGCATCTTATGCTGAATCTGTTCATTTTCCGGCACGCCCAATGCATTAAACATACCCATCAGCTTTTCTGAACCGAACAGACGCATCAAATCGTCCTCCAGAGAAATAAAGAATTGAGATTCTCCCGGATCACCCTGACGACCGGAACGCCCACGGAGCTGATTATCAATACGCCTGGACTCATGACGCTCTGTACCGATAATTTTCAATCCTCCAGCTGCCTTTGCATCCTCATCCAGCTTGATATCCGTACCACGGCCTGCCATATTAGTTGCAATGGTAACTGCTCCATGCTGACCTGCCTCTGCTACTATTTCAGCTTCCAATTCATGAAATTTCGCATTTAATACTTTGTGCTGAATTCCCCGTTTTTTCAGCATTCCACTGATCAATTCAGAAGTCTCGATTGTAATGGTACCAACCAAAACAGGCTGCCCTTTCTCATGAGCCTTCTCGATTTCATCCACCACTGCATGAAACTTTTCTTTTTTCGTCTTATACACGGCATCCTGTAAATCTTCACGGACTACTGGCATATTGGTAGGTATCTCTATAACGTCCATACCGTAAATATCACGGAACTCTTTTTCCTCCGTCAATGCTGTACCTGTCATGCCTGCCTTTTTTGTATATTTATTAAAGAAATTCTGGAACGTGATATTCGCCAGCGTCTTACTCTCACGCTTTACTTTCACATGCTCTTTTGCTTCAATCGCCTGATGAAGACCATCGGAATAGCGACGCCCTGGCATAATACGTCCGGTAAATTCATCTACAATCAGAACCTTTTCATCCTGCACCACATAATCCTGGTCCCGAAACATCAGATTATGTGCGCGAAGAGCAAGAATTATGTTATGCTGAATCTCCAAATTGTCAGCATCTGCCAGGTTTTCAATCTGAAAGAATTTTTCTACTTTCTTGACACCTTCTTCGGTAAGATTTACCACCTTATCTTTTTCATTAACAATGAAATCCCCTGTTTCTTCCTGCTCCACTCCCATAATGGCATCCATTTTGGAGAATTCTGGCATATCTTCACCCCGGGTGAGCTGTCTTGCCAAAATATCGCAGGCCTCATACAAGCTAGTGGATTTTCCGCTCTGTCCAGAAATAATCAACGGAGTTCTGGCCTCATCAATCAATACAGAGTCTACTTCGTCAATAATGGCATAATGAAGATCCCGCTGCACCAACTGTTCTTTATAAATAACCATGTTATCACGCAGGTAATCAAACCCAAGCTCATTGTTCGTAACATAAGTAATGTCACAACCATATGCCTGGCGGCGTTCATCATTATCCATAGAATTCAAGACCACGCCTACCGTTAGTCCCAGGAATTCATGTACCTTTCCCATCCATTCCGCATCACGGTGCGCCAGATAATCATTGACAGTAACAATATGGACTCCCTTTCCTTCCAAGGCATTCAGATAAGCTGGGAGGGTAGACACCAGTGTTTTTCCTTCACCAGTCTTCATCTCTGCAATACGGCCCTGGTGGAGAATAATACCCCCAACCAGCTGTACCCTGTAATGCTCCATTCCCAGCGCACGCCTTGCCGCTTCCCGTACCACCGCATATGCTTCAGGCAGGATCTGATCTAAGGTCTCCCCATCCTCCAGCCTTTTTTTAAATTCCTTTGTCTTACCCTTTAGTTGTTCATCGGTCATCTCCATCATGGACGGCCGATAAGATTCAATCTTTTCCACAATGGGATTGATTCTTTTTAATTCCCGTTCACTGTGAGTCCCGAAGAATTTATTCATAATACCCATAATACTATGCTCCTACTTTCACTTCGACAGCAGACTGCTGCCGCTTCTATTCCGTTTATGCGTTATGCACGGACAACTTCTTACATTGTACCACTTAATGATTTTATTCACAATACTTAATCCCATGAACGAATTATGAATTTTTTATGAAATTCCCTTTCACTTTCACTATTTTTATGATATACTTTCCATTAAATCTGCGAAATCAGAAAACTATTGGAAAAATGTTTTCACAAATAAGGAGAGGATAACAATGAGCTATACTTATAAAACCAAAGGAACCTGTTCCACATTAATTGAAGTTGAGCTTGATGGTAACATCGTAAAGTATGTGAAATTTACTGGAGGCTGCCATGGAAACCTCCAGGCAATTCCTAAGCTTGTGGAGGGTCTGACCATTGAACAGGTAGAAGAAAAAATTGGCGGAATTTCCTGTAATGGAAGACCAACCTCCTGCGGAGACCAACTGGCCAAAGCCTGCCGCGCTGCATTTGAAGCTGCACAGAATTAAAAAAGAATGCGCACAGCGCATTCTCCGCGCGCGAACGGATGCCGCGAGGGTCAAATAAGTAAAAAAATCGCCGTGCATACCATTGGGTACACGGCGATTTTCCTCTGTCTCAGCCATATCATTTTTTACAATACTTAATACTATAATTAATCCTATGAAAATCAAAATAGGATTGTGCTGAGGAAAATAAAACTTGCTGACAGTCACAACTGTACAAACTTCATAGATACAATAACACTAGAAAAGGAGTACAGTTATGCGTTATATGAAAGAAATTTTAAAAAATTGTAGTTGGCTTGACAACCCACACACTAACCATTTATGGCATTGTGCTTTACTGCATTGTTCTGATTGTAAACTATGGGATGAACTATCTGGATGAATATCCTACCGCAAAACTAGCCAATGAGATTTATTTGAATTTCAAATTACTGTCATTACAAAAAATAGGAAGAATGGATTATTCTGAATACCAAAAATTAGGAACAGGAAAATTAGTACAGCAAATTGAACATGGGCCAATGCAGGGAAAGGTGTTCTCTATGATTTTTGGTTCTGTGTGATTCGAAATTTAATTCCAACCATTTTGTTCAGCTTATATTTTATATGGAAAATAGACAGAAAGATAACTTATTTTCTTATAGCAGGATATGTGATTGTATTCCTGATAACTAATTTACTGTTGAAAGGATTATACCAGATCAAAGAAAAAATATTGACCAATGAAGAGGAGCTAAATCATTTTCTTGTACGAGGCTTTATGGAAATGCCTGTTTTTCGTATGAAGCGCCAATTCCCCAACGAAGTGAAAAAAGCTTGAAAGGCAAAGGAGACCATTGTATCCTCAAAGGTAAAAATGACCATGATACACGAAGCATTTTTTAGCATATTTGCATTGTTGGGTACTTGTCTGGATATGGGAATTCTAATCTATGCATGGAAAAGCAGCCATTTGTCTGTAGGCTCCGTGGTAGCATTAATCACGCTCATAGAACACGCCTATACCCCCATTGCCATATTTAATGTCATCTATGTCCAATAAGCTAAACAAAATATCCTGGCTGCGTTTTCTAAAATTGTTAGATTTGAAAGAAGATATGCAGCTTAACCAGGACGTAACATTTGATACACTTTCAAATAGAATTCAGCTTGAGAATTTATCCCTTTCCTACGGAAATAAAAAAGTAATAAATTCCATCAGCCTAACCATTCGAAAAGGAGAAAAAGCAGCATTTGTGGGTGAATCGGGTTCTGGTAAATCCACATTGGCAAAAGCCCTCATTGGACTAATCAAATACCAGGAAGGCGATATTCTTTTTGATGATGAGTCGCTAAAAAACCTTTCCTTGGAATCCTTATATCAAAAAGTTTCCTATCTCTCCCAGGATACACCTGTATTTGACGGCACTATCCAGGAAAATCTGGTATTTGACAAAAAAACTTCAGATAGGGAAATCCATGTAAGCCTTGCAGACACATATCTGCTGCAGCTCCTTGCATCCTTGGACGATGGAGTGGATACAAGAATCGGTGAAAAAGGAACCTGCTTATCTGGTGGAGAGCAGCAGCGGCTGGCATTGGCCCGATTGTGGTTTGATGAATCCCAGATCGTTGTTCTAGACGAAGCAACATCCGCGTTAGACCATGTTACGGAACGTATTGTCATGGAAAAAGTTTTCTATAAGCAGTAAAATTTTCAGAATATTTTGCTACTTATTTATATTATTTCAATTATAAGTATCTTTAATATTTAATTTTGAAAATAGTTGTTGACATTTTGTTTTTTATTAGATATAATAAACACATCAAAACAAAGAAACAACAAACACACAACAAATCTTAAAAAGGAGGTACAGACCACCGAGAACAGAATGAAATATCTCATAATTTAGGAAAGGAAGGTACGGACCACCAAAAACTTAATTTAATTCCCCCTCAATCATTATCTGAGGTACAAGACAAACAGAACCAGATTCTTCTATATCAAGAGCTTTGAAGATGCGAAAACGGAAGTTGAATTTCTAAAATGGAATAGTTTTTAAATGTCGATACTAGAAATTGAATTTTCGGAATGGGAAATTATAATAAGGTTATTATCCAATCTGGTAGTATTTGAAATAAGTATTAGCAAATGTGATAGCATCCGATCTTATATTTTCGGAATGGGAAAATGAACAGAGATAGAAACAGCAATTAAGTATTCCAGACAGAATTCTACGAAGGATTTGCAGATTGAGAAGCAGAAGATTTCAGAAGATTGATAGGAACAGAAATCAAGAGGATTTTCAAAAGAAGCCCTGAATCAATAATTTAAAAAAGCATACTGTATGATATTCCAGTAAGATTCGTTCATAATATGGATACATACCATTTCATTCAGAGGTAATAAATTTCTCAGAAAAGAATTAAGATTTCAGAAAGAAGAGGTAAAATCCCGTGGACAGTATAGTATAGAAGGCTGCACTAGATGAAGTTGATATCAGTGCAGCCTTTTTTATTCTATTAGGAAAGACCTTGTCACGCTAACGCGTGAAAGTATTTTTCCTATAGAATAAAAAAATAATATGCACACTCGTGCGAATAAAAATGTCACTGCGTGACCGCACTCGGCGCAGCAAATCGTCCAAGTCCCTCATGAATGTGGGGTTAGGAAAGCCCCAGTGGACTTGTCCGCTTTGTTCTATCCTTTTAATATGCTTTTCCCCAATACACCAGTTTATGAGCTGGCTTACCACAGCATACACATACATCTGAGACTGGCTGTGAATCTTCCAAAGGCATACAACGAGAAGTCGCTGTTGTTTCTTCCTTGATTTTATTTTCACATTCCACATCTCCGCACCACATAGCACGTATAAATCCTGGCTTATGTTCCACTGCTTCCTTAAAAGCATCATAGGATGTCACTTCTGTTATATGAGATTTTTGATGTTCCTTCGCCCGTTCAAACATATCTCTTTGAATTGTTTTCAATAATTCCGCTGCAACTGTTGCAGCTTCTTTCAATGAGCACTCCGTTTTCTCTCTGGTATCTCTACGCACCAATACGCATTTCCCTGCTGCAATATCCTTTGGTCCCAGTTCTACACGAATAGGAATTCCGCGCATTTCCTGCTCCGAAAACTTCCAACCAGGACTTTTTTCGCTGTCATCCATTTTCACTCGAATTCCTGCATGTTTCAGAGCATCTTTTATTTCTTCTGCTTTGTCCAATACGCCTTCCTTATGTTGCTGAATAGGAATCACCATTACCTGAGTCGGCGCAATTTCAGGCGGAAGCACCAAACCTGAATCATCTCCATGTACCATAATAATCGCTCCAATCAAACGGGTGGTCATTCCCCATGAAGTCTGATGGACATACTGCAGCTTATTATCTTTATCTGTGTATTGAATTCCAAAGGCTTTTGCAAACCCATCTCCAAAATTATGACTGGTGCCAGATTGAAGAGCCTTTCCATCATGCATCAATGCCTCAATGGTATAGGTTGCCTCTGCTCCGGCAAATTTCTCTTTATCAGTTTTTTTACCTCTGACCACTGGCATTGCCAGTACTTCTTCGCAAAAATCAGCGTAAAGGTGCAGCATTTGAAGCGTCCTCTCTTCTGCTTCCTCTGCTGATGCATGTGCAGTATGTCCTTCCTGCCATAAAAATTCTCTAGAACGCAGGAAAGGTCTCGTTTCCTTTTCCCAACGAACAACAGAGCACCACTGATTATAGCATTTGGGCAAATCTCTGTAAGACTGAATATCATTTGCGTAAAAATCACAGAACAATGTTTCCGATGTGGGCCTAACGCACATTCTCTCCTGTAACGGATTTAACCCTCCATGAGTTACCCAGGCTACCTCGGGAGCAAATCCCTCTACATGATCTTTTTCTTTCTGTAGCAAACCTTCAGGGATAAACATGGGCATGTATACATTTTCCACTCCCGTTTCTTTGAATCTCCGATCCAGCTCCTTCTGAATATTTTCCCAGATGGCATAACCTGCTGGTTTAATTACCATACATCCTTTTACACTGGAATAGTCAATCAAGCCTGCTTTTTTCACTACATCCGTATACCATTGTGCAAAATCCACATCCATGGACGTAATGGCTTCTACTAATTTTTTGTCCTTTGCCATGTTTCCTCTCCTTTTCTGCTTTTGACTTTACAAAATCTTTCAATAAATAAAAACGCCGGATATCCAATCCCACAAGGGACCGGATATCCGGCGGTACCACCCTGATTAATGAACCATTGCTTCATTCTCTCAATCGCCTTAACGCGGCTGCACGTCGTACTTTCATACGCAGCTCCAAGGCAGGTTCCAGATATTCGTATGAGAAATCTCTCACCATTGATTTCCTCTCTGTGCATCTTCCTGTCTGTACTAATCCTCTTCTTCGCCAATTTCATTTCTACTATGATGTTCTATTGGTAATGGTTATTCTAAGGCAAAGCCTTCAAATTGTCAAGTCACCAAATATATTTCCTTAATTAAAATATAAGAAAGGGGACCAAGAGCAAAACCCCATAAACCGTAAATCTTCAATCCTACATACATACTGACAATAACTGTCAATGGATGCATTCCCAATTTATTGCCCAAAAGCTTCGGTTCTAATATCTCACGCATTAAGGTGCAAATGGTATAAATAATCGTATAAATTGCCGCCAACATATATTTTCCCTGGAGCAATTCAATAATAGCCCAAGGCACAAAGATTGTACCAGTTCCCAGAAAAGGCATTGCATCGCAGATACCAATACCACAGCCTGCCAACAATGCATATTCGTTCCCTGAAAAGTACAGCCCTGCCACGCAAATAGCTGAGATAATCCCCATAATAATAATCTGAGCTTTCACATAGGCTCCTCCAGCTTCGTACGTTCTGCGGCAAATATTAAGAGCCATACTTCCTACCGGATGATTTTCCAGAACTGTCCGCATTTTCTTATAATCCTTTAGGATTAAAATTGTACTGATAACCACTACAAAACATACACCCACAAATACAAACATATTTTTTGCATACAAAATTGTCTCATTCATCACAGTGGGAATCATGTTACTTTTTGCTTGGTTCATCATTTCTGGTATCTGCTTTTCCACTCTGTCTTGAATTACTTTGGCTTCTATTCCAGTAATATTTTCTATCTGACAGCAACACTCCTGCCAAAATTGCCCAGCCTGCTGTTTGTACAAATCCAGATTATCCATGACATTTTTTATCTGCTCAATCAGCGTTTTTAAGAAATAAAATACTGCCAGCCCCAAAAGCAATAACAAAATCCCTACCAGTATGGATGACCATATGCTTCTTTTTAGTTTTAATTTATTCTCCAGTTTTTCTACCAGCGGATTCAAAAATTTTGCCAACAAAAAGGCAACAAAAAAGGGAACTACCAATGGGAGCAGCCAACGAATGCCAATATAAACGGCAAGGGTAATTCCCAGAACTTTTCCTATGCTCCGCATGCTTTCTTTCGCTTCTTTTTTCATGAAATCAGTATGCGGTATTTTCTGCTTTTTATGCGGGAAAAATCTACCTGACACATTGGAGTAATATCTATGGTAGTATTAAAACATATCTGAAAACTCATCTGCCAATTCTGCAAACAACCTTCCTTTGGGATGTACGGAAAATTCCATCCGTTTTCCAGTTGCAGGGTGGCAAAAAGATGTTCTAATTGAGCACAAACCTACGGGCAAGTAGCCTGACGGACAATTTTTATTATATTTTTTATCACCTACAAGAGGATGACCTGCATGCGCCATCTGAACCCGTATCTGATGGTGGCGTCCAGTATCCAAATGGACACTCACCAGACTAACCGTCGATTCCAGGCAAGTATCTTCCAGAATATCGGATAATTTTTCCGAATCTGTAATTACTTTCTTTACTTCATAAAAAAGCTTTGCTGATTTTGCGCCCTTGGTTCCCTTTTGCACAACCTGGGATGTATTACTTTTCCCATCTCGCAGCAGATAATTTTCCAATATTCCTGTGTTTTTTTCAAATCTGCCCTCTGCCAATGCAAGATACTCTTTTTCTATGGTTCTTTCCTGCACCTGACGGCTTAAAATCGCTGCTGCCTTGGAATTCCTTGCAAACACCATGATTCCTTCTACCGGTTGATCCAGACGTCCGATGACAAAAACCTCTGGGGATTCTCCTTGATCTGCAAAATAATTCTGCAGCATGCTTACTATGTCCTGTTTCCCTGTTTTTGCCGTCTGCACCGGAATCCCTGGCGGCTTGTGGCAGACTATAATTTCACTGTCTTTATAAATAATCTCTATCATAATCTTATATCCCAGCTATATAACACCTAAATCAATGATATGCATAAACCCTTGTCATATCCGGCAAAATTACACCTTAAAGCGATAACCCACGCCCCAGATTGTTTCAATATATTGGGGCTTTGTGGTACTAAGCTCAATCTTCTCACGAATTTTCTTAATGTGCACAGTAACCGTTGCAATATCTCCCACTGATTCTAAATCCCAGATCTGGCTAAACAGCTCTTCCTTGGAAAATACATGGTTGGGATTCTGGGCAAGAAATGTCAATAAATCAAATTCCTTGGTGGTAAACTGCTTTTCCTCCTCATTGACCCATACACGCCTTGCCGTTTTGTCAATTTTCAAGCCTCGGATTTCGATTACATCATTCTCCTGCACACTACTATTAATAAGTCTTTCGTATCGAGAAAGATGGGCTTTCACCCTTGCCACCAATTCACTGGGAGAAAAAGGCTTCGTAATATAATCATCTGCCCCAAGTCCCAGACCACGAATCTTATCTATATCATCCTTCTTTGCAGACACCATCAAAATAGGGGTATTTTTATTTTCCCGAATTTTTTTACAAATCTCAAATCCATCTACTCCTGGCAGCATCAGATCCAAAATAAACATATCAAAGTCTTCATTCAATGCCCGCACTAATCCCTGATTTCCATTATTTTCTATCTCTACTTCAAAGCCGCTTAGCTCCAGATAGTCTTTTTCCAAATCTGCAATTGCCACTTCATCCTCAATAATCAATACTTTACTCAAGTTATTACCTCCTGGTATTTTCGGATTACAAAGTACATAATTGTTCCGCTTTCTTCTTTACTGTTTGCCCAGATTTTTCCACCATGATCCTCCACAATTTTCTTCACAATGGACAGGCCAATACCACTTCCTCCTGTAGCTGAATTCCTGGAAGCGTCTGTGCGATAAAATCGGTCAAAGATATAAGGCAGGTCTTTGGCTGCAATTCCTCTTCCATTATCTTCAATCTCAACCTGAATGAAATCTCCCACATCGCGGATACGGATATTGATGAATCCTTGCTCCTTGTCCAAATATTTAATGGAATTTCCAATAATATTATTAATGACACGGCGAAGTTGTTCTGGGTCTGCAATAATCAGTACATCTTTATCTACATAATCAATATAAGTAAGTTTGATATTTTTAGCTTCTAAATCCAGCCCTACCTCTTCCACACAATCTTCAAAATAATCTGCCACATTGATACGGTTAAAATTATAGGGTATTCGATTGGTATCAATTTTTGAGTATAATGTCAACTCATTGATGAGCATATCCATCTCATTTGCTTTATTGTAAATGGTGCGGATATATTTATCATGCTTCTCCGGCGTATCTGCAACCCCATCCATAATTCCTTCCACATATCCCTTAATGGCTGTGATAGGCGTCTTCAAATCATGGGAAATATTGCTGATTAAAACTTTATTTTCCTTCTCTCCTTCCACCTTTTCCTCTGCGGATTCCTTTAGGCGAAAGCGCATTTCCTCAAAATTACGGCAAAGCTCCCCAATCTCATCCTTTCCATCTGCCTCAATGGTAAAATCCAGGTTCCCCGCCTTGATACTTTGAGCTGCTATTTCTAATTTTCGTATGGGATTGATGATTCCCTGATAAATCCACACAGTCAACATTCCTGCGGTAAAAATCAAAATCAAGACCACTGAAATCAGCAAATCAAATAAAATCCCCTTAATCTCTGGCTGAATCTGTTCCATGGATGTGACAATAAAAACACTCCCATTGCTTCCATCAGAAAAGGAAAAATCAATCTGCTTCACCATGGCCTGTGTTTCCCCCTCAATATAAAAACCAGAACCTGATCCTTGAAGAACATCACTGTTGTATTCTGGTAATTTTTCCACCGGGAGACTTTCCTTCTCACTCCTGCCTTTATAAATGAGTTCATCATCCCTACGTACCATCAGATAAGAATATTTTTCCGCTAGTTGATGATTCACTTCATTCAAATACGCCATATCCTCCAACATCTCAGGTGTATCCTTTGCTACCTTTTGCAGATTCTCATAATCTGATTTGGTAAAATGGCTGAGGACTTTAAAGGAATTGACAAAATAATCATAGGCATTCCCATCTATATTATAAATCTGACGTACTGCTTTCATCTGATAGCGGCCAAATCCCCATATGGTAGCCACTGTCAAAAGTACTGGCACAAATATAATGATACAAAATGAAATAATTAATCTGGTTCTTAACTTCATAAACTGCGGTAACCTCCAACAGATTATATTATAACAGCTTTTATAGAAAATCATATGGAATTTCTCTAAAAATTTATAAAATTTGTATTAATTGCACTACTACAGTTTTGGATTATTTTAGACTTGTTTCTTAGACTTTGGGTTTTTCGCTGGTGTCCCGCTTCCTTTCAGACTCTTCACATCATTCCAAATTTTCCTCGTTAAGAATCCTGCGGGCCTTTTCATATTTTATGCGCCAGGCTTTTTTCTTTTCTTCTGAGACAGACGAACTCCCGCTCAATCGGCTTTCGTCAGAGTTGTGAGCTAAATCCGCTAATTTTATCAGAGTGGCCCCATGATTTTTCTGAATCTTCCGTATATAATCGAAATAATCTTCCCCAGGAATATGGGTCAATAGTGATACCAATTCTATAACCTCCTTTGGAAAATCTTTCTGTAGCATCTCCAAAGTTATATTGGTATCTTCTACTACATCATGAAGCAATGCAGCGCATGTGGTAATTTCATCCTTCATCTGTTCTGCCAGATGAATTGCGTGGAACACATAGGGAACGCCGCCAGCATCTTTCTGCCCGTGATGGGCCTGATAAGCAATTTCCATGGCTTTTTTGGTTAGGGGTGTGTAAATCAAAGCAGGTTCCCTCCTTTACGCCGATAAAATCAAGTAATTCTTCAATTATACCGTCTTGTTTACGATTAAAATGATACCACCATCATTATACCATCCATACCACACCTTTTCAACAAAAAATGCCAAACGGTTGGCGGTATTGTACTGATCCTTGTGCTTTCCTTCTATTTTTCGATTGTGAAAGTACAGAAGGTAGGTTATAATATTGGCAAATCAAAATTCAATTAGGCGGAGGTGACAAAATGAAAAAGCCCTTGCCCATAGGCATTGATAACTTTGAAAAAATAATAACCGAAGGGTATTACTACATGGATAAAACCATGCTGATCAAAGAGCTTCTAGACTTAAAGGGAGAAGTAAACCTCTTCACCCGTCCAAGACGTTTTGGAAAAACATTGAACCTCAGCATGCTCCGATATTATTTTGAAGATACCGGAAACAACGAAATAAAACATCAGTGTACAAGGGGCTACAAACGATATAAAGAAATGTTTCAGATATGCA
>ERZ778518.1098-NODE-1098-length-20492-cov-13.981602_pt1 | contig 20492 bp, 22 predicted proteins | sample MGYA00510340_ERZ778518 | MGnify/ENA primary metagenome ERZ778518 (study PRJEB29527, sample SAMN07138967) | mouse gut metagenome | material: feces | host: mouse | place: China:Nanjing | collected 2016-01-25 ...
TTATTTTGTAGCGATTGCTGCATCTTTAGAAACTAGAATTTGCCGCCCTACAGTTCATTGCGTCCTCTTCGCAGGTTGTGTTCTGTTCTTTTAACACCTCCCTGATCCGTTCCTTCATCGGTTCCGGGGGAATCGGATGGAATGTGTAAGTTTCGCAGCGGCTGCGTATGGTGACAGGGATTTTGTGCAGCTCCGTTGTGCACAGGATAAACGTACAGTAAGACGGCGGCTCCTCCAGCGGCTTTAGCAGTACGTCGAATGCTGCCGTTGAGAGATTGTGCACTTCATCAATGATAAAGACTTTGTTCTTTAACTGTACCGGTCTGTATTTGGTCTGTCCGGTCAGTTCTTTTATATGATCCACGCCGTTATTGGTAGCGGCATCCAGCTCTTTGATATCCATGCTGTTTTTGGCAGCAAGGCAGCTTGGGCATATCTTGCAGGGACCTTTTTCAGTAGGGTTATCACAGTTGATGGCTTTAGACAGGATGCGCGCAATGGTCGTTTTTCCCGTCCCACGGTGCCCTGCAAGCAGATACGCATGGCCGAAATTCCCTGTCTGTGCCTGCCGCTTCATGGTGACAAGCACGTCTTCCTGCCCCTTTACTTCCGAGAAGTCCGTCGGACGGTATTGGTTATAAAGCATAAGATTCCTCCTTTTATCTCACGTTACATTCAGAAAAGACCTGAACCATGCTGCGAACAAGGTCAAAAAAATCGTTTTTGGAATATGAGGCCGTAATCCACTGTTTCTGGTGCCTTGCAATTTCAGAACATACCGCAGACAGCTCCTGCACTGTATAAAGGCTTCCAAGTCCCCCGGATGCCGCTGCGCCTGCGCTATCCTGCGGCGCTGCCGTCCTGCCAAGCAACAGGGAAAAGAATACATACTGGAGCATTGCAAGCGCTTCCGGATAATGTCCTGAGTGGATGGAATAAAATTCCCCGGCATCTTTTTCCTGGATCAGCCGGAACACCCGGAACAGTTCTTCCTTCCGGGCCACGGACTGTATTTTTTCGCAGGTGTCTTTTAATGCGGGGAAGTATTCTGAAACCTCATCCCAATGGTAGGGACAGTTGCCGCAGATAAATCCGGCGAGTCCCATGTCTTCTTCTGGCACATCCCTTGCTGCAAGGTAATCTCCCATCTCCTGTCTGGTAAGCGGATAGAAATGTATGATGAGACATCTGCTTTTGATGGTTTCCAAAAGCGTATCCCTTTCGCAAAGCAGGATGACGATGTTCGTCCGGTTCTTATCTTCCAGCAGTTTTAAGAGTTTATTCTGTGCCTGCATGTTCATTCTCTCTGCATGGCAGATCAGATAAACCTTACAGGAACCAATTGCCGCAAGGCTGCTTTTATCAAGCAGGGAAAGGACATCCTCTACCCGCACGGTTTCCTCTTTTTTGTCTAACACGAAAAAATCTCCGTTACGGGAAAGAGCTTCCCTGCTGCATCCTAAAATGGCAGCGGCAGTCTCCTCTGCCGCCCTTTGCTTGCCAAGTCCCTTATTCCCGCATAGAATAAGCGGGCCGGGGTGCTGTATACTGGTGTAGCCTGTCAGATAACGGTATGCGTCCTCATTTCCGATAAATGTTTTCTTCATGCGCCCTCCCTCGGTATGTAAATATAGTTTCCGAGCTGTTTGTCATAGATCATGCCTTCTTTTCCCTGATTTTCATGGATGAAATGTTCCAAAAAAGCAACCTGCTCATGCAGTTGCACCGCCTCTTTCAGGATGAGCGCCTCGCGCAGCATCGGTTTCCGCTCGGTATTTTCGTAGACGCAGCCGACCATGTGTAAGAGAAGATTCAATTCCTCTGTCCCGATTTCCACTTCCCGATACCTGCAGGCAGCATCCTGGATGTACTGGATTGAAAGTTCATACTGGCTTAAAGGTATGGATTCTGGGATGCGGTGCATGTCTGGGCCCGACGTATATTTTTTGACCGTGCCGACCGCGTAGAGAAGCGCACCGGCTGTCAGCAGATCTGCCTGGTAAGGGATACAGTAGGAAGGGTTTATATTATAGTGGCTCAGGGAATGCAGCATGTAATTGGCAAGGCACGTCACGCTTGCCGTACATACCAGAAAACCGCCGCTGAAGTTATGGTGTTTCTTTAAGGTTGCGGGGATCTGGTCCAGTTCCGGAATATTTTTATAGATGGACGATACCAGATACTGATACCCTTGATTTTTTATGGAATCAATGTATTTCCACAAAATTCCCGTAAAACGTGCACTCTCCTCTTTCGTCAGGCCGTTGATATAGTCTGCCATCTGAAAATCGTCCACTGTTTCCATTCGCCGCACCACGAGCCGGAAAGTACCCTGCGCTTCTTTCGTGACAAGAGCCTTTATGGACACGACCCTGCCTTTTAAACCTTCATGGGATTTATCCATAAGTTCCTCCCAGATGGTGCCCCAAAGGGTTCCCGAAGAATCCTGCAGCAGTATGTCATAATAAGGTTTCTTATTCTCCTGCGTTTCTCTTTTTGTAATCTCACGGAGCAGAAAGGTTGTTTCCACTGTTTTTGTAAAATGTTCCGCGATATCCGCGGCAAATATTTCCTTTGCCATCTTAATCCTCCTTTTATACCGCTTCCTTCATGCCATAGGATGGCAGCCGTTTGTTCAGAAGCGCTTCATAATAATTCTTAATTTCATTATCCAGTTCCTCTGATTTTGGATAAGCATATGCAAGATCAGGTGCTATCAGGGAACTTTCCACCTTTAATATCCTTGTAAAATAGATTTCACCGCATCTTGCGAAAATTTCCGCCCGGCGGAAAAAGTATTGGATATTATATTTGCTTTTTCCGTTGAGCGTATTTTTGACAGTATCATCAAGTTGCTCCATCTGCCGCAGGAATTCTTCCCTGTACAGTGCCGTAATCCGGTTAAAGGCAACTTCCAGTGACAGGTCGCCGAGCTGGTCGTCAATCATATGGAAGTATTCATGGATAAAAGACGAAGGACAGCGGATATCGACACAGAGCGTATGCAACGTAGGATAATATAGCCCGCTCGCCTTGTGCTTGCCGAGTTTTCGGAACCGCAATGTAACCTCCTTAAAGGGTTTTCCGGCGAAGTACGCATGGTTTAACACTTCAAATTCCTTTTCGATTGTCCTGACGGATGTAAGATCAACTTCCTCATCAAATTCAACGAACTTAAAGTAGTCCATAAAGCCGGTATTTTCCATAGCGCTGTGCACGGACCGGGGAATGTTCTTTTTGGTGATATAGGCCGTCGCGATGGAACGCGCTATTTCGGAACGGTGCCTGCTTTCGTAGCTGATATCACGGTATATCTCAAGAACCTTACAGAAAATGTGAACTGCATCCGATATCAGCTGTGACTGCCAGTTTAAACAGAAACATTCCTTTCCGTTGCTTTCATAGGTACGGAAAAACTCTTTTATGGAAAGCGGTAATTCCTGTTGTATGCTTTCCGCCAGCCTGTGTTTGTCTTCCCCGGAAACCCCTTTTCCCGTTTCATTCAGATATTCTTCATAAACATTCTGAACAAGAGGCAGATTTATACTCTTTTTGATCTGATGGATTCCGGCAAACAGAAATGCCATGGAAAGAAATTTGGTCAGGTCTATGGTATGTGCTTTCTGGAACTGTTCCCCGCGGATGAAATAATAACCGTCCTTCCGTTTTCGTTTCATTCCCACTGCACCATAGACAATTTCACCGTTCATGCAGGTGAGGCAGATCCGATAACAGGAAGGCAGGCGGAAAGTCATGCAGGCTATCTTTGCCGCAGGGTCTGAAGTCTGTTCGACGCGGCTGATCTGAAGTTCTTTTTTAAAGGGTTCCAGAATTTCCTGCATAAAGGTAAGGGCTCCGGATTCCGTGTCTGTTCCGGGAATGCCCCCTTTTTGTAAGGACATCAGGGTATTTTTGATATATCTGCCGATCACCTGAAGGACGTAGGATGCCTGTTCATAATGATTATCAGGCATGCCTGGGTAATTCAGGTTTAAAAGCCCTATGCCGTTCATTGCGGGGTACGTCTTCTGGTATGTGTTTTCTTTTTTTAGGGATACGATCCGGCCACTCCCTACATAATCCGTGATGGAATTTCCCCTCTGGTATTCCTCTGGCCTGCTTTTTGGCAGTGCAAAGCCAAGTGCCTCAAATATGGAATCAGGCACATCCACAAATTTTCTCTGTTTCATTTAATTCCTCCTTTTTGAATAAATAACCGATTATGGTCAGAACTGGGCAATAAAAAAAGCATCTTTGAGATGCCATTGCCAAATTTATAATATAAACCTGTTTCCAGGGATTTAGAATACCGGACGCATCATAAGAAACGTCCGTAAAAAGAAAAATGAATGTTTCTGATAGTATAGCAGATATAGCGGCAACACGCAAGGATATTTTGGGTACTTGGAGTGCTGGTGCTGGGCAGGCGGATAACGCATAAAGGATTGTTTTTCCGCCCGGCGGAAAATTACAGGGAGTAGAAACATGGTATGCATAAAGTCAACACAGCTTTTTGATAAATATTACATGGTTCTTTTCATGGCATTATATTAGGCTGGAAAATCCTTTGAGAACTTACAAAGGCTTATGAAAGAATCTGAGGTAATTTTTATTATTAAGTTCAAATCAGTTTCTGCCTTTCAGAGCAGATTAATTTTCTAAAAGGGTCTTTTAAAAGAATTCCACTGGAAATTCCGCCGGGCGGAAACTATATAGAAAAACAGCCTGCACCGGAGATCCGGATGCAGGCTGTTTTAAACCCTGATCAGTTCATAGTTCGGACGGACATTGATGGAAAGGATGTCATCCAGACCTTTCCCGAAGCCGGGATTCCAGTAAGCCAGTGCAATGCGGAAATGATATCCGTACAAAAGCTCAATGAGTTTCTGCTCATACATCAGGACTGCCTCGTTGACATACTTGTCCGAGTCGTAAGCGATGACTACGGTTGTGCAGCCTTTTGCAGCAAGGAAGTTTAAGACATTCCTTCCGTCATCCATTGCTTCAAGGACTTTCCCGAAAGAGTTTACTCCGGGCAGTGAAACTACCGGAGCATGAAGGACATAATTGGCATACATGGATTTCTTTTCCCCCTCGGTAATGTAGCAGACCGTATAGTCATCGCGGGAGAGGCTTGTGTACAGACCGGCATGGCTCCCTGACCGGCATCCGTTTTTAAATGCATTTGTGAAGTGCACGCCATCTGTGGATGTTTCATAATAGGATGAGAAATTATGGTATTTGTTCTTTTCCTTTCCGGCTTCATCCACCGCCGGGTGATCCAGTCTTAACCTCAGCCTGTATAGGTTCCCGTTATGGTCATACAGGGGGATCAGCAGGCCGCTCTGGCCTGAAAAGCTCCATGTACCTCCCGACTGTTCGTAAAAACCAGAAACCCCCTTTAAGGAACCGAATTCCCGCAGAAGCTCCTTTGTGATCAGTTCCCTTCCGGCACCATAATAATAGCTGTTTCCGCCCGGAGGCATGGAACGCATCATGGAACGGAGGATAAGTTGGTCCGGCCAGCGCTCATGCTTTAAGTAGCGCACATGGTTTTTCTGCAGGTGAAGCTTTTTTAAGAAAGCACGGTAAATGGCGTCCAGGCTCTTGCTGTCCAGCGGTGCAACGGACGCGGCAGGCTGTGGGGTGGGAGAGGGCTGCAAGGGCGCGCGATCCGGCTTTGGGGGCCGGCTGTTTTTTCGGCTGCTTTTGCCTTTTGCCTTTTCCCATTCCTTTTTTGACTCCATGTAGGCGGATTCTTCCTTGTACATACAGGAGCCGTCTTTCGTCTGCTTAATAAAGACATAACTCATCCCGTTGATGCTGCTGGTGATGTTGGAACAGCTTAATACCCTCCGGCAGTAGTGGAGCTTTGTGTTTCCCTCGACATACTGTACGGAGCACCAGTTCGGTTTCCCACAGATTGGGCAGGGTTCGGATTTTGAGACGTTACGAAAGTTTGACATTTCATTCTCCTTCCAATTACCTGTTTAGTAACTGTTGGCGCGGCGATCTGCCTTGCCCATAGGGAACCAACCAGTGATTCCCCTGTCCCGTCATAAGGGACAAAATAAGGATGCCATGCAACAAAAGCCACAAGCCATCCTGAAAAATAAAGAAATAAAGATTTTGGACTATTATAGCCCTAAATTGCGGCAGATGCAAGCAGCTGCTGTTAAGAAATTCCGCCGGGCGGAAAAATGCGTTACGGTTTTTGCCATAATGGAACAAATTTGTCTGTTATGGTATTGCCATTTTAAACCATATGAACAGGCGTATATGAGAATATAGATCTGTTTTTCCGCCGGGCGGAATTTGCGCGGGTAAAGTCACGTAGGAAAGATATTGATAAGGACGCTTTTAAATATCGCCATGTCAATATTTGTTCATTGAAGTATTTTTCCGCCGGGCGGAAAAATAAATGTCTAAAAACTTGAATATTAAAAAAATATCTGTATAATAAAAAATATGACTGATGAAAAAAGAAGAGTGTAGGATTAAATCGGGAAGGAAAATGTGTATGCGAAAGAACGACTGGAAGGACAGAATGAACGTACTTCTGAAAAAGAAAGGATGGGATATCAAGGACTGGCGCAGGGCTACCGGACTGAACCAGTGGCAGCTTGAAAGCCTGATGGAGATGGATCTTTCCGAAATGGATGAAGAAAGCCTTGAAGGCATCTATGAGCAGGCAAAGGAGGCGAAATTAGACAAGGGCCTGATGCGTTTTGACAGCCCGGTTATGATTGCGGTATGGGCGCATAAAGGAGGAATGGGAAAGTCAACGGTAGTGACAAACTTTTCCTACGAACTTGCAAAGCGCGGCTACAACGTGCTGGCGGTTGATACGGACAGCCAGTCGGATATGTCAAGCGTCTTGTTTCCTGATTACCTTGATCAGCCTGACTTGAGCTTTTACAATGCCTTCCTTGGGCAGGAGGACTTTAAGGAAGAGGGGTATATCATGCACACGGAATATGCCGGGATCGATGTCGTGGCGGGTTCCGCGGAGTGTGAGGCACTGGAAGGCGCACTGTGCATGATGACGGACAAGATCAGGGATAAGATGTGGAAGAAATGCCTAAGAAGCGTCCGCGAAGAAAACTACTATGATTTCATCATCGTGGATATGGATAAGACGGCGGGCGTAATGAACAAGACGATACTCGGTGAGGCGGATTATGTGCTTGCGCCGATAGAGTCCAGTATGTTTGGGATAAAAGCGGTGCCGCCTACGCTTGCGCAGATAGAGGAGATGGCAGAAAGCAATCCGAAGCTGAAATTATTGGGTTTTATCTTCAACAAAGTGGATCTTAGGAAGAAGACGGCGATGGCGGATAACACAAGCCTTGTGGAGCAGATTGCCCCGGAGTATACGTTTAAGACATTCATCAAGAATGATGCAAATGTGGACAACTCACAGAAGGAACATATGCCGATAGGGTATTACAACAGCAGGAGCCCCGCGAGCAGGCAGATGTCAGAATTTGCAGATGAGGCAATAGAGAGGATTCGGAAAGACCAGAAAGAGAGGAGAGAATAAACCCATGGCAGGAAAAAAAGGGACGATAGGGAACAGGGAGTTCCTGAACCGGGTCACGCAGAATTCACAGGGCGCTGCAAAAAGCGTGTCCAGGACGCTCAACATGGTGGGGACGGGCGCGCAGCAGACGGATGAAGGGAAAAAGCGGATAGAGTACATAAATATATCCCAGATGGAAGGCGCACCGACGGAATGGAACCGGTATCCGCTTCTGCGCGACAACCAGCCGGACAGGTATCTTGAACTGAAACTGTCGATTTATGAGAAGGGCGTCGAAGATCCCCTTGTATTGTGGAGCCGGCCGGGCGGGACTTATATGATCCTGGCAGGACATAACCGGCGGGATATCTGCGCGGAAATCATAAGTGAGTGCCTTGACGAGGAGGGGTTTGACGAGGAAAAATTCCGTTATGTGCCCTGTATCGTGTACCAGGAGGATGAGATTGATGAAAGGAAAGCAAGGGAGATCATTGACGACACCAATCTTTACCGGGATTTTTCAAAACTTCCGGTAAAGGTAAAGCAGCAGATCGTGGTTGACCGGCTGGAAATTTATAAGAAACGGCGCTACACGAAAGGCGAGCGCATTGACCAGCTTATGAAGGATTTCGGACTGAAAAAATCCGCGATATATGATGCCCTGGCGTTAAATGAAAATGTGATCGAACCCCTGCAGAAGCTGTTTTTTGACGGGGTAATCAAGAAAAAAACAGTCATGCGGTTCACATTTTTCCCCAAGGATACCCAGCAGTGGATATATGATGAGTTTGGGGAACAGATAAGCGACGCAAAAGTGAACGCACTGAAGAAGAATATGACAAGGGAAGAGATAGCGCAGGTATTTCAGACGGAGAAGGAAGGCACAAAGAAGCTGACTGTGGAGATACCATTCGGGCGGGAGGAAGAGTTTAAGGAACTGCTTAAAAAATGGCTTGCGGGAGAAGCATGAAGTTCACAGCATAAAACATTGTATGTTATTGGTGCAAGTGTATAGGAAAGTAAAAACGATAAAAAGGAAAGGATTATCAGCTTCAGGGTAGGCCTTTCCTTTTTTGATATGTATTGATATATAACGGCTCCGTACATAGCTGATCCAGATGCCTGCTGACAGGGAATCTGGGCTTGGGCCCTTTGTAGTCAGACTGGCGTATGCGGTAATTCACCATGTCCATGAGAAATTCAATATCATCTTCGCGCTCCGGATAGTCTGTATGGAGAATATCTTTTATTGTGGCCACGGTTCCTGCAGAGCAGTGGTAGAAGCTGTCGTGCCCGCTTACGGCGCGCTTTAAAAGGCGTTCAAACTCAGCGATATGAAATTGAGGTGTATTCATATCATCCCCCCTTTCATGTGTGTATGTATTACATTTTTATAATATTATATATTCCTTAAACTGTCAATAATATGTAATACACATAATATTCTATAATATGAATAAAACCATTGAAATTTCAATGAATTATAGTGTATTACACTGTAATGTATTACACATGTTAATGAAGAATTGACACAACAAATGTCAATCTGTAACAGTGTAATGTATTACATTTTAACGAAAAAAATTGCACACGGGAGAAAAATTATATATAATTACGTTATAAATGCAGGAAAAGGAGGATTGCAGGATGCCTGACAATGATAAAATGAAGAAAACCGTGGATAAGAGGCCGGTACCTTTTAGGATTGAGGCTGAAACAGCCGAGAAAATACGAGCGCTGTCAAAAGATTTTTCCAACCAGGATACGGCATTTAATGCACTCATAGCAGCATACGAGCGCGAAAATCTGATGATGGCGCAGCCCCAGTTCAGTGAGGACATCCGTCAGTTCGAGGAATATCAGAGATTTTTGAGTTCTAAATATACGGACATGCTCAATGCCCTTGCCACGGCAGATGAGAGGGCAAGGGGCGAAGTGCGGGAGCTTCTGGCGTCGAAGGAAGCAACCATACAGGATCTGCAGTCCCAGTTGGAAAAGGCAAAGAGCAGCCGGGAGACTTATGAAAAACTTTATCAGGACGGCATGGCAGCGAAACAGTCCGTGGAAAAGGAACTGGAAAAGGAGCAGCTTGTTTCACAGGGGCTCCGCTCTGAAATGAAAGAGAAAGAGGAACGGTTTCATTCCACGATTTCGGATAAGGATATGCTAAACGACATTTTAAGTAAGGCAGTCGATGAAAAAACGAAAGAATTGGAGAAACTGGCAGAATATTCGGAACAGCTCGCGAAAAAGGATGAGGAGATTGAGTCGCTGAAAGAGCAGGTCCGCGAGCTGGAAGACCATGCAAAAGAGGAAAGTTATAGCCATAAGATGGAACTGCTTGAAAAGGACCGGCAGGCAGAACAGGCAAAGGCAGGGGTTAGGGATGAGATGGAGGCAAAGATAGCGAAGCAGGGTGAAAAGTATGAGAAGGAAATTGAAAAGATAAGGGAAATGTATGAGAGGGCGCAGGCAAAAATACAGGAGCTTATGGGAAAATCATGATGTCCTCTAGTAGCTTAATTGTTGCTCACCTTTCTCGATAAGAGAAATAATCGAAAATAAAAATACCTATCCTGTCTGCCAACAGGATAGGCGGTAACCCAAACTCGGTGCATGATATGGATGAGGCTTCCGATACCATCACGGTCAGCACGGATCTGTTCTCCAGCTATGCCATCGCGTATGTGGAGACGGAAGGTGTAGGAGCAGACATCGGAGCGAAATGCGGACTCTGCCATATCTGTCCGACATTTTTGGGAATATGCTACTTTATATGGTTGGTGATAATCATTGTACTGGCACTGGTAATATATCTCATCATTCGGCGTAAGCGCAAGGAAGAAGAAAACGAAGAACAATAAAAAACAAGCGGCAGACAGGGAAGGTATTTCTCTGCCTGCCGCTTTTATCAATATGAGAAAGAAGATGGAGATAAAATCAAATTATATCAAAGAATTTACATACTGGACGGTCATTATGGGGAAAATCTGTAATAATCATCATGGAAGTATTATTGTCTTCCATAAATTGGCCGCCTGTTTTATAATCTGTTCGATTTACAAACATATGTTCTATATGCTAAAATAGTGTCTGCATGGAACAGATGAAGGATATAAGGAAGGAGGGGACTAACGTGGAAAGCATCCTCTGTGTTGACATTCCGGTACAGATGATTTCCTGTACTGACACAAATGGAAAAATAACGCCTATGAGATTCCGTTTCCGTGACCGGAACGGAGAACTTATTACAATCAACATAGAAAAGGTTATCTCAACGGATCAGCAGCACAGTTCCCTCGGCGCCAATTTTGTCTGCACCGCTTCTCTATACGGGACGCAGAAAACGTTCCAGCTAAGATATAATTACCATGCCCATGAATGGAGAGTGTCAAAGATTGGCGGATGATGGCGTCTGCTCATATGTTTTCAATGTCCTCTAAAATGGAGCCCTCAATTTCGTTAATAGCATCCATTGGAATGGACATTCCGTCTGCCATGATCACTTTATGCCCGTTATCATCCAGTTTCTTTACAGTCCCGGCTGCACGCAGGTAAGAGCCGCCTTCTTTCCTTGCATCCGGGACGAAATAAGTGATGGCAACCTCCGGCTGCATGGAAAGACATTCCCGAATGACCTGCAGCCTGGCATCCAGTTCTTCCTTTTTTGTTTCATCCAGCTCCTGCCTTGCCTCTGTCAGCCGGGCAGTTTCGCTGATTGCGGCCCCATGCCCGGTAAGCGCCGCAAAGGGCGAGAACTGGGCTGCCCGGTCTATGGCGGACATACGGGGGTGGACAGCAGATACATGGTGCGGCAGGTTGATGATGTCGTCATAGTTTCCCATTATGCCTTATGCCCCCCGATCTGATGGTTTCTTTCCATGGTGGTCGCTCCTTCTTCCAGATTCATGCCTTTCAAAATGGCATTTTTCCCGTATTTTTTCTTTACGGACAGGATAGCCTCCTGAATGGCCCGCTCTTTTTTCAGGTCTGTTTCTTCTTTTTGCCGCTGTTCTTCCAGTGTCTTATAATCCGTAAACAGATCCATCTGGACAAAGGAGTCCTGTGACTTTTCACGAGCGGCGGATTCGTTCGTCAGATGATTGGCAGTCACATTGATCCTGCGGATCAGGAGTTTTTTATCTACAATCCGTTCGTAAAGCGCTGTTACTGCCTCCATGATCCGTTTCGTGGAAGAAGTCGGCCTGTCCAGATTGGCTGTACCGTGGGCGTGCTTTGGAACTTTCCTCCCATAATGGTCTATCGTGACTTCTCCCCTGTAGTTTCTGCTGGTTACGGGATCTGTCAGATTCTCAATATCATATCCGATGGTAAGCATCATCTGGTCAGTGACCAGCTTCTTCTCAACCAGGTCCAAAACAAGAAGGTCAGTCATTTCCTTGACGATCAGTTCCGCCTTGTCATAATCATAAGGGCACTGGAGTACCTGGCCTGAACTTAAACAGTTTGTTTCCGGCTTATACTGTTTAATGAGGGCGATGATCGTAGGTTCCCATCCCCACGCGTGGTCTATCAGCAGTTCCGCGTTAATGCCAAATAACCGGTATAGCAGGTCTTCGTTATGAAAGCTCCGGCTGTCACCGACAGAGCATCTTGCCACGTCCCCCATGGTGAACATGTCGTTTTCGGCTAATTTCTTTGCGTACCCTCTGCCCACCCGCCAGAAGTCCGTGATCGGCCTGTGATCCCACAGTAGTTCCCGGTACCGCATCTCGTCCAGTTCTGCAATCCTTACTCCGTTTGTGTCAGGCTCGGTATGCTTTGCCACGATATCCATTGCGACCTTACATAAATAAAGGTTCGTGCCAATTCCGGCGGTGGCGGTAATGCCGGTCCTGTCAAGGACATCCTGTATAATCTTCCCGGCAAGCTCCTTTGCGGAAAGGGAATAGGTCTTTAAATATGCCGTGACATCCATAAAGACTTCATCGATCGAGTATACGTGGATATCTTCCGGCGCAATATACTGAAGATAAATTTCGTAAATTTTAGTGCTGTATTCCATATAATGTGCCATGCGGGGCGGGGCAATGATATAGGATACGGAAAACTCCGGGTGCGCAAGCAGTTCATCAAAAAGACAGGATTCCCCCGTGAACTTATGCCCCGGTGCGCAGGCTTTCCGCTGAAGGTTTACCTCTTTGACTTTCTGCACGACTTCAAACAGCCTTGCCCGTCCTGAAATACCGAATGACTTCAGGGAAGGGGATACGGCAAGGCAGATGGTCTTTTCCGTCCTGGAGGCGTCTGCCACAACAAGGTTTGTATTCATGGGGTCAAGCTGTCTTTCTACGCACTCGACAGAGGCATAGAAAGATTTCAGGTCAATTGCAACATAAATATGTTCGCGTTCCATCATTCCCATACCTCCTTTTATTCATAAACAGAATATATATAGTTTATGGTTTCCTATTTGACCATTTTTATATTATCATAATTGAGATTTGTCTGTCATCTGCTGACGGAAGATATGAGCTGCCCAGATCATGCGGCGGAGACTTCGGAAATGGTTTTCATAAGAGAGTATACAGGGTACGGAAATGTGCAAATAAAGAAAGATAGGCCGGATGCTCCATCTCCCTTCAGCCTTTCGGCGGCTCGTAAATGATCAGGTCTGACACCTTGCAGCCAAGAATAGTGCACAAACGCGCAATGGTGCTAAAATTAATCCTTATGGCATCGCCTTTACAGAACCGGTTGATCTGGGTGTGGCTGATTTTTGCGCTGTATGAAAGCTGCGTCTTGCTGATCCCTCTTTCTTCGATTAATTCTTCCAGATTGATATATACTTTCCCATATTCATCCATATTACCGACAACTCCTTGCTTTTGACTTTATTATATATTTGTTTCACCATAAATATCAGTTCAAATTTATTTGCAGAAAGATGTGTACTGAAAGACATTGCACCACCATGAGGACAGGTGGTATAATGGCAGGTAAATTCAGGAAGGGAGCGAAAAACCATTAATACAAAATTGATAAAGAATAAAGCAAGGACGGCATTCATATGGATTACACAGTGGTATTCGCTGGTAACGGAGGATCACATCCATATGCTGTTGGGCATGAGCTGTTGGGAGATTTTTCCGCCGTCAATTTACCGGACGCACACAGAGGAAGAGATCAGAGCAGCAAAAGAGGCGGCAAACAGGGAACTGGACAAACTATTGCAAATGCTGGAGGAAAGAAGAGAGAAGGAGAAGATTGAAAATATTTCTGGATGACACAAAACCGTGCCCGAAAGGCTGGCTGTGGGTAAAGACGATTGCAGATTTTAGGGATGCTGTTTGGAAAAACAGGGATGACCTGGAAATCATATCGTTAGATTATGAGCTGGAGGTGACTGACAAGGGAAAGACCGGGCTTGACGCCTGCGGGTATCTGGTTGATTATGATATTCCCTGTCCTAAGATCATCATCCATTCCATACATCCCTATGCGGACCAGATGCGGAAGCTTCTGCAGGAGAATATGGGACATTCCATCATAATCATGGAAGAGTACGATATGCAGAAAGTTATGAGTGGATGGAAGGACTGATACGGATAATGACAGAAAAAGGATATCTAATGATAAAAATACATAGACTGATGGCAGAAAGATAGTTCCCGGCAGTCTTGACTTGATATATACCATGATACATACTAAGGATACAGGGAGGTGCATGGATATGATGACGGCAAAATTATTTGAAAACGGAAGAAGCCAGGCAGTCACGCTTTCCAAGGAGTACCGGTTCAGCGGGGATGAAGTGGCGGTGAACAAAATCGGTGATACTATCATCCTGATGCCAAAGGATAACAAATGGGCAGGTTTTTTAAGCAGTCTGGGTCTTTTTTCCGAGGATTTTATGGAGGATGGCCGCAGGGAGGACTTTTTGCAGGAGCGGGATGTGCTATGAATTATATGCTGGACACAAATATCTGTTTCTATGCAATCAAACATAAGCCGGAGGCCGTGATTCAGAGATTTCTTCGGCATGATCCGGAGGAAATATGAATTAGCGGGCGGAAAGCTTGAGAGGGGAAGACTGGGTGCAGGATGAAGGAATATAATGAAAAATAATATGTCAGTCGCTATGGGAATCACTGTTCCCGCAGCGGCTGGTTTCATGTACCTGTTACGGAAGTTTATTTTTTAATTTTTTGTTTGTAGGCGGGTAACTGGCGCCTTGGTTTAAAAATATTACGGAAAGGTGTAAAAATACACCCATTTATTAAAATTTTAAAATAACCGATGCCGGGAAATGCTTCCGGTTGTATATCCAACAGACGGTGCGGTTCTAACGTATGAATCCGCACCGTTTTTGTAATCGCACTGCATTAAACCGCTTCCTCAATGGTAAGCCTTACGGCCTTGATTCTCCCCTCCTCATCTGCCTCGCACCGGTAAATGGAGGAAAACGGTGCATAGAGCATGAGCAGGCTCTCCGGGCAGTAATAGACAGAAAACGGGTATTCCTGCGCCTGCAGGATGGAAAACAGGCTGACAGCCATTGCCATATTTTCCACCATGAGTACAGGAAAAGGGATGCGGTATTCCGCGCTGTGCCTGGACAGCCATACCTTAAAAAGGTGCAGCTTCATGCAGGCGCGTTTCTCCCAGTTTTCCTGTTTTCGTATGGACAGGACGAAAAGGGAGACCAGTTCCGGCGCATCCCCTTTGCGGAAAGCAGCGCGGTATTGCAGGATGCCGTCAATGGTCAAGGCGGATGTCCCGAGGCGGACAGCCTTTAGATATTCCAGAGAGGAAACTTTTTCTCCGTAATGATGCAGGAAATGCAGGATAAACTGGTTGGCCGCCGCAATCTCAACCTTGCGCAGGCTCCCGGCAGGCTGCATCGAATGGACGTCCGGGGTGATGGGTTCCATGTAGGTGTATGCGCCTTGCGAAAGGCAGTAAAGCCTTAACGGTGATACGGGAGCAGGAGGTGTATCCTCTGTCAGCGCTCCTGCAGCTACGGGGATGTAGCAGAGGACAAGCCCTGCACGTTTTAAATTGTTTAAGTTTCCCAGATAGGACGTTTTATGGTAGTTGGGATGCAGCCGCGCTTCCAGCGCACGGGTGATATGGTAATGGTTGAGGTAGTGGAAGGATGCCAGTATTTTGAGCAGCTCCATGTCGATCAGGTTGATGGTGCGCTTCTGGATCATCTGCTCGATCTGGGCGTGGCTGCAGGACGGATTTTTATTTTACGTCACAAGTTCCCATCCTGATTCGAGGTAAAAAGGTGTTTTTGAGATTAACAGGTCTGTCTCTTCTTCGCTGTAAGGATTTTCTTCTGTTTCTGTCATCTCTATTGTATGATTTAGATTTTCCATGCTGGTTCAGGCCTCCTTTATTGATTGCATTCTATAATTTATAAGATGTCGTCAATCCGCTCGCTTCCGGCAGGCAGCCCGTCATCCGCTCCCGTATCCGGAGGGGTGTCGTTGGCAGGCGTTTCCTTTGCTGGATTCATCTGCACGGAGCTGCAGAAGATGGAAAGCGGCGTCCCCGGCAGGAAGCGGTAGCCGCTTTCCGGCGCTGCCTTGTATTCGGGAACGGTGATCGGGGCAACTTTCTCAGACTCCAGCCGGACTTCTTCCGGTTCAACGGAAAACGGAAGCCTTTTTTTGCGTTCCCAGTCGGAAGGCTTTAAGAAGTCTACGACACCGGACAGAGCGGGCAGCGGCCTGCCTCCCCTTGTGGTAAAAAATGTCACTTCCTGGAAGTCCTTCATACGGATGCCGATCTCCTCGATGGCGTTCTTCTGCGTGGTCATTTCCCGTGAGGAGTAGGAAAAATGCGGGGAATCATCGGTCAGAGCGGTTTCTGTGGTGGAAGTCTGCACTTCCGTTACATCCCGCACCCCGGCAAGGGAGGAAAATATCTCCATGTCAGAAAGGGACGAGCGGCCAAAGACGATGATATGGGCGCAGCCCAAAATGACGCCTTTTAAGTATTTCGTGATCTCATTTTTTTCCATCTGGTCCAAGGTCTGTATGGCAACCATCATGGATACGCGGAATTTACGGAACAGGGAGAAATTCTTTTCCAGTGACGGGTGGATCAGTACAGGAAGCTCATCCACATAGAAGAAATGCGGGATGCGCGTGTTTTCATTCCCCGGACGGGATAAGACGGCATTGTTGAAGGATAACAGGAAAAAGAGGCCGAATGCCACGGCGTCGGTGTCACCGCTGGCAAGGTTGTAATTGCACACGGTCACTTCCCCGTTTGCAAGCGCGCGGTCAAAGTCGATGCTGTGCTGTGAGCAGAAAATCTCGCGGTTTGCCGGCATTAACAGGAATTCATTGATGATGTTGCGCGTGCCGCGGCTCTGGTCCTCCATTTTTTCCCTGCCTTTCCCAAGCAGATCCTCCCGTATGTACTGCACGATAAAGGTATACTGTTTCCTGCTCTGGTCCAGCTCCTGCAGCTTGTCAACGTATTCGGCAAGCAGGTTGAAGTTATTGATCAGCTCCTGCAGATCGGCGGGTGTCGCCTGCCTGCCGCGCAGTACGGGGACGGTTGCCATGACAAGGATCGCAAGATTGGCGATCATCTGTCTGTTAAGCCCGGTAAAATACGAGTCTGCTTTGCCCTTTAGGTCGGTAATGGCCTGCATGACATCGGAAAAAATGACCGCTTTTTTCACGATAAGCTGGTTCTTTGCCTCGCTGTCCATGTGGAGCGGAAGATAGAACGGGTTTAAGCCGATGGTGTTTTTCTTTCGCAGCCCGTTTGCGTCCCGGACTGCATCAATGCGGTTATAGGAAATGTCCCGTGCGTCGCAGAGCCTGCATACGTCGTCGGTCAGGGAATCATCCGGTGCCAGTACGGTAATGCCGCAGACCGGATAGGCAAGGCGCAGATGTTCCAGCCTTTCCTGTATCCCTAGAATCCGCTGTTCCACCTCGGTATCGTCTAACTGTCCGGCATCCGGGACGATGGGGATGCAGTCATTAATAGAGAAGCCTCGGGCGTCTTTTGGCGGTGCATAGGAAATTTCCCCGTTTTCAAAAAGCGCCTGCAGTCGTTCCTTTTGTAAGTCCTCCGCCTTACAGCGCATATTCAGGTCGTCCCGGATGGCGGGCAGGATGGTGGAAGAGGTCTTGCCGGTTCCGGACGTGCCGTCGATCAATGTGTGCAGGAACCTGTCTTTGGCATAGACCGTGATATTTTTCCCGGAATGGATATCCTTTACGATATTCATGTTATAGGCGATGTCCGCGGATGTTTTCTTTTCCGGCGGCAGGCTGTGGGTGATCTTATATGCCATGATCCGTTGCAGGCATTCCTCATTACAGACAGGATAAAAGACTGCTTTTGCAAGCAGTACCCCGGCAGGGACTAAAGGAAGCTGCGTGGCGATCCTTGCAAGCAGCAGCACCATACCCTTTGTGAAAGCCTCGTCCGTGGGGAGCTCCATGATCCACGGCAGAAAGATCCTTGATAATAGTTTGTAAAGCAAAGATAAAATGCTCATGTAGCAGGAGAGTAGTACGCTAAAGAGACAGACGCATTTTGTGTACCTGAAATTGTAGAACGGGTAACGGGTACTCCATATAAAGATCAGCGGGGGTAAGCACAGCCAGAATGCTACATATAATAAATGCGGTGTCAGGATACTGTAATCTAGGGCTATAATAGCACACAAAAAACGGACTATGTATAAAAAGGTATGCAGAAAAAATATCATATAAGCAGCATTGACGGGAATAGTTTCTCGGCGTCCTTTCAGACTGGTGCCGATCTGCTTCCTGATGGTATCAATAGCTGTAAGAAAAGACGATTTTTCTTTCATATTGCCACCTACCTTTCTATCAGATGCAATTCTGCAAGGAAGTCATCATAGTCAATTAGTGCGGGGAGCCACAAAATCCCATCTGGTATCCGTTTCGGGAAATAGGCGGTGTGGGTATCCGGATTCTGGAACAAGGAAGTCGATTTATCTACGAAACAGATATGGGAAGCATTGTTTTCCGGTCTGTGGAGAGTGGTGCCCAGCTTTTCGAGAAACAGGGAGGCATCTTCTCTGGAGCCAACAAAGAGTATAAATAGTATGTTCTTTTTTTCGGTATGGTGTTTTAAGTAATGAGATACCCGCTCTCTGCCGCCCAGATCATGGGCAATATCCTCAGAGACAATCTGTATGCCGGAAACAGAAACAAATACATTACGGAAAGTATACTCTTTACCACTTTTATCATGAAAACAGAACAGGGAATGGTATCTCCATGCCTCCAGATCATTTAGACCCATGTGGAATAGCAGGCGGCGCAGAAAGTCGCCAAAAAGATATTCTTTCTGCAGTGCAAAAGGAAGATAGTCGTTAAGCCGATGATTAGGCAATACATACAGCGGCATCCCTTTCCTAAGACGGTACTGCAGGGTAGCCTGTTCTTTTGCCTCTAACAGGAGATAAAATTTTTGCCTGAGCCGCTTTACAAAGAGGGCATCCCGTTCCATATTCCTACTTTCATCCAAAGAAGTATCATATAGGAAGTTTTTCTTTAGTTGTTCCAATTCACCAAGCACCAGATCAGGGTGTTGCAGGCAAAGGTTATTCAAGACCGCTCGGTCATTACTAGACAGATGAAGAAGGCTGGGGGATGGATTGGCTATAAATTGCATGCAAAAAGTTGTAAAAGAAAATTCTTTACCACATTCTTCTTCGAGCGCTTTCCATACCCGGATGGCCTTTAGCAGTATCCGGTAAACGGAATAAGGCGGCATTTTAACTGGGCGTTCTTTTGTTTCCGCATAAAGAGTGAATATCAGAGCATGGCGGGAACCCTCTTTTCCAAGGAAACATTCCGCTGACATGTATTGGCTGATTTTATTCCCCAACGCACCTTCGCCTTGCGTGCAGTTATCCTGTTCAACGTAATAGGTTCCGTATGGTGTTTGTAGAAGCCCGTCACAGCGTGGAGGCGGAAGAGCTCCTTCCGGAGATTTATAAGGGCATTCCAGGCGCCATAATGGAAGATGGTCAAGGAATGGATTGCTCAGGTAGGTAAAATATAGATCGCTGGTTCGGATGCGGTGGGGGAGCTGCTGCTGACTTGCAGGAGGGCGGCGTTCTAAGTCAAAGCACATTTTTCCTAAAAAATTGCTGCCGCATACCCGCTCCAATCGTTTCTTTCCCTTTGCGGTCAGGAAGTAATACTTGGTTTTCGTATTACCTTGCATTGTCTTTGAAGCAAGATAGCCTTCTTTTTCCAGTTTTTTCACAGCAAGCCGCCCGCTGGTTTTAGTGATACCATGAATTCCAGTCAAGGCAAGCTGTTCATAAGTGATAGTATTGGCTTGTCCGATAATAAAGAGGTCACAGTCGCTCATGGAGATGGAGAGCAGTTGGGCCTCTTTCAGTAGTGCTTGTTTTAAGTTCAAATTCATATATTTGTTAGTTCTCCTTTCGGTAATTTAGGGTAAAAATAAAAAAACTACAGAAAATCTGTAGTAGGAGAAATCAACCTGTTTCCAGGAATTAAATCATCTGCGATATACCAAAGGGTAAATTTCTAAAATAATAAACGAAGTTATTATAGCATATGGGGAATCAAATTTACAAGCAAAAAGGGAAATGTATTTATCAGTACTTAGAATCAGCGATAGGGTATTTTGGGGGCGAGGAAAAGGATATTTAATCAAGAGGTAACCAATGGTAGAAAACCTACTGATTATGCGTGTTGTTAAAGCGGAAAACTTTCTTGTTACAAGTATGGATCAGAAAGAAACAGTGTTTTGATAAATACTCAGCGTCTTATTTTAGAAAGATATTACCAGAAAGAAACATTTTGCAAGAAGGAAAATGGGTGAATGTTTTGTTGACCTTGTCTTAATGATAGGCAAGCTTATATATGCGGAGGGTACCGCCATCCTTTTTTCATTTTTTTGTTTTTCGCTGACTTGAAATTTTAAATTCCAGTGCAGAAGTAAATTCCACTGCAGATTAAAA
>ERZ778518.1105-NODE-1105-length-20391-cov-10.332120_pt1 | contig 20391 bp, 18 predicted proteins | sample MGYA00510340_ERZ778518 | MGnify/ENA primary metagenome ERZ778518 (study PRJEB29527, sample SAMN07138967) | mouse gut metagenome | material: feces | host: mouse | place: China:Nanjing | collected 2016-01-25 ...
GCCCAGGAACTTATAAAAATAATTATCAATTATGTTGCGGAATTAAGGTTTAATAAGTAAGTGTTCAGATTATTCCTATACATGGATTGCCAATATGAGGGACGGGATTTCGACTTGGGATGATGGCGTGATGGGGTTCCATCATAACTGAATCACGGGTTGAAATCCAGCGCTCAGATTGGATAAGACATGTATAGGAATAATCTAAACACTTACTTAAAAACAAATCCGCCGCCGGATGGCATTACCGTGCCACGGCCAAGGGCCGTGGTCCCCATCCCCAGAAAACAAACCCAAAAACCAACTCAATGAAATTATTCCTATCCATTGCTTTTATCTCCCTCTCCCAATTGACAACCGCGGCTTTTGCCCGCACCATCTCCGGCATAGTCCTGTCGGAAAATGATTCCACAGCCCTCGCCGGAGCCGTATGCACGCTAAAATTAGCGGATGGCAAGACGTTGGAGACCGCTATAGCCAATCCCGACGGATCTTTTTCCGTATCCGCTCCCGGAAAGTCGGCTCTCAGTCTCGAAGTCGGGATGACAGGCTTCAACCCCACCGACATTATGATCAAATCTGGCGGCGACGACATAAATCTTGGAAAGATCTATCTTAATGAGGGTAAGTTGCTTCAGGAGGTGGTTGTCAGTGGCGACAGGATGGTGGAGTCGAAAGGACGCACGATCATCTATCCGAGCATCGCCGATGTGAAGGCTTCTTCCACGTCGCTTTCCCTATTTCTGAAGCTGCCACTTGCCGGACTCGATGCCAACCCTATCAATCGCACGCTTTCTGTCGACGGCGGTACACCGATGATTCTCATCAACGGAGTGCCCTCTTCAATGGACGATGTCAATTCCATTCAGGCCAAAGAGATTGAGAAGATTGAGTATTCGAGGATAACTCCCGCGCGCTATGCCGACCAAGGGAAGAGAGGAATGATCAGTATCACCCTCAAAAAACGCAACGACGGAGGCAGTGTCTACCTTTGGGGAAGAAGTGCCACGGCCACGGCTTTCATGGATGGTAATTTCCGTGCGTCCTACCATCAGGGGCCTTCGCAGTTTAATGTTTCCTACAATCCTTCATGGCGAAATTATAAGGAAGCCTACGACAACAGCTATGAGTCATATATAGGAGATGATTTCAGGGTGGATCTTGAGTCGCACGACCGTAATCCATTCAACTATTTCAGCAATCAGATGCGGCTGAAATATAATTTCAGCCCGTCGGTCAAGACATTGTTCTCCGCCACGTTCAATCTTGGCTCCACCACCAACAAAAGCATTGTCTACGGCGTGAACACCGACTCCTTCCTCGGCGACTACGACAACGTCAACAAAAACAAAGGGAAAGACCTCGCTCCGTCGCTCGACCTTTTCCTGCGTCATGATTTCAACGACAAGAATTCTCTGGAGGCGCAGGTCGTGGGGACGCTAAGCTCCAACAGTTATAACCGCGACAACCTCTATGAATTTGCGGATGGCGGCAAGGAAAACTATCTCGTGGATGTCGACGCCCATCGTCGTTCGCTTATTTCAGAAGTGAGCTACATTCACAATTTCAGCGACAGGACCTCTCTTTCCGGAGGTTTCCAAAACACAGTCTCCCATAGCAAGAACAAATACAAGACCACGGACTATCGACCGATTCTCACCGAGAACAACAACTATATCTATGCTCGTCTGGGGCAGCAGGTCGGAAGTGTGTATTTTTCTGTGGCGAGCGGAGCCAAGATGTTTTGGATTAAGAACGATATGAACAAACGTCATTTCATCCGCAATCTTTCGACCGTGCAATTCAACTGGAGCATCGACAATAAGTGGCAACTTGCGGGTGCTTTCCAATATTCCCCCTCGATTCCGTCGCTGTCGTCGCTGACCGACTATCCGCAGCAAACGTCTCCTTATCTGATTTCCAACGGTAATCCGAATCTGAAGGTGGCTGAGAATTTCGCTTATCAATTGATGCCGAGTTTCAGGTATAAGAAATTCAATGCTTCCTTGTTGATGACTTATCGTAACATCAAGAACAATGTCATAAGCGATCTGATATACATGGGCGACCATGAATTTCTTTCCCAGTCGGTCAACGCCAAACGCAGCAGGATGTTCTATTCAAACCTTAACCTCGGAATAAGCGACGTGGCGGGATTCGGAGCCAGGCTCAACATCTCGTTCGACTATTATGAGAGCGCGGGAGAGGGGTGGAGCCACGATCTGAAAAGCGTCAACGGCAGTATGTCAGTATGGTGGAACAAGGGTCCGTTCACGATCTCTTATTGGAGGAAATTCCCCGGAAAGTATCTTAACGGCCATAGGGTAGGGAAGGATGAGAACGGCGATTCGTTCGACATTCAATACAAACCCGACAGTCATTGGACCCTCGGCGCTTCCTGGATGTATATGTTCGACGTGAAAGGCACGAAATATCCCTCGTGGAATTATTCCGCCGTCAATCCCGGATACAGAGAACGATACATTAAAAACAACGGCAATATGATCGTGTTGAGCGTGACCTACTCAGCCGATTTCGGTTCGCTCTTCCGTTCTGCCAAGCGTTCGCTCAACAACTCCGACAACGGCTCCTCCATCCTCCGCCTCTAAACTCCGAGTCCGCTCTCGCTCCAAGTCAGCGCCGAGTCAGGCATGGAGCGCACGGCCTCCGGCTTGCGCCTATCGTCCGCGCTCAATGGTGCATAAAATCAAAAGCATTCCACAACCATATCAATGCCAAAAGCGTTCATATGGTTGTGAAATGCTATTATATCCCGGCGTTGCTATCAGTCCTCCTACTCCTCTCCGCCTCCTGCAACGCCTCCCATCACGGGCAAAATACAGATAAAGACATGAAAACTAAAGAAATTTATTTGGCTGGCGGTTGCTTCTGGGGCACCCAACACTTCTTTTCATTGGTAGATGGAGTGAAATCCACGGAAGTGGGCTATGCCAACAGTATTGTCGAGGATCCTTCTTATAAAGAGGTGTGCACGGGTAAGACGGAAGCCGCCGAGACTGTCAAGGTGGTCTACGATCCGGATTCCGTATCCCTTCCGTTCCTTCTCGACCTTTATTTCATGACGGTTGACCCCACAAGTCTCAACCGTCAGGGGAATGATGTCGGCACCCAATACCGCACGGGTATCTTCTATACCGATACCGCCGACTACAAGACAATAGCGAAATCTGTACTCGCCCTGAGTGAGGACTACGACCGCCCGATAGCTATAGAGGTTGACAAGTTGAAGAATTTTTATCCTGCAGAGGATTACCATCAGGACTATCTCTATAAAAATCCATCCGGATATTGCCATATCGACCCTGCATTGTTTAAGATTGCTCGTGAAGCCCGCGACGTCGTTGCCAAAACCAAGGAGAGCGAAGAGCGAAAGTATGTCAAGCCCTCCGACGAGGAATTGAAGGAAAAGCTTACGCCCCTTCAGTATGCCGTCACTCAGGAATCAGCTACGGAACGTCCCTTCGATAATGAATACGACCATGAATTCCGTCCCGGAATTTACGTTGACATCACCACAGGGCAGCCACTGTTCCTTTCCTCCGACAAATTCGATTCAGGATGCGGATGGCCTGCCTTCAGCAAACCGATAGACGAATCAGCCGTCACCGAACATGCCGACACCTCCCACGGCATGAACAGGGTGGAGGTGCGTTCCTCGGCCGGAGATGCCCACTTGGGACATGTCTTCCCCGACGGCCCCAAATCCACCGGTGGGATGAGATACTGCATTAACAGTGCCTCCCTCCGGTTCATTCCCCTTTCCGAAATGGCAGCCGAAGGCTACTCCGCCTACCTCCCCCTCCTCGAATCCAAAAAATAAAAGAAAAAAGGGCCATGCAATCCGTCCGACAACAGTTTGTATGGCCCTTTTTCTGTCCGCGCCGAGTCCAGCATGGAGCGCAGGCCTCCGAGCCTGCGGCCTACTACCGTCCTATTCGAGTCTGCGCAAAGCTACGTGGTTCCAATATTGGCCTGAAAATTAGTGGTTCGTGAATTTTTAAAACCACGTGGTTTCGTGGTTAATCTCGTGGTGCCCGTGGTTTGAACCCACTGGTCTGCGCTCAGTAAATTAGCGCCAGCAGGTTTGTCGAAGGTGCCTCCCGGCCTGCATGCCGCATCCTCCCGCGCAATATCCTGCATTGGAATTGCTGGACTTTTTTTATTTTTTGAGGTCACAATTTGGGGGATGGTGCGTTTTTGTTGTAGAAGTCGCGAGAAAGTGGCTTCTGAATTAGAAATGAGTAATCATGGACAAACCAAATATCATAGATTCTTTCAGTAGGCTGCGCGACAGGCTGAGGGGCTTGGCTGCTTCTATCCTTCAGGATGAGGATGATGCCGACGATGCCTTGCAGGAGGCTTTTTGCCGACTGTGGGCCGGGAAGTCAGATTCCCGGTCGTGGGAGATTGCCGACGGTGCAGCAGTGTTGACCGTGAAGAGGATTTGTCTGGACTTTCTTCGAAGAAGAAACACGCGTCAAAGCCAACCGTTATCTGATTCGGAAGTCTCTATCCCTGATAATTCAGACGGGATTTGGCAGCAAGAATCCATGCAGCAGCTTGAAAGGACTCTGATGGATAAGCTTTCGCCAAACCAGCAGAAGGTGTTCCGGATGGTGAGTGACGGCGTCGACTATGATATAATCGCGATGCGCATGGGGATTTCTGAGGAGTCGGCCCGACAGTTCATGAGCAGGGCGCGTCGCATTTTGAGAGTGGAATATAAAAGACTAATAGAGATATGAAGGATTTTAACAACATAGCTAAGCGGAATGAATTGGAGGAGCTTTGCCGGCTTTTCATCGATGGCAGGCTCTCTGTCGAAGAGGAGAACGACCTTGCCCTGGTGCTGTCGTATTCGCAGGAAAGGGGCGGCATCATTGATGAGACCATTTTCCTTCTTGGACTTGAAAGGATTGTCAAAGCTGACAAGGCGACAGCGGCAGAAGACGAAAAATCAGCCAGCGCGTCTGCAAGAAGGCATAAGAATGGGATGGCATGGACGTTGGCAAGAATATTAAAGGTCAGTGCGTGTGCAGCTGTCGTGATGGTTCTTGTCTCTGTCGTATGGAATATGGCGTTTCCTACGTCTTCATCCCCTGAAGAGAATAAATACGCCGTCTTTATCGAGGGCAAAGAAGTCTCTGACAAGGCCACCGCAAGGCGCATTGCACAAGAGGAATATGAGAAGAGTATGAGATTCCTTGCCGAAATGACCAGACTGGAGGATGCCACAATCAAGGAAATCTCCAAAATGAATGAGATTTACGACAAGGCAATGTCGGAATCAAAAAAAGCATTGGAAAATAACAACATAAACGGATAAGAGATGAAAAAATTATTATTCCTAATGATGGCGATGGACGCATTCTCAATGGCCAACGCCCACGACATCAAGATTGAAGTCTCTCCTGAAGCAGAGACGTATGCCTATTCAGTTGGAGAGGAGGATCAATCCATCTCGTCTTCAACGTCGACAAGCACCTCAAACGGGAAGACCTCAAGGAGCATATCGACGACGAAATCCTATACGAAAGGGGTGAAAAGTCTTAGTGATCTTGCAGTTTATCCTCTCTTTGAAAAGTACAAGAGGAGCAAGAACGTCAAAATGACGGAAATAGACGGACGCAATTTATACCTAAGCCTCACTGTCGCAGACAATCCCACCATTATGGCGGATATACGCCGTAAAGTAGAAATAGACAGTAAGAAAGCCTACAGCAGCGTAAAAAATTATAATGAAAATGGCGATAACATCAGTCTCAATTTGAAAGTAGACGGTTCTAATTGTGTCATAGGATTCCAAATCAATGCCGAGGGCAACAGCGGCTCAATTTATTTAAGCTACCGTCAGCCTAACGAGGAGTGAGAGAATGATTTCCTCGTCCGCACCGAGTAAAAATAAGGGGAGCATGCTTTTGAGCTTGCTCCCCTTTAAGACAGACTGAGTCCGGGCCTCAAGCCGGCTCAGTTGTCTCGTCGATAAGATACAGGATTGATTCATAGGGACGGCCCACCGTACCCATCATCGATATTTCGCATGTCCTTGCCAATGAATAGCATCCATCGTAGATTTCTCCTTCGATTTCCGCACGCTCATCCCGAGTGGCGGCCTTCGCCACTTCTGGGAATATGAATCCACGGTCGCCCGCCGCTCCACAGCAGAATGAATTGTTGGGAACGGTCACCTTCCCGGCACATTTCTCCGCAATCCTTACCATCACTTCATTTCCGCCCGTCAGCTTTGATGCACAAGTGGGGTGGAGCAGGACGCTCTTCTTCGGTTTGGTCACCTTCAGCCGGGGAATCACATTGCGGTCGAGCCACGTCGTGATGTCGATGATTTTCAGTTTTTCATATTTCCGCGCATTCTCCTCGGAGAAAAGTTTCTGTTTGTGGGCAAGCGAGAGAAGGGTGTGGGTGCAGGAGGTAGTGTCGCATACGATAGGCACCCTTCCCTCTTCGCTCAGGCGATAGAACACCTCTACCGTCTTGTTGGCAACGACTGCCTGTCCCTCCGGGTCGCCCTTATGCTCCCATATCTGCGAGCAGCAAAGACCATGCATCTCCTTGGGAAGCGCCATACGGTAGCCACAACGTTGGGCGATGCGGAGCATCACCGTAATCATATCATCTTTCCCGAGATTGGAGGCTCCGAATATTCGGGTCACGCAGGCAGGGAAATACAGGTAATCCGGGGACTCCACATTTTCAGTCCATCTGATTTTTGCCGGCATCGGGAAATTCTTCGACCAATGGGGCGATTGCCTGTAAAGCTTGTGCATAAAGTCGGTGGCCCATATGAGAGGGTAGGGGGTGATGACTTTCTCCGTGGCGACAGCCGCCTTCAAGGCTCCGCGAATCACCTTCTCCACCGCTCCATAGTGGCTTGCCGAGGCAGACAGGGCCTTGTCGAAAATCGAGGAATTGGAGAAGATACGGACGGCATCGGTCACCGTGCCGGTGTTTATGCTCATCGGGCATGGAATCTCGCACGACCCGTCGGCACAACAGGTTTCCTCCCCGATATATTTGTATTCTTTTTCTAACTTTTTCGAACCGGTCCGCGCAATGATTCTCCGCGCCTGCAGACGCTGGCGAGGGGTCAGCGTGATGTAGCGCGACGGACAGACATGCTCGCAATAGCCGCATTCCATGCATTTGTCGGCTTCGGGATAATCAAGCTGCTCCCCGAAGATGTCCATGCTTTTCATGGGGCGTATGAAGCATTCCGGGTCATCGTTGATTATGACTCCCGGATTCAGGGTTCCCTGCGGGTCGGCAAGCTTTTTCAGCCGCTTCATCAGGGAATAGATTTCCGGTCCCCATTCCTTCTCCACGAATGGCGCGATAGCCCTTCCCGTGCCGTGCTCACCCTTCAGCGAACCGTTGAGCGAAAGCACATGGTCGACAAATTCGTCCATAAAGGTCCGGAATCTCAGCGTCTCCTTTTCGGAGTCGATTCTGGAGGTCACGAGCGGATGGATGTTGCCGTCGCGGGCGTGGCCGAATATCGCTCCGTTATAGCCATGCTTGTCGAACAGACGCTGCACGCCCTCCACAAGCATGTCGAGCTGCTGAACGGGTGCGGCCACGTCCTCAAGGATGACTGTCGCACCGGGCACGCGAGCACCGGCCACGCACGGAAACACGCCGTCGCGTATTCTCCAAAGGTTGGCCCTCTCGGCCACGGTGCGCGTGAAGTCGTCGCAATGGATCAGTCCGGGAAGAGCGTCGATGATCGGTTTGACCTTACTTGTCGCGTATTCCATTTCGTCTGACGAATCGGCTGCGAAATCAATAAGCATGGCAGTGGTCCCGACCGGCAGATCGTTTGGGAGTCCCTGACTCGTGCGCAGCGAGGCATAGTCCATCATCTCCACGGCCTTAGCTCCGCTTTCCCCGAGGATATGGGCGGTGGCGGCCGCTTGGGTCACGTCTTTGAAATAAAGCATGGCGGAGGAATAGACGGAATGCAGGGGGAGTGTGTTCAACTCTCCTGACACTATATACGCCAGCGTGCCCTCGCTTCCGATCAAGACATGGGAGAAGATGTCCATGGGGTCGTCGAAATCCACGAACGCGTTCATGGCATATCCCGTCACGTTCTTGATTTTGTATTTCTCGACGATACGGTTGCGTATTTCATCATTGGCCATTATCTCTGCCCTGATATCCAAAAGACCTTGGCAGAGTTCGCGCTCTGTCTGTCGGAAGCGTTTCCAGTCGATTTCGACGCCGCTGTTGTAGATATCGCCGTTGGCGAGCATGAACTCTATCGAGGCAAGTGTATTGTAGGAGTTGTGTTTCACTCCAGCCGTCATGCCACTGCTGTTGTTTGAAAGGATACCTCCCATCATAGCGGCGGAGGAAGAAGCCGGATCCGGCCCTATATGATGATGGTGGGGCCTGAGGATATTGTTCACTTGACGTGCTGTCAGTCCGGGCTCAAACCACACCTTCCGGCCTCCGTCCCTCACCTCGCATTTGTTCCATTGCGTGCGGAGTTCGCAGATTATGCCGGAGTTGACGGTCTGCCCGGAGAGAGAGGTTCCCCCGGCACGGAATGTCACGCCGATTCCGGCCGACCGGGCCGTCTGGAGCACCTGCCTGATCTGTTGGATAGTGGAAGGCCGCACCACGCACTCCGGTTTTATGTCGAAATATGATGCGTCGCGGGCATATATCTCACGCCAGAGATCATTGTCGAGGATTTGGTGATGGTCAAGGAAGGTCCTTAACTGAGGGATAATATTTTCAGCCATATTCGTATGTATGATGTGTCCCTGGCCGTGTGCCCGCAAGCGAGTCGGGAGAGAGACAGCCGGGTAAATGAATATTTTCGGGGAGATGGTCGTAAACTAATAACAAGGAATGGCGATAATATGATTACTTACTCTGAGGAAATATCCGGGAAATATCAGAACAAAATCAGGCGCGGCTGCATTATTTATAAAGGCAGGTAGGTCTGCCTTTTCCCTAAACGTGGATTAATGAACGAGCTTGCAAGTTCATACACACTACCCTAAACAACTTCAATGAATAGTATTGCTTATGCACATGTCTGATGCTCTTTTGTCGGCCCCGGTGGCGATTGTGGCCGACGTGGTTGCCGCTTCATTGCTTGTCGCGGCTTCCGTAAAGGTGAAAAAAGATTCCAAGGAGAACATCGTCCCTTTGATGGGGGTGATGGGGGCTTTCATTTTCGCGGCCCAGATGCTTAACTTTTCCATCCCCGGCACGGGAAGCTCGGGACATATCGTCGGCGGGATTCTTCTTGCCTCCATGCTTGGTCCGTGGGCTGCGTTCCTGACGCTCTCCTCCGTCATCATCATTCAATGTCTTGTCTTCGCCGACGGAGGCTTGATGGCCATTGGTTGCAACATCATCAATATGGCTGCCATGTCCACTCTCGTGGCCTATCCGTTGGTGTTCCGTCCTCTGATGAAATTCCCTGCCGCAGGATGGAAGACAATGGCGGTGTCGATGTTGGCCTGTGTCGTAGGCCTTGAATTGGGAGCGTGCATGGTCACTCTTGAGACGGCCGCGTCGGGCATTTCCGCGCTGCCTGCCGCTAAATTCCTTATGCTGATGCTCGGCATACATTTGGCTATCGGCCTTTGCGAAGGCTTGGCCACCGGCGTCGTGCTCATGTTTGTCGGGAAGAGCATGCCTTCGCTGCTTCATAGAGAGGAATCGAAACGACCGCTTAATCGGGCAAAATACCGGAAGGTGTTGATAGGATTCGGAATCGCGGCATTGGTGATGGGCGGTCTGTTGGCATTTTTTGCATCGTCGGATCCTGACGGTCTTGAATGGTCGATTATGAAACTGGCCGGAACCCCTGATATAGATGCCGAATACACAAGCCTATTCTCACAGGGCACGGCAACCGTGCAATCCACCACCGCCATCATGCCGGATTATGAGAACACATTCTCAGGAATCATTGGGGCTTTCATGGTTCTTCTTATTGTCTGGGCCTTTTGCAGCCTATTGATGAGAAGGAAAACCGCGACAGTCAATCCAGCTAATGGAGGAAACGAACCACGTGAAGGTTCTATTGAATAAATAGAGACCGCGAATACAATAAGCAACGTGATTTAAAGGGAATTATGAGCAAGACGGAAAAAGTGATAACATCCCTTCAAGGCATGGGCTATTCCTCCGCGACCCCGGCCCTGCATCCTGTGGCGTTTCTGTTGGTGACGTTATCATATCTGGTCTGTATGCTCTCCGTGCCTGTTGGCTCTCTTTCCATGCTTTTATGGTATGGGCTGTATCCGATAGTCATGTCGGCTGCCACAGGTTGCGACTTCAACCGCCTATTCCTTAAAAGCCTTGTCGCTTTGCCCTTCGCTGCGTTGATAGGTGTTTTCAATCCGATTTTTCAGACGGAAGGGGCATTCCGAATAGGGAACGTGGTCATAAGCCGGGGATGGGCATCGTTTGTCTCCATAATAATCAGGGCGGTTTATTCCGTTCAGGTGTTGCTGCTGCTCGTGATGAACGGTGGATTCATAGGATTTTGCCGAAGCCTGAGAAAAATAGGGATGCCTTCCGTTCTGACCACCCAGTTGCTGATGGTCTATCGCTATCTTGAAGTGTTGCTTCAGGAAAGCCTCGACATGTCGAGGGCAAGGAAAGCCAGGGGCTACGGCAAAAGGAATTTTGATTTGAAAACGTGGGGCACCCTATGCGGACAATTGTTTATCCGCACGGTGGTCAGGTCGCAAAACATCCATCGCGCCATGCTTGCGAGAGGTTTCGACGGGGCGTTGCCAGCCTACAATCCCGGCGGAGGCGTCAACAAGGTTTCTTTTAAGGATATTGCATTCATGCTAATTTGCATAGGCGTATTCGCGGCTATGAGACTTTTCGATTTTTCAAAGATTTTCAGCATGTAAGTGTAACTCCACGGTATTGTCATCCTGTCTTTCAAAAAAAATAAAAACGGCATGAGTCATCATTTCATTGAATTCAAGAATGTGCACTACAAATATTCCAATGGCTATGAGGCATTGAGAGGAATCAGCTTCAGGATAACCCATGGGGAGAAAGTGGCCTTGCTCGGACTGAACGGAGCAGGAAAGTCGACGATACTGCTTCATACCAACGGGCTGATTCTTCCTACATCCGGAGAGGTGAACATCGGGGGGATTCCGGTCGCAAAGAAGACTTCCGTGGCGGTGCGTCGCGCGGTGGGGATGCTGTTTCAGAATCCCGACGACCAGCTGTTTATGCCGACGGTGGAGGAGGACGTGGCTTTCGGCCCGCTCAATATGGGCCTGGAGCAGCAGGAGGTGGAGCGACGCGTCAGGATTGCTTTGGAGAGAGTGGGAATGGAGGGACTTGGGAAAAGAGCGCCCTTCCAATTGTCGGGAGGACAAAAGAAAAGCATAGCTCTTGCCACAATCCTGTCGATGGAGCCGGATATACTCGTCATGGACGAGCCTACCTCAGAACTCGACTTAGTGGCCCGCAGGAAAGTGGCGGATGTTATTTCCTCGTTTGATCACACCTGCCTCATAGCGACTCATGACCTTGAACTTGCCAAGGAACTTTGTCGGCGATCGATACTGGTGGAGCATGGCAAGGTCATACTCGACGGTGCGACGGAGGAGGTCGTAGAGCAATTCATCCGCCGCTATCAGGGATGATTATTCCTTGCCGGAGTCGAGGGTGAATATCGAACGCAACTCATCGTCAGACATCGTGGCGAGCCATTTTTCTCCTGTCCCTACCGTCATGTCGGCAAGGCGCTTTTTGTCTTGGATCATGGCGTTGATTTTCTCCTCGAAAGTGCCCTTTGTGATGAAGCGGTAGACCTGAACGTTGCTATGCTGCCCGATACGTTAGGCACGGTCGGTGGCTTGTGCCTCGACTGCAGGATTCCACCATAGGTCGAAATGAATGACGTTTGTCGCGGCTGTGAGATTAAGACCCGTGCCGGCAGCTTTGAGCGAAAGGATGAAGACCTGAGAGGAACGCACCTTTTGGAACCGCTCCACCATCTCCTCCCGCTTCTTCAGCGTCGTGCCGCCATAATAGAACATCGAGGGGATATCCTCTTTTTCAAGCATTTTTGCCAGAAGGTCGCCCATCTCTTTAAATTGGGTGAAGACCAAGACCTTTTCTCCGTTGTCGACAATGGCGCGGACGAGGTCGATGAGCAACATGGCCTTTCCGGAAAGTTCGGCATCAGCTTGTTTCGTTTTGAGGAACTGGGCGGGATGGTTGCAGATTTGTTTAAGCGCGAGAATCATCTGGAGGACGAGTCCTTCGCGTTTGAAAAGCGATGCATGGTCTTTCCCCTCGATTCCTTCAATCTCCATCATGGCCTCGTTGAGCGTCTGCTGATAGAGGGCTGTCTGGTCGGGAGTCAGCATGGCGTATTCATCGCGTTCGATCTTATCGGGCAAGTCGGATATGATGCTCTTGTCTGATTTCAGCCGGCGAAGCATGAAGGGAGCCGTAGTAGCCTTGAATCTTTCGGCGGCTTCCCTGTCGCCCTCGATTTGAATAGGCCGGCCAAACTGAGTGTTGAATTCCCTTAGGGATCCGAGCAGGCCTTTGTTGGCGAAATTCATAATGCTCCAGTATTCCGACAGTCTGTTCTCGACGGGCGTGCCGCTCATGGCGATATATGATTTTGCGGAGATTGAATTGACGGCCTTTGTCTGCGCGGTGGCAGTGGTTTTTATGTTTTGAGCCTCATCTATGACGAGAATCTCCCATTTCAATTTCTTAAGCTTGGCGGCATCACTGCGCATGACTCCATAAGACGTCAGCATGACGTCGGCATCAAAGGCATCCAGATTGCGGGAGGACCCATGATAGATTTCGACACTTAGGTCCGGAGCGAATCGGGAGCAATCCTTTTGCCAGTTGGTCAGCAATCCGGTCGGGACCACTATTAGGGCTTTCCTCTTGTCGAGCCGTCCGTTCTCCTTCAGCCCGAGCAAGACAGCGATGACCTGCAAGGTTTTTCCAAGACCCATGTCGTCGGCGAGAATCGCCCCGAATCCCAATGTGAGGTTGTGCATTATACATTCGTAGCCTCTCTGCTGGTAAGGGCGAAGCTCTGCCTGAAGTCCTGTGGGCAAAGGGAGCTCAGGCAATTGTCTGAGCTTTTCAAGAAGCTCGCGACATGCCTTGGAGACAGACACGGGCGCCCCCTTATAGTTTTCAGAAAGGGCAGCCGCCAACATTTCCTGAGGCGTGAGGCGGCCGTCTTTGGCGAGTTGCTTGCGCAATTTCTCCAGCTCTTCGGGCGTGGCATAGATATATTGGCCTTTGAATTTTATCAGTTCGCCTGCACGGAACATTATGCTATTAAATTCTTCAACTGAGACGAATGCTTCTCCAAGAGAGATTTGCCAGCTGAACGAAAGCAGTTCGTCAAGACGGATGTAGGTTTTTCCATCGCCTGCATCCTTTTTGTCGATTCTGACCGCAGCTTTGGGCGCGACCACATTATGAAGAGCTTTCGGAAGGGCGACTTCCACGCCTAAGAGTCGCATCAGCGGCAAGGTCTTAAAGAGGAAATTCACGAACGTTTTGGAATCAAATTCCATAGGTCGGGTTCCTTCCGACATGATATATCCACGCAATTCGGGGAGATAGTCTGACAGGGCAGAAAGTTTGGTGATGGTTTCGATTTTGCGTGTGCGGAATTTCGAGTCGCTAACAAACTTTGCGAAAGGGATGTGACTTTTGACGACATTGTCTGAATCGGAAACCGCCACAAGCAAGCCGACCGAAAATCCGGCTTTCATCTCTTCTACTGTCAAGACGAATTCATTGCGGCTGTCGAGCAAGAAAAATTTATCTGTCCAGACCCTAATGCCTCCAGCCACGCCTCCCTGTCCGATAGCGTCGAACTTCTGCGGCTTCCCAAGGAAGAAAAGATCGTAGAGCGGATCGTTGGAGTAATGGGCGGTGCCCACGGACGTCATCATTGTAGAGAGCATGTTCCACAAAAGCCATTCGCCTCCGGGTCGGGGTAAGGTTTTCTTGGAGATGTAGGCATCTGCAGGAATACATCCGGCCAACGACAGCACAATACTTCCGACCTCAGGATGAAGCATGGCGGGCTGCCAAAGGATCAGATAAGAGCCTTTGTTTTCAGCTATGTGAGGGACGATGTCTCCTTTTGAAATAAGGTTGGCGGCAAGCAGCCATATTTTATGCATCGTCTCCAGCCAAGGCTGGCTCGTGGGATATGAAGAGGGATTAACTTTGCCAAGTCGCTCCACAAAATCTATGAACGCAATAGACGTGGTTTTTCCATTCGGGTCGGTGAGCACGACTTCGGTTTCATAAGTGCTTTTAAGATTAAACGACACTTCGACTCCGGCTTCAAACACCATCATGTCGTCGCTTCCAATCGTAGAGGTGAGCAACTGTTTTCGGAAGGTCGTGGCCGGTCATGGCGTATACGCAGGAGTCTGACCAGACTTTTTCCGCTGTCTCTATCATGTCGATGATTGTGTAGACAGGAAGGATCACTCCCATGACAGCTATCGGAGCCCCCATTCCGCTCATTAGGGAGAGGGTCAGGAAATAGCATCACGAAGAGGGAGGTGACGGCTATAAAGGCTGCGCATCCATTCATGTTGATGGTGGTGCAGAGAGGGAGGACGAAACGTGAGATTATGGAATTATTGAGAGCAGGCATTCTATGTCTTCAGGTGTCGTGCCCCAGTCTGTGACGAATCTGACCGGAGTCTCCGTTTCTCCACGTGGACCCCACAGTTCAAAGATTGCGTGAGGCATAAGCGCGTCGATTATCTCGTTGGACAGGATGAAGAATTGCTGGTTGGTAGGGGAGTCCATGAAAAGCCTGTGGCCTTTTTCGAGCATCCCTTTTTTCAATGCCATGGCAGTGTCGACACCGTTGCGTCCGATTCTATCGTAAAGATTCCCACTGAACAATGCTTCAAACTGAAGACCGAGCAGACGACCCTTGGCCATCAATGCACCATGGGCTTTTACGTGAGTGAGAACATGATGGAAAAGCTCAGGATGACGGGTCACGACGGCCTCTCCGAAGAGGGTTCCGCATTTTGTGCCGCCTATATAGAAGATGTCGGCAATGGCAGCAATATCGCTAATTTTTACGTCGGGGGATGCGGCAAGTCCGTAAGCGAGCCGTGCTCCGTCGATGTATAGAGGAAGCTTCCATTTATTGCATATCTCTTTCAAGTCGAGCAGTTCTTGGAGGGAATATATTGTGCCAACTTCCGTAGGGAATGTGGCGTATACCATTCCGGGGCGTGCCATATGTTCCCATGTCTCGTCGGCATAGAAAGAGGTCATATAAGCGTTGATCTCGTCGGGGTTCATTTTTCCTTGACGAGAGGGCAAGGTTATGACCTTATGACCGGAGGCTTCCACAGCGCCCGACTCATGGACGTTTATGTGGCCCGTATCTACAGAAATCACAGCATCATATCTGCCTGCCACCAAATCTATGACAGTGGCGTTTGTCTGAGTCCCGCCAACAAGGAAAACCACGTCACCCTTGCCGGATTCAAGTCCGCAGGCTTCGAGAATCGCGGTTTTGGCTTGGGCTGTATATCGGTCGTTCCCATAACCGGGGGTCTGCTCCATATTGGTAAGCGACAGCCTCTCAAGAATCTCGGGATGGCATCCGCGCATATAGTCACTATCGAAATGCAACATATTAATGAGTCTGTTAGAATGGCACTCCGGTTCGCATGAATGACGAGCCCGTAAAAAAGGGAAAGTGCCAAAGGGTTGAAAATACGGCGTAAAATTATTAAAAAAATTGCCATCTGCCAACGATTATATTGCTTTTTCGAGGAAAAATAAGCTGATTATATGCGCAAGGAAGGTAGGTTTGTGCCGTTTCTTGATTATAGCCGCTATTTTTCGGCGAGTTTTCAATAAAAAGAGCATGAAAAAATTGATTCTTGGGACTTTCGCCGTTTTAATCGGCATTTTTGCCACAAATGCGCAGAAAGATTTTGTAAAGGGTGCTGACGTAGGTTTTCTTCCTGAGCAGGAGAGGAATGGAGTGAAGTTTCACGACCGCGACGGCAAAGAGCGTGAATGCCTTGACCTTCTAAAGAATGACTATGGTCTGTCGGCAATAAGGATGAGGGTTTGGGTGGATCCCAAAGATGGAGTCTGCGACAAAAACGAACTCCTTGCCATGGGAAAACGAGCGAAGGAGATGGGGATGGATTTCATGGTGGAAGTATTCACCATAATGAATATCAGCGTGTTGTAGAGTAAAAGGTGCAAAAATTGCAGTAAATGGACTTCTCAGCCCTAAAATTGCGCTCCCCTGGCTAAGATTTGGTATTTCAGGGTATTAGGCTATATAGTGATTGGATAAGGCAAAGAAGGTAATCAATGCGAATTGGTTAAGTATTTTATATACTTATTTACAATATTTAACGCTGCAAGATAAGCCAATTTCAATGCACATAGGGGGAAAGAACGACGAGAGAAGTCATGTCTTCCCGGAAAAATCGGGTCGAGGGGTTTCCCCTTGCAAGGGTGTTTTAGGTCAGACATGAGCGAAGCCGATGTCTGACAAAAACACATCTTGCACTGACTATCGAAAATATAAACCCCGACAATCACTGCCGGGGTATTCATTATATTACGAGTATCTGTTTACAGTTTAATTGTAACAAACTCTTTGCCATTGTAGCCTATGAGTCGGGAATCGTCAATGGCAGCGATGCGATAAAGAGGGTAAGGAATAGTGAAGTAACGATCAACGATATTGCCGTTCCAATCAATCTTGTAGATTGTCGGCGCATAGTTTTCAACATCAGAATATTTACATCCCCAATGCAGCGCGTATATATAATCGGGAGTGCAAGTTACATCTACCGTATGCAGTATGTTTATAGTCTCAAAGTCGGCTTCATCAAGAGTGTTTGTGTCGAATGTATCTTCGCCGATTTTTATCGATTTGATTATATTGCCGTTGGTGTCGAATATCTCTACAACTGGATGAAGTTTATAGGCAAATGCGAGTCTGTTATATTTATCAGAATACACCATTTCCCCAGCGTTAGGCATCCATGTCTGCAATAAGGGAGAAATGTTAATCTGACGGATGGTATCAATCTTTGAGGTTCCCAAATCGGCGGTCATGGCATATTGGCGACCGCCGTTTGGCTCCCGTCCAATAAAGACATATTTGTCAGAGCCGGTCATATACACATCCTGAACGTACTGCGAGAGAGGGAATGGCACGGCGCTGTTGCTGTCCATCAGATACTGCCGTGTTCTGACAAATGCTGTATCATTCTCAACGGAAAAAATCTCGCAATCGTCCTGCCCGATGACGCGAATTGCGCCATTGTCGGAGATAAAAGGATAAGGCATATAGGAGGTATAATAACCGTCCTCACGTTTGCCCATGTCCGGGCTTATATTAATTGTGTTGTTGGTGCTGTTGATAATAGCGCGACGGAGAAGCCGTTGACCGTATCCGTCCTCACATTCAAAGACAAACATCAATGTATCACCGGATATTTTCATGTCCGTGATATGACTTATTGCAGGTAACGGCTCTCCGATTATTTTAAGTTTTGCCGTTGTGGTAGTTGACTGCGCGTTGGCACACCCTGACATGAACAGGGAGAGTGCTATTACAGGTAATATCTTCATTTTATTTCAAGGGGTTTATATGGAATTGACTGCTCTTCTATATCTGATGAATTGCGAAACTTGCCGTCAGAACCTCTTACCATAATTCTGGCACCACCCATGCCTGAAGAAAGAAAAGTATATGGAGATTTGAAGTACCGGGCTATTGTTTTCGCAGCATCTTCGGGGCTACACCCCTTTTCATTGTCATATTCATAAGACATTATTGGTTCGGAGCATTTCTCAAATCCGGAACATTCCCAATTATACTGCCCCTCTGCATCCTGAATACGAAGTATCAATCCCGGCAGACCTCCGAATTTATAAGGGCCATAAGGTAATGGCAGTTCTGTGGTAAACCAAGCCTTGTATATTCTTCCGGCATATTCAGTAGTGGCTTCCTGACATTCATAGCCGAGAATAGTCATGCTACTGTCCGGCACAAAATTCCAAGCCAGTGTCGGCAGGAGTTCTTCGTACCGCAAGGTGCCTGTCATTATCGGTAGTCGATATTTGATATTTGCAGTTTTATTTTGCAGGCTTCCGATTATTTCAAGCGGCCACGGATTACCGGCAGGATTGGAATAAGTACTGGAACCACGTCGGCTTTCCTCGGTATGGATAGAATCGAAGTGTAACAGAATTTCACTGCAATCTTTATATTTTTCTTTTCCGATAAGGAGTATGCGAGTATCCTCCATATAATCCTTATCATCGGGGTGATTCTTATAACGAAGTTGATATGTAGCTTTATACTTTGCAGTATCAACAATTTTACCATTCTCTAATGATTGCGAGTATGGCGTCTGCGCGTTAGCAATAAACGACATCAATATCAACAATATACTTACTAACTGTTTCATAATCTTGTGTTTTTAGAATATTCTGAATCTGATTTTGAGCAACACACTGCGAGGGCGTATGTTGTAGATTGCCTTTGACTCCGTGAGAGCCGACAGACTGGAATATACATACGACTTGCGGTTGAGCAGGTTGTCGCATGACAGCGTAAAGCTGAAACGCTTTATGGTGTACTTCGCCTCGGCATTGAGCAGAAGGAAGGACTTGTCACCGTCGTTGAAGTTGTTGTAGTAATGGTAGAGCGATGTAGTCAGCGTAACGCCTCCCGGAATTGTAAAGTCGAGAGAAGCCTTGTTAGTTACGGTGCGCAGCCACGGAAATCTTTCATAGCCTTTCTGCTGTGTCGCCGACTGTGAATAGTTGCCTTGATAAGACACGCCAAGCCATGTGAACGGGGTCAGGCTGATGTCGGCGTTCACTCCTATACTGTTGCCGGAATAGCGCAACACTTCGTCCTGAACGAGCAGCGGGCTGTCGTAATAAGAATATGTAAACGAAGCTCCGATTTTCAGACGTCGCCAGTCGAACCCCTGACTTGCATGGATTTTTGTCGAGATCATATCCCCATTCTCTGATGTGCGGCGGCTGATGGTGCGCTGCACTATGCCGTCGTAACAGGAGCCATATAGCACTTCGGGCGACTGTCTGTTCCATGAAACCTCCGCTCCGGCGAAACTCATTGAAAGAATGTTCTTGAAATCGTAGCCTAACGTGTAATGCTGATTCATGCCCTCGTATAGCCCTGCCACGTCGTAAGCCGACAACTGGCGGTAAGATGTCAATATGTGACCGGAATACAGCGTTTCAATCGAGGGCGTCATATAGTTCAGCATTGCCGATGCTTTGAGGTTATGGCTACTGTTGAATTTATATGTGAAGTTAAGCGACGGCTCGACACGAAAACGGTTTTTGTCGGTAATATCACCATCAAGCCTGTTGTTCAGCCGGAACAAGCGATATTTTAATGGCAGATAGAGTGAGGCATGAATTTTGCGCGTGCTGTACATAATTTCTGCGCTGACTCCGGCATCAAGATAGTCGAGTGTAAGGTCGTTGTCTGCGGCATCAAGTCTGCTTTCGAGTGAATTGTGATGATAGTTGACAATCGCCGAAGGGTGAAGCGTGAAATTGCCTACCTTGAACGCCGACAGTAATCCCGCACTGTTCTCGGTGGATATATTGCGGTAATCCACACGCTGATACAGCATGTCGCCCGATATAATGCCGGGGAACAGATTGGGAGAAACAGACAGGCTGTGCGGCCGTTTTTCCAAATTGACAAGCGAGGAAATCTCAAAGCCACGGTCGGAGGAATTGCGGTGCGTCATGTGGAATTTATTGAGCAAGCGGTATGTGTCGGTCTTACCGATCTGGCTCACGTTGTCACCTCCGGCGACAATACGACTGTCGGCATCTGTAGTGCTCCAATCAAATTTAAGTTGCTCTTTGAGGTAGTTTTCATCGCCGTTGTTCATATATGTAAGGTCGCCGTATGCTTTCTGCATACGCGCTGTGCCGTCCATCATTTCGTCAACGGTGTTCACTCCGCCGTCGGGCAGGTAATTGGTGGTTGCCGAATGGCTTTGCCTCGTGTCGCGGTCGTTCAGATAGGCGGCGTTGATACCAAACTCGCCCGATTTGCCTACGCGATATACGTTGTTGAATGTGGCGTTGTGCGAGCGGTTGAAATAATAAAAACGCTTGTCGATACCCGGAGCAGACGGCATGGAGATAGTCGAGATATTGCTTGTGCGCGAATAATCGTTGTCGAATGAATACAGCTCTTGCGACAAGTCCTCTCCGGTGTTGTTGCCTTTTGGAAAAGGCGCGTGAGTTTGACCCCTTCGGGCACGCGGGACTGACCCCTTCGGG
>ERZ778518.1106-NODE-1106-length-20377-cov-5.700472_pt1 | contig 20377 bp, 13 predicted proteins | sample MGYA00510340_ERZ778518 | MGnify/ENA primary metagenome ERZ778518 (study PRJEB29527, sample SAMN07138967) | mouse gut metagenome | material: feces | host: mouse | place: China:Nanjing | collected 2016-01-25 ...
CCAGTTTGCTAAACTGACGTAGGAGCAATCCTACCACGAGTTCGAATCTCGTCCCTTCCGCAAAGTCAACGCCAAATGCTTATAACCAAAGCATTTGGCGTTAATTATTATAATCTTAAGAGCAGAATTGTTTTGAATAAGCACAGTTGTAAATACGGTTTTCTGCTGACTCGTTTTATGATTGCGGGTCTGTTGTTTATGGTCTGCATGTGTGGAGCTTCCGCCGCGGAATGGAGACTGCATCCCTCTTTCGACAGAACGCCTGTCAGAATAATCGACACTCCTGAGAATACGTATTTTCTTGTTCATCAGCAGATATACAATAAAGCGTACGGCGGATATGATTTCCCTTCTCTTACGCTGTTCCGCTACGACAAGAATGCGGCTGACAGGGGGATCACGCCGCTGGTGCATGATGTGTCGTTGTCTTCAGCCGATATGCGTCTGGCGGCATATTCCCCGGCGGGACGCTTTGTCATCGTGGCATATGGTGACGGAACGATGGATATTGTCGATGCCGACGGTCGCGTTACGGTAATCGATGATCTGGAGAAATCATCCGCCCCGGGTGCGTCTGTGATAAATTCCGTGACATTCGACCCGGAAACCGGAAACGCGTGGATTGCTACGGATGCCGGCTATGCGGTTGTGGATGCCTCTACCCACAGTCTGTCTGAGTCTGTGATTATGGACACCGGGCTTGACAGAATCTGCGGTGTCGGGAAATATGTATTTGCCCATCGCGGGGGTGAGGTGTGGCTGTGCGAAGGGGAGTGTCCCGGAGATTTCTCGCTGTTCAGTAAAGTGACGGAATCGGGTAATGTTTCTGCGATGATTCCCTTGTCGGAGACGCGGTTCGCATATATAGAGGGAACTCCGGGTAATGACAATCGTCTTGTTTGCTGCGAACTGACTGAAGGAAAGTGGAATGCCGCCGAACTTTGCAGAGATTCATTCCATGCGCTCGATGCCGGGTCTGCGGTGACAAACCGTTATGAATCCAATATATTGCCGAACAGAGACGGCTATCTTCTGTTCTCCGGATCAAAAGTGTGGCAGCTACGGAGAGATGCCGGGCATAGGGAGATGTGTGTGGAGTCCGCCTTGACAGAGGGGATGTCCTCGCCCGTAGGTTCATGGGATTTCGAGAGTTTCTGGTCGTATTGTGACCGTGGTTCGTTCGTGTGCCGTAAAAGAGTCGCGGATGCATCGGGGGGCGGCGTTTCCTGGAATGACGTGACGGGACCTCTGAGACCGAAGGCTCCGGCTGCGTTTATCGCGACTTATATGGATTATTCTCCCGGTTATGGAATGCTTGTGACCAATCATGGTTATGAACCTGAATTGTGGTGCAATATACCGATTAATCCCCCTTTGCTGTCGAGCCTGAAAGATGGTGACTGGACAATCCTGTCACATGCTTATCATGCTCCGGCGTCTGTCCGCGGCAATGAGTCGTTGGGAAATACTTATCGGTCGAACATCAACCGTTTTCCTTTGCCTGACCCCAACGGACTGCTTGTGGATCCTCTGGACCGGCGGATGATTGTTTGCGGATCGATGTTCGGTGGAATCATGTTTCAGGATCTTTCCGACATAGACAGGGATGTGATCCGCTTTGCCGCGGACAACGACCTTTTCCGTGATTTCCCGGGTTTCGTAGCGGCGATGCCGACGCAGACCTGGGGTACACTGAGCTGCCTCTCTCCCCCTGTGTGCGATAGCGGCAATGTAATATGGTCTTTGTTCTCGAATGCATTTGAGGCGGGCGGTCCGCATCCTCGGGCGCAGCTGAAATATATCACGGAGGAAAGCCGACGCGCGATATATTCGTCGGCTCCGGAGAATGTGGCTTCGTTAAAAAACTGGGAGACCATAATGCTTCCGGTCGATAACTTCCCGGCGTGGAGTTGCAAGGTTGCGGCGGCACGTCATCAGGGAAATGAGAATCTGATTGTTGTCTGCATGAACAATTACGACGACAATATAATCATACTTGATCACAAGGGCACGCCTGGCGACATATCGGACGATGAATACCGTATCTTTTCCGCGATAAGGGATTCTGCGGGGCAACTTTCCGAATTCGCCCGTATCAACAATATCGTAGAGGATCCGGTTACAGGACAGATGCTTCTGTCAACAATCGAAAAGACACTTGTTTTCAATCCGCGTTCGGAACTCGCAGACGGGTATATGCCCGGCGGGACTTTGCGTCTTGACGGTGGGAAAGCCGGTGACATCATCCCCGATGCATGTCATGTAAACAAGATTGTATTCGACACTGCGGGAAGAATGTGGATCGGAACAAACAATCAGGGTGTCGTGGGCGTATCTGCCGACAGGAAGAGTGTCGTGGCAAGATACAGGGCATCTGACTCGCCGCTGCCGTCGGATTGTGTATACGGTCTTGGCTGGAATCCTGACAGCGGCTCCCTGATGGTATCCACGAAACTCGGACTCGCCGAGGTTTTCCCGGATGTTAGTGCGGTGGCTGCTTCCGGCTCGGGTTCACCGTTGCTGAGCATGACGCATGTCACTCCCGGTTACAACGGTCCGGTAGAGATCAGGAATCTGTCTACGGGGAAAGACATCGTGATCCGCGACAACAGGGGGCGCACGGTCAGACACCTGCGCAACGGAAGCGCAAGGTGTGTTGTCTGGAATCTGAAAGATGAATCCGGGGAGCGGGTGCCCGGAGGGGTCTATGATATCTCCGTTTCCGATGCGGAATCCCTCACACTGGTTGTGATGAGCGGTTATTCGCGGAGCATCGAGAAGTAGCGGTGGAGCACATCGTGGGCGGCTGTGAACGAGCTTTGCTCATTGTTGAGCACGCGGAGTTCTTTCTGCTCCAGAAGGGCGCGTATTTCCGGCTGACGGTAGAAATTATGACGCAGTTCCTCGTTGATGGTCTCGAACATCCAGTATTTTGCCTGTTCGTTGCGTTTGCGTTCGAAATAACCGGTCTCTTTGACGTATTCGAAATAACGGTCTATCATATCCCACACCTTGTCGATGTTCAGCTCGAAATAACCGCTGTAGGTCACGACCTCCGGCACCCATTTGCTCGGTGTCGGCGGGAAGAGGTGCAGGGCGTTGCGGAATTGTGCCGCCGCGAGATTGGCGCGTTCCACATTGTCGCCGTCCGCCTTGTTGATCACTATTCCGTCCGCCATCTCCATGATGCCGCGTTTGATGCCTTGCAGTTCATCGCCGGTGCCGGCAAGCTGGATGAGCAGGAAGAAGTCTACCATCGAATGCACGGCAGTCTCGCTTTGTCCGACACCTACTGTCTCGACGAAGATATTGTTGTAGCCCGCTGCCTCGCACAGCACTATCGTCTCGCGGGTCTTGCGTGCCACACCTCCCAGTGAGCCTGCGGAAGGACTGGGGCGTATGAATGCGTCGGGATGCTGCGACAATTTCTCCATACGGGTCTTGTCGCCCAGAATGCTGCCTTGTGTGCGTTCGGAACTCGGGTCTATGGCGAGAACCGCCAGCTTGCCTCCCTGCCGCAGCACGTGGAGACCGAACACATCTATGGAGGTCGATTTTCCCGCCCCGGGAACCCCGGTGATTCCGATTCTGCGTGATTCGCCGGAATAGGGGAGACATTTCTCTATTACCTCCTGGGCGAGTGCCTGGTGCTGTTCCGCCGTGCTTTCGACAAGTGTCACCGCCTGCCCGAGAATGCTGACATTCCCTTTGAGAATACCTTCCACATAGTCAGAGGCGGTAAGTTGGGGTCTGCGCCTGCCGGGGCGGCGATACGGATTGGTGATAGGCTGCGAAGTGACTCCGGAATTTACCTGAAGTCCTTTGTATTCGGTATTGTTTTCTGGGTGAATCATTGCAGTTGGTGAGGAGCGGGTTTTATGAGTCAGGTTTGGTATTATTCTTATGGTGTCATTCTTTTATTCCCACAACGGAGACCGTGCGTGCGGGATGAAGCGGGTCGTTGCAGATAATCTCTATCTTAAGATTGAATGCTCCCTGCGGCAGGCTGCTGAAATCAAGCAATCCCTCGGTTTCAGCCGATTTACCCCCTTTTATTACGGTGGGTCGCCGTGTTATCTTTATGGCTTCGGATCGCGAAAAGATTCTGTTTATCCTCATTTCGGCTTTGCCTTCGTTCCGGATTGCGAATCTGAATCCCACAGGTTTTCCGGCGGAGCTTACGAGTGTGCCGAGATCTATCCTGTCGGGTGCCGCATAACATCGCGGGGCATCATTGACCTCTTCCGGAGTCATGCTGGAGAAATCGGGGTGTAGGTCGGCGGTGAAAAGCACTTCTGTCTCCGGAGCCCCCGGTTTGCTGTCGGAAATGATTCGCACCGGGATTTCCAAGGGTCCCATCTCTGTTCTCTGGCGTGAGTTGAAATAGAAACTGAGAGTCACGATGTCTCCCGGACCAACGGCTTCGGATGATGACGACACGCTGAGCGACGGATCGTCGGAGACCCAGGAGGGACGGATCGTGTCGGCTGTCTGGTTGTAGCCGTTAAGAAAAAAATGGCGTGTTTTGCCATAGGTCACTTCGCCTGCCGCCATTCTCTTTTCTGATAGGCGCAACGGTCCCGCTTCCACCGGATAGAGTGTCGAGAGGGATTCGGGGGTGCCGAGCACGTTGCCGCGTATGCGGATTGTCGCCATGTCGAAATCGCCGATATATACACGTATCGATTTCTCGAATCTTCCCGGACGTCCGAGGGGGTTGTATGTGAAAGAGAACTTCACTGTGTCGCCCGGTGCGATGGGGTCGTCCGGATAGGCAACGCCGGTGCAGCCGCAGCTCGGTCGCGCTCCGGTGATCACCGCTTCTTCGGGACCGGTGTTGACAAGACGCACGCTCCCCGTCTTCGGTCCGGCTTCCTCTTTCATTAGCCCGAAGTCATATTCTTTTTCAAGCCAGACTATCTCGCCGCGTGCGACTGCCGGAACCAGCAGCGCAAGGAGCATGGACAACAAGACGGTTATTCTCATCCTGTTTATTTTTTCGAGGTTTTGTTGGGATTGACTACCCCGGTGATTTTAAGCACTTTCATTTTCGGGGAACCGTTGCTTTTGACTTTTACATTCTTGGTGAAGCCGCCCAGATATCCCTTTGGGATGAAATTTACCTTTATTTTTCCGCTTTTCCCCGGAGCTATGGGGTTTTTAGGAAACTCGGGGCGGGTGCAGCCGCAGTCGGCTTTGGCACTGGTGATGACCAGCGGCGCGTTGCCCTGGTTTGTGAATTCGAACTCAGTCGAGACAACTCCCTTGTCATCGGAAATTATGCCGAAGTCATGGGATTCAGTGACGAATGCTATGAGTGCGTTCCCCTCTGTGTTCTTTTTCTTTTTTGCCTCTGCGGGTGCTATGGCGAGCAGTGCGAGCAGAGTCACAAGAATCATTTTTTTCATAACCTTAACATTTATGATACTTCCGGAAAGTCCGCCGATTGTCCGAATACGGGTCTGTTTCCTTTCGTGGAAGTCGATTTACTTGCAAAATTAATAATTATCTTGAAATCTTTAACCGCAAATGCGGGGGTAAAGTTCGATAATATCTGTTCCATTCCTGGCGGTAGACGCTGTCGCGGTGCAAGAATACCCCGGCGCGCCGCCTGAATTTCTCCGACATTGCGCGTAATGAGGGATCCCCTGAGGCTGCAAGTGAGTCGGCGAGTGCCACAAAGACTGCGTGAATCTCTTTCCGTGTGTTGAATATGGTATCGGAGTCATGCACGGAGGAGTATGTGTCGGGGTCTTCTCCCATCAGCGAATCGGCGGCGGTTGCAAGCCGTGTGGCGGTCGCGAGTCTGCCGGCGTTCACCATGTCTTTTGTGGCGGCAAGGAGTCCGGCGCGGTGATAGCTTATCTGACCGGCGGGGGCGCCGTCGAGATAAACATCGCGGTCGAGGTCGTTGGGGGCGCGGAGTCTGCGCCAACCTCTCTGGTAGTCTTTTTCTCTCTCTGCAGGTGTGGAGCGTCCGTAATATCTGGCAAACAATCCCGGGGATGTCTCTTGCTCTATTCCGATATAATGTCTGACAGGGAGGGTGCGGTGCCAGTAGACCGGGCGCGGGTGGGGTGAGGAGGCATTTGTGGCTATGATGTCGAACATTATCAGCTTGCGGAAATCCAGCGACCTCCCGCCGGGTATCTTGCCGAGATTTCCGACATTATACATTATGGAGTCGTTTTCCCCAGTCTTAAGCCACACTTTTCTGTAGCGGCATTCTTTACGTATGGAGGAGCCGAGAGAATCGAGCATCTCAGTGGCGCTGACAACGGTGTCTGATGCGTCTGCGGCGATCCTGGGAAACTGCAGGGCGCCGTAGATTATCTCCTCGCGGCGAAGAGTAGTGGCTACTCCCTTTGCCCCGTCCCAGTCGTTCATCATCGATGCCGCATACAGCGGCATCGACAGATATGCGAGGTTTATGACTCTTACATCCTTGCGGATTCCCTCTACCTCCTGGGCATACCAGAGGGGGAATGTGGCGTTGTCGCCGTCAACGAAGAGTATCGCGTCTTTATCCAGTGAGTTGAGTATATTGGCGGTTATTCTTGACGCGGCAAGACGCCCCGAACGATCGTGGTCGTCGTAATTCTCTATGAACATCCACACTACGGCAAAGAGAGGGACGAGTGCCGCCGCAGGGGCGTATTTTCCGGCGAGCCTCATTGCTCCGAATGCTCCGAAACCTATCCATATGGCGAATGCGAGATATGAACCGAGGAAGGAGTAGTCTCTTTCACGAGGTTCTCCGGGAGACTGGTTGAGATAGACCACAATCGCCAGTCCTGTCATGATGAACAGCATGGCGGTGGCGAGACATGTCTTGTGTCCCCTTTTGCCGGCGGCGAGCAGAGTGCATATGCCCCCGATTCCCAGCAGGAACGGAAGAAGGAAATAACGGTTTCTGCCTTTGTTGTCTTTACCCAGGGAGGATGGAAGTGCGTCTTCGGCTCCCAGCATCGCGTTGTCGACGGGCAGGATTCCGGTTATGAAATTGCCGTGTTCGACTTCTCCGGTGGAGTGCTTGTCGTTCTGACGTCCGAGAAAATTCCATAGGAGATAACGGAAATACATGTATCCTGTCTGGTAGGTGAGCAGCATTTTCATGGATTGCGCGTAGGTAGGTCTGTAAGACTTCGCTTCGGCGCGTTCTCCTGCGGCGTTAAGCCGCGTGGTGTAGTTTCCTGCCGAATCCAGTGTCTCGCTTACCGAGACTTCGGTCATATTGCTTTTTTCCATCCCCGTCCAGTCGGCGAAGCATGGGAGGTCGGAGGGGTCGCGGCTCGTGATGCGCGGAAACCACATGTTGAGTTCGGGAGTGAGCACCGGTTCCACGGCGTAGCTTCTCACGATGTAGGCGTCACCTTTCTTGCGGAGGGCACGTTCGTTGAAGATCGTGTCTTCGGAAGTGAGCATTCTGTATGGGTCGCTGATGATCGCGCCCTCCTCTTTCTGTGTCATGATGGGGTGCTTGCGTTTGAGGACGGTGCGCGAATACACGGGTCTGCCTTCAGGCGTGTATTCCTCCTGGAGTATGTTTTTGCTGTAGGGGGTGTTGCCGTAAAGAAGCGGTGCGCCGCCGTATTGCTCGCGTGCCTGATAAGAAGCGAAGGAGAAGGGGTCGCCTGGCTGAGTGGAATTGGCAGGGGAGGGGATGTCGCCTCTTATCGGTATCAGCGCGTAGGAGGAATAGCCGGTAAGCAGCATGGCAAGAAGCCACATGCAGATGTTGAGCCTGCGGGGGGTAAAGTCGTGTCCGCGTACCAGAAGCAGTGAGGCGATCGCGCTCAGGGCGGCTCCCGCCGCTATATTGCCGGAGAAGATGAAGACTCCGGAGAGGAAAATGGCGGGAAATACGGACGCAGCGAGCACTCCCCGGTTTGTGGAGCGCGATGTCACGGCAAGCGCGGTCAGCAGACTGCATCCGAGCAGAACCACATATATCGCCACTCCGCTCAGGAATGGAAGTCCGAGTGTGTTGACGAATATGAGCTCGGTTTGTGCCGCCAATGCGATGGTGGACGGCATTATGCCGGTGAGTATGCATCCCACGACAAGGAGAGAGAGAAGAAACATGAAGCCGACTTTCCACCATTTGCGAACTCCCCGCTTTATCCCCCATATTATGGCGAGAGCGGGGATGCAGAGCAGGTTGAGCTGATGCACTCCGAGTGAAAGCCCGAATATATAGGCGAGAAGTATCAGATAACGTGTGGCAAGAGGCTGCGTGCGGCAGAACGCCCATTTCACCATCAGCCATACGCACAGTGATGTCATGAATATGGACATGGCGTATACTTCTGCCTCTACGGCGGAATACCATGTCGAGTCGCACCATCCGAAGGCGAGTGCGCCGCTAAACGCCGCCACGGCGCGTTGAAGCCCCTGCCATCGGCGGGGGCGGAGTGCTCCGGCAACCCATCCGGCGGCGGCATATATGGTTCTGGCAAGAAAGAAACCGGCGAAGGCGGTGAAAAGTCCGCTTGAGAGATTAACCAGCAGCGCGGCTTCTTTCCCGGAGGGGGCGAGCATGGTGAAGACTCTCTCGACGAGCATCCATGTCGGATTGCCGGGAGGATGACCCACTTCAAGTTTCCATGCGGCGGCAACGTATTCCGGACAGTCCCAGTATGACACTGTCGGCGCTGCGGTCAGCCAGTATGTGGCAAGGAGGATGAAAAACACCCCCCATGACACGATATTTTCTGCGTTCTTTTTCAGGAAATCCGCATTCATCCTTTGTCTCTTATCTTTCGGCTCTCATCGGATTGTTAAGAAAATCTTCGTATGCCAGCGCGATTCCTTCGCGGAGTTCCGTGCTGTATCTCCAGCCGAGTCGCGTGGCTTTCGACACATCGAGAAGTTTGCGGGGAGTGCCGTTGGGACGGGTAGTGTCCCATTCTATTCTTCCCTTATAACCCACGACTTCCGCTACGGTCTGTGTAAGCTCCCTGATAGACAGCTCTTTCCCTGTGCCGGCGTTGACGGTCTCGTTGCCTGAGTAGTTGTTCATCAGGAAAACGCAGAGATTGGCGAGGTCATCGACATAGAGGAATTCACGCAGGGGGGAGCCGTCGCCCCAGCAGGTCACACTCTCCGCGCCGTTCTCTTTCGCTTCGTGAAAGCGGCGGATAAGTGCCGGAAGCACATGGGAGTGTGTGGGATGGTAGTTGTCGTTGGGTCCGTAGAGGTTGGTGGGCATCACGGAGATGAAGTCGGTGCCGTATTGCCGGTTGAGATATTCGCAATATTTCAGTCCGGAGATTTTGGCGAGCGCGTATGCCTCGTTGGTTTTCTCGAGTGAGGAGGTGAGAAGACACGATTCGGGCATGGGCTGCGGCGCGAGACGCGGATAGATGCAAGATGAGCCGAGAAACTGCAGCTTGCGGCATCCGTTGCGCCATGCGGCATGAATAACGTTCATCTCAAGCATCATGTTGAGATACATGAAATCCGCCGGCGCCTTGTCGTTCGCCTCGATGCCTCCCACCTTGGCGGCGGCGAGAAACACATATTCAGGCTTCTCGGCGGCGAAGAACCCGTTGACGGCTTGCTGGTCGGTCAGGTCGAGTTCGGAGTGTGTGCGTGTGATGATATTGTCATATCCCTGGCGTCTGAGCTCGCGGACGATCGCCGAGCCTACCATGCCACGGTGTCCCGCAACGTATATCTTCGATTCTTTTTCCATCATTTTACGATTCCTTTCTCAAGATATTCTTCAAGATTGGTGCGCACGTGTTCCGACGCGCGTTCCATCGCCACTTTCTTCATGTCGGAATCAACCATGCGGTTCACAAGCTCTTCAAACGACGTCTTGGTAGGGTTCCATCCGAGTGTTGCTCTTGCCTTGGAGGGGTCTCCCCAGAGGTTCACCACATCCGTGGGGCGATAGAAATCGGGCGATACTTCCACAAGCACGCGTCCTGTCGCGGTGTCGATGCCTTTCTCGTCGGCGCCTTCTCCTTCCCAGCGCAGTGTGATGCCTACGCGTGCGAAGGCGAGTGTGGCGAATTCCCTTACGGAGTGCTGACGGCCGGTGGCTATCACGAAGTCTTCCGGTTTCTCCTGCTGGAGCATGAGCCACATGCATTCCACATAGTCGGGCGCGTAACCCCAGTCGCGCAGCGACGAGAGGTTGCCGAGATAGAGCCTGTCCTGCTTCCCCTGCGCGATTCTTGCCGCCGCGAGGGTGATCTTGCGTGTCACAAAGGTCTCCCCGCGTCGTTCCGATTCATGGTTGAAGAGGATGCCTGAGCAGCAATACATGTTGTATGCCTCGCGGTATTCCTTCACGATCCAGAAGCCGTAGAGCTTTGCCACGGCGTAGGGGCTGTAGGGATGGAAAGGTGTTTTTTCGTTCTGCGGAACTTCCTCCACCTTGCCGTATAGTTCGGAAGTGGATGCCTGATAGATGCGGCATCTGTCGGCGAGTCCGGTCTGGCGCACTGCCTCAAGCACGCGCAGAACTCCCGTGGCATCGGTGTTGGCTGTGTATTCGGGCACATCGAACGATACCTGCACGTGGCTCTGCGCCGCGAGGTTGTAGATCTCGTCGGGCTGCACGTCCATTATCACTTTCATGAGGCTCATCGAATCTGCCATGTCGGCGTAATGGAGATGGAAACGGGGATTGCCCTCGAGATGGGCTATGCGCTCGCGAAAATCCGTTGAGCTGCGGCGTATTGTGCCGTGAACGTCATAACCTTTGGATATAAGGAACTCCGACAGATAGGAGCCGTCTTGTCCGGTAACGCCGGTGATAAGTGCTTTTTTCATTCTGTGTATATTTTATTGAGAGAGTCTATGAAATGATGCCATGAAAGATGGCGTGAATAATCATCATACGCCTCTTTGCCCAAACGGGTGCGGAGGGTGGAATCGAGTGCGAGCGTGCGCATCGCTTCTGCAAGGGATGCGGCATCTCCGGGATCCACGAGAAGGGAGTTGCGCCCGTTCTCAAGATATTCTTTCTGAGCGCCGTTGGATGTTGCCACCTGCGGGCGGGCGGCTGCCATGAACCGCAGGCTTTCGAGACTGCATGCCTCGGTGTCGGTGGAGGGGACAACGCCGAAATGAGCCTCGGCGCAGGCTTCCTGCGTGGAGGCTGTCTTGCTGTTCCAGTCTATGTTCTCCATCACGTCGCGTTGTGTGGCACGCCTGCGGAGCATGTCGAGATAATCTGGATTCCCCATGCCGGAGATGCGGAGCCGCAGTCGTGTCCCTTTCAGCAGCGACATGGCATCGATGAGTGTCTCCAGTCCTTTCCCTCTTACCAGCGCACCCTGATAGAGCGCCACTACCGGTCCGTGACCGGGCTCCGGCAGGGGGGTGTCTGTCTCGGCGTTTATGCTGTTGCGCAATATGTGGATTCTTTCGGGCGGCAGTGTTATGTCTTTTTTGAGTGAATGCCGGAATGCGTTGTAGCACATCTCCGATACAAATATGTGGGCACTGATGCCTGAATAGATCTTGCGGAAGACGCGGGTGTCGCGTCCGCGCCTTACGGAGTGGCGTGTCGTGACTATCCTGACATCGGGTCTGTTGGCTATCTTTTTTGCCAGCAGGGCTGTGAATGCGTCGCGATATCTGTGGGTGTGCACGACAGTGGCGCCGCGTGGCGATTCCCTGAGTTTGCGGGCGAGCGTCATGGGGGAGGCGAGATCGAAGAAGCCGCCTACCGGGGCGTGGAGCAGACCGATGCCCGCTTCGGCAAAAGGGGCGTCAACCCCGACGGCGTTGCGCGTCAGGGCTGTCACTTCCCACCCTGCCTCCGCATAATGGCGGCAGATGTCAAGGGCGTATGTCTGAACTCCTCCCCATTTGTTGGAGGAGACTATGTGGATGAGACTTCTCCTCGTGTTCATTCAGGGATCAGTTTGCGGCTGAGAGCATGACGTTTATGTCTACGCTCGGCAAGCCCAGATAGCTTCCGATAAGCTTGTCGACAAGTTTTCCTTCATAAGTCACAATTCCGAACTGGACGCCGGGTGTGGTCGCGACCATTCCGTAGAATCCGTTCTTTATCGCCATCTCGTCGAAGAAATTCACCAATGCCGTTGAAAGTGCCATTGCCACTGTGCGCGGCACGGATACCGACGGGTGTGTCTCGTTCATGTCGAGCACATAGGCGTTTTCTTTCATCGCCGCCTTGAGGTTGTTGGGAAACTCAAAGGGGCGTGTGGTGTTGCCGAGTATGATGACATCGGCGGTCTTCACCCGGTTGTAGAGCACACGCGGATGTACGGCTATAGCCTCAACCATCGGACCGGTGAGGTCTTTTGCAACCTGCAGCGTGGAGGTGTCGTTGTCCATCAGTGTGACGCGTGCCCCGGTGGCGGCTCCTGCCTTGGCGGCGGAGATCATGTCGTTGCCCATGCCGATGATCAGCACCTCACAGGGATTGATGCCGGCGACTCCGGCAAGAAGAACTCCCTTGCCGCCGCCGAGATATGAAAGGGCTTCCTCGGCATACATTATCGCGGCGCGTCCGTCGATTTCATCGATAATGTTCGCGAATACAGGCTCATCGTTATGGCTGTACATGTTGTCGAAGCAGCCGGTGGCTATTTTCTTGTCGAGAAGAGCCTTGACGGTGGAGTGTTCGAACAGTATGTTATCCATCATGCACAGGAGCGCCGCCCCTTTCTGCATCTTTTTGATGTCTTTTGCCTTGAGAGGTGTGTAGCAGAGCACAACAGGCGCCGACAGCGCCTCGTCACGTGTTACTATCCTGACACCATATTCGGCATATTTCTCGTCGGGGAAGCTGATGTCGCTTCCCGCACCGCTTTCCATGCATACCTTGATGCCGCCGGAAGTGAGCATTCCGCATGCTTCGGGTGTGAGCAGCATACGAGTCTCGTAGCCGTCGGAATAGTTCGCCACGATGCCGATGCGTATTGCCGGACTTTCATTTTCAAGAATCTCGACCATTTCTCTGGTCTCGGGATTCATATCTTCCATTTTATCTTTCATAAGCACATACTTGTGTCGGAATTCATCCACTAAATTAACATTTAAATTTAGAACCTCAAAATTTTTGTCGCTTGCTTCACTTCTTCTTCACACTTCTTCTATATATATCACGTTATATAACACTTCCCTCTCTGTGCCTTTCTCAAGGCAAAGTATGGAAAATCAGCTTATATGCAACCGCGATTTTGAACCTCATAAACGGAAAAACAGGAATGACACCCGGGTGCCGTTCCTGTCTTTTCAAATGTCTTTCTCGAAGTGTCTTCACTCAGCTACAGGCAATATCGTGATGCATCATTTTCCTCGCACAGGCCATACCGTGAAGCCGTATGAATTGTTGGAGCCTGTGCATGATCCGCAGAATTTCTTGCTGCCGTCGAGAATGCCGGTGAACGCGTTGTTGCCGGCACGGTTGTCGATGTAGAATATAAGGCATTGCGTAGTGCTTCCCAAAGCGGAGGTGGTGATAAAGGTGATCATACTGTATGCGGCCCATGTCTTCCCCTTGACAGCCGCAGGTTGTTCCGGCAGCTGGCTATTATTCAGATTCATGTCTCTCATGCCGGTGGCATAGACAGGTGCGGGAAGTCCTGTTCCGTCTTTCTTCATGGTGAAGTTCCATTTTCTTTTGCCGTAATCGAATGTCACGGGGTTGGTATCATAAGCTTTATCAGATGAATAGCCTCCCGGACCAACCATTCCGGTGAATGCCACAGGCTGCGGGATATTGTATCCTTTGGGTGACGGATCGTAGATTGTTTTTGTAACCTTTTGGTTGTCCACCCATGTCGGATTGGTCGATTCTGATCCTCTACGAACAGCACCCGAATTCCAGACATTATACATTATTGCCTTATCATCGTTATTGTCGATATAAGCCTGTCCTTCGCCGTTATGCCAATGCGAGCGGTGGTTGTTTTTGTAGTCAGTTTGAGAAGTACTTCTGTCGATACCCATTATAAACCGGTAAGGATGCTTAACGGTGTATCCGAAAGATACTCCGTTATCTTCGGGGGAAACTGAGAACCGGTATTCTTCGCGAAAGTCGTAAATAGGCTTGTTGAGCATCGTGAAGATATCATTTCTATCGGGCAGTCCCGGATAGTAAAGGTGGTCGGGCTTGTCGTAGATGCCGGGCACCATAGGATCCTTGCGCCCCCACTGGTAATAGGTGTTGTCTCCTGCGAGGGAGGCGATTATCTCCTGTTGAAAGAATTGTGAGGCACGGGTTTTGTCCGTGTTTTTGTCAATGAGATTATAAGCAGTATATTTGGCTCCGTTCACCCCCTTGAGGTCGAATTCCACTTTCATGCGTATCTCCCGTTTGGGTGACGCTGCTCGCGCGTCGCAATATCCGAGCACAGATGGCGGGAAGGTAAACTCTTCTGTCTGCTGGTTATTGTCTTTATCCAGGTATACGACTTCAGTGATGTGGACAGGGTTCTCCCAGTCGTAATATGTAGCCCAGATATGCCAGTTCCATACGATGTCACCTTTGCTGTCGCGGAGGGCGATCACGGCGTTACCTTGAGAGAATGTGTGTCGGCTGACGTGGAAGGTGATCCTTCCGTTTTGGGAATCAAGCGTAACATTGTCGATAAGTCCGGGAGAGTCCTGCCAGAGGATGAACGCCTCTTCGGGAACTGATCCGCAGGCGGCGGCGAGATGATTCTTTATATCGGAGGTCTCTATGCGGTTGTTGTTGTGGTCCACGAAATAGAGTAGACCGGGATCGTGTGTCTCGGTTGTAATTGTGAAAGCCGATTTGTTCTCGGCTCCGGAGGCATCGCGTCCGTTGCCGTAGACAAGGGGTAGGCTGTAATATCCCGGGCTGTCAATCATATAGCAGTTTGCGGTCTCTCCACCTCCGGAAAGATCAACGTATGATTCAGCGCTTCCTTTCACATCTGCTTCCGAATATTTCATCGGCTTTCTCATGTTGAGAAACTCGGGTTGCGGAATAAGTATCAGAGAACCTGACACGCTCTCGTTTATGTTGTTTTTAGAAAGGGTGAGTGTCTTGTCGTCAGAATCCACCATTCCGGTGACTTCTGTCCATGTGGCTGTTTTCCAGTCTTGTTCGCTCCAGCCATCCTGTCCGGCTGCCGAATATATCTTATAGTCAGGGCGCAGATAGCGTGTCTCTTTTCCCGCTTGCGTCACTTTGACGTAAGCGTTCATTGTGACATCTCGCAGTACTCCTGTATAAGGGATTGAGTCGGAAAGTGCGGATTTGTCAGTCCGGGACAGTTCTACAACCGGAGTCACGATTACGCCTGTTGATGATATGGAATAGGAATACAGTTTGCCTGATTCCCATTTTTTGTCGCTTCCTCCAATAGAGGCACTGAGCGTGCGTTCTGTTTTGGTGAGCTTATCGGTGAAAGTTATGGATAGCTTTGCCTCGGATGTCAGTTCCTGAGGAATCATGAAGAATGTGAGACCGTTTTTCTCTCCTGCTATATTGAGTGATGCGGATGCATAATTGTCATCTGCGGAAGCTCCTGACACATCCTCTTCTGTGGCGGCAGAATATGTGGCATTCCCGCCTGTGACAGTCCATTTGCCGTCGGCAAGAGTCAGGGTTCCTTTTCCCCTGATTCCGGAGAGTGTCACATTTGTGATTTTGCCGGCAAGCATCGCATCGCCAGTGCGCACTGTGATTGCCGACAGGGCGTGCCGGAATTCCATCTTCACCGCGGAACCGCCGCGTCCGTCGGTGTCGGCGCTTGCGCGAAGAAGGTCAACCTGGTTCTTGACATCAGTGCTGACGGTGAAGTCGAGCTGAGGGTGCTCGCCGGCGGCGGAATGTGTTATTCCGTTTGCTGTCGAGGCATAGGGCGCGTAGCCGAGAAACCGGATGCGTCCCGAGCCGGGCCAGTCAAGACCGGGGAAAACCCCGTCGCTTTTCTTGACTTCCATGTTGCAGGCGAAGTTTGCCGTGAATGATGAGAGGTCGGAGGCTGGCTCGCTGCTGTTGTAGCATATCGCCGACAAGCCGAAGGTGGTGGGGAAGGTGGCTTCGGTGGTAGATGTGCCCCGTGTGCACGGCTCGGCTGCGGGATACGTGTCGAGATCTTCGGATTCCGATATAAGATATAGCTGCCTGCCGTCTTCCGTGGCGTCGATCTCTTCTATGCATATATCGGTGGAGGCGCCGCGTGTTGTCACGCCTCCCTTTGTCCATGAAGAATCGAGAGATATGTCGAAGCGAAGACGCCCGTCGCCGTTGTCATAACGGATCATTTCATCGGTGCATCCTGCTGCCAGCACAACGCACGTTGCGACGGTTGCAAGTGCCTTCTTATTGAAATATTTCGATGATGCGTTGAAAATCATTGTATTCCTCTTATTGCCTTATTGCCGTTCACTCTTTTGCAGTGATATTGTATATCCGCAGGCGGCAGTTTATCCCGCCGCCTGCGGATCTGGTTATGATCGTGTGGTTATCATTTCATGGGTATGTCGCCCTCGTTCCCGTCTTTCCATGCCTCGTCCCAGGGAGATACGGATACGCTGAATTTTATGGGGTCTGTAAGCACCGGGTCTCCGGGTTTTTTTCCGGAATCTGCCGGAATGGTCTTCACATATTCGTAATCTCCGTTTCCATCAGGGAGTTTGAGATCAGTCATGTCGTTTTCCGGAGGATAGATGCCGGCACCGCTTTCCAGTCCGCAAAATTCAAGATTATATATATATTTCTTGCCGGGAAGCCATTCGGTGGATACCGGGACGCATACATATCCGTAAAGCTTATCGTTAAATGTAGACTCACCGTCTTTTACCGGGAACATCTGGTGGATGTGTGTGGATTCTCCACCCAACACAAGATCTCTATTATTACCGGAATGTTCGGCACCGGGGTGTGTGGCTTCTACGCGGCAGAGAAGGAGAATATATGCGCCATCGTCCGGATTCTTCTCCTTAGTGTTGTTGTCCTTGCTGATGTCCCATATGTCAAGCTTCTGGGGAACAAGCATGAGGCTGGACTTCGCGTTGTCGTTGTTTACGAGCAGTCCGGAATTTGTATGGTCAAGCGATACGGGAGTGTCGAATTCGTAGCCGTATACAACTTTGCTGCTGCCTACACTCCAGCTGAGTTTGTTGTTTTTGTTTTCATCAAATGTCACATTTCCGGAACTCTTGACGTTGGCGATCCATACACCTTTCACCTTGACATCGTATTTGTTTCCGGTAAGCTGTGTGTTTTTGTCTCCGCCTATCGTAGCTCTGACTTCTATCTGCGACAGGGCGTGTTCGAAATTCAATGATATCGCGGATGTGCCGTTTGCCCTCTGCGCTTTTGTATACGCAAGAAGAAGGTCTTCATGGCTTACTCCGGAGTTGTGGGAATTTACAGGAGCTGAGGCAGCTGCGGCAGTATAGCTTGCCGGGGTGAAATCCGTGATATTCGGAGCACCTGATGATGTAAGTGAAAACTTGATGATGTCATTGTCTTTTGACTTTGTCGGGTCTGTGGGAGCATATGCCCAGAACTGTATGCTGTTTGTTCCCGTAGGCCAGTGGTATGCGTGGTCCATCGAGAAAATTCTCTTTCCTTCGGATACAATGCCTTGTTTTGCGACTTCTCCGTCGATGAACATCTGTGTATATCCCTCCGCTTTTGCGAATACGCGGAATTGCTTGAGCGCGTCAACGTTGTCGACCGCGTTGGCGCGGGTCATTCGCGTGGTGAAGGAGATCTCCTGGCCCATGTTCACCTCCTCTACTACATCGTTGGTGCAGGAGGCGGCAAGGAGTATGCCTCCCATGCCCATTGCTATTGTCCTAAGTTTCATAATTCAGTTGTTTTATTTTGTTATTTTTTTTGATTCTGCTGTGACCTGTCCTGACTCAGAGCATGTCTATGTCTATCCGTTCGCCGTCGCCCCAGTCGGTGATCGAAGGACTCATGCCTGTGCCGTCGGGATGAGGCAGCCTGAGACCGTGAAGGCGTATCTCGATGCTTCTGGACGATGGCGATTCATGCATGACGTCGGTGACATCGAAGTTGAAATAGTATTTGTTTGATGTGTATACGGTCAGTATGTGCGTCAGCTCCGATGCATGGCAATGTCCGAATATGTTGAATTCTCCTTCGATAGTGTCGTCTCCGGTGGCACTTATGGCGACGGGCATTGTGACATCTTTGCCGTGACCGCGCTGCGCCGATACGAGCCATGATTCGGAGACGCCCGTAATTGCCGCGCTCAGGGCTATGTCGGAGGTGAGGTTTTCAACTCCGGTGATTACAACATGCACGCTGCTGGTTGATTGTGTGGGTGTGAACGTGACTTTCTGTCCGGCGATGGCGGGAAGAAACTCCATGACGTCGAGTGTGGAACTCCATAGTGTCTCCGGCGAGCCTTTTACATCCTGGTCTTTGCCGGGTTCTGGACGCGGTGCGTTTGCCAGGGAGCGGTGCATCGGTTCGAGCAGGCTCTGGCTTTCAGTGGTGAGATGCAGGTTGTCGAATGCCGAGCCGCGCTCGAGAAGTGTCTCGGTGCCTCCGTTGAAGCATACGGCGCGGTATTTACCGGCAGGTATGCGTATCGTTCCGCCTCGGTTTCCTCCGAATTCGTAGGAACGCGGGCCCCCTTCGGTCTCCGCATCAGCGGGGAAGAACCATACTACCATGGTGGCGGGGGCGGCTGCGGGCTCTTCCGACCAGTCGAAGGCGACCTGAAGGTCGATCCAGTGCTCGTGGTCGTAACAGAGCTCGCGGTGGTTGCACGATGTCAGCAGCAGGCATAGAAGCGATGCGACGGCAGCCGCCGCGCGGAAGATAAGCTTGTTCATCGGTCACCCCCTTTCTTGCGAGTTTCGTTGATATTCCCCGGACCGATCAGCCACACAAGCGAGATTTCGGCTTTCGTGGGACCGAACCAGCGGCGGTTGTGGGTAGACTGCCACACATCGTGGGTGTCGATAAGTCGCTGTTTCATATATCTTCCCCACATATATCCGATTCCGAGGGCGAAATCGATGTTAAGACGCCGGGCAACCGGCAGACTGTAGCCGTAAGATATTCCGGCGGCGTAATTGAATTTATCGCCCATTATTCCGGTGTGTGATCGTCCGAACTGTATGTCGTAAGTGAGAATCGAGGCGTATATGCCAAGACGATGACCCGAGAGGGGGTTGGCGCTCCGTCCGTGACCGAAATGCCAGCGCGCTTCGAAGTCTCCGCCGTATATGCGCCAGTATCTGCGCTTGTCGCGGTTGCTCCACCAGGCATGCATCCAGTCTGCCCATAAAGAGACTTTGTCTCCGATCATTACTCCGATGCCGATGTTAGGCACAAGTGCGGCGTCGTAGAGCATGTTTGTTCCGATCATCAGTCGGAAAGTCTTTGCATCAGGCTTTTCAGAGGTGATGACTGTGTCGGCGGCGGAGACATCTGCAGCCTGCACGGTAGTGGCGTGGCTGTCTGATTGATTTCCGTAAATATTACGTTCCGATGCAGACCGGGCTATGTCACAACAGTGTGTGTTGCCGTTGGCGTGAGTCGCTTCTGCCGGTGTCTCCGGCGCTGCTGTGTGAAACTGCGTATGTGACGGATCTGTGGTATAGGCAGAAAGTTCCGCATATCTGCATGTAGGCCAGTTGCGTTTTGCCGATTCTGTGATTACCGTTCCTTTGAGACTGATGTTGTAGATTCCGAAATGACTCATCAGTGATGCAGCCCTGTCGAATGCAAGATTTTCATTGTAAGGAGTGTCCCCTTCAGGTGATGCGGCACCGTTGATTGCGAGACGCAAAACATTATTTTTGTCATTCCGGTTTTTCTGCAGAAACTCTCTTATCGTCTCAAGGCGGACTCTGTTGTCGGCATATTCGGAGTCAATGTCGGAAGAGGCTCTGTGAAAAAAGATTTTTTCACGAAAAACAACTCTGGACGAATCGGATGAAAAGTCTGAGGCGCTGGCTTCATGTCCGGACATGAAGCTACACGCGATGGCTATCGCCATTGCGTGTAAATAAAAACTCACCTCTCTTAGAATACAAATATACCGCATAGGATTATTCAAAAATTTCGGTATAATGCCAAATCATTTATTTATTTTTGTCAGACATCAAATCTTCGGGAGTTTTAAATGCCTGTATTGCAAATCCAAAATCCGATGCCCGACTTGTCTTATAATCGCCTTATAATAAATTTTGGCACAAATATAGCGATTATTTTTAAAATTTATAATATATGCATAATTTTTAACATAAAATCTCTGTGAGCTATTGTGACATCTCAGATTTTATTGTAGCTTTGTAAGCTATAATAAGAAGTGATTTAGAAACTGTTTAAATTTAATTGTGAGGTTCATTGAGAGGATTTTATGCGGTGTTTTTACGAGTCGAAGAGGGAGCATAGCGGGCTATGTGACCGATGAGACTC
>ERZ778518.1117-NODE-1117-length-20240-cov-3.884270_pt1 | contig 20240 bp, 13 predicted proteins | sample MGYA00510340_ERZ778518 | MGnify/ENA primary metagenome ERZ778518 (study PRJEB29527, sample SAMN07138967) | mouse gut metagenome | material: feces | host: mouse | place: China:Nanjing | collected 2016-01-25 ...
GGAACTAAAGATCCTGCCCGGAATCTATCAGTTTGTCACCGGGGAGGCGGCCGTGGAAAAACTGCGCCCGGTACAGATCGAGGACCTTTTAGGCCGGGAGCCGGTGGAAACGAACCTGGCTTCAATCGCGGGATATGTAAAAAATAAGGTGATCCTCGTGACCGGGGGCGGGGGGTCGATCGGAAGTGAGCTCTGCCGGCAGATCGCGGCCAATAAGCCGAAGATGCTCATTATTTTTGATATATACGAAAATAATGCGTACGACATCCAGCAGGAATTAAAGGCGAAATATCCGCACATGCACATGGAAGTGCTGATCGGCTCGGTGCGCAATACGAGCCGGGTGGATTCCATTTTTGCCAGATACCGTCCAGACATCGTATACCATGCCGCGGCGCACAAACATGTGCCGCTCATGGAGGACAGTCCGAATGAGGCTGTGAAGAATAACGTATTTGGCACGTATAAGACCGCGCTGGCGGCAGATAAGTACGGGGCGAGGAAATTTGTCCTCATCTCAACGGACAAGGCGGTCAATCCGACCAATATCATGGGGGCGTCAAAACGGATGTGCGAGATGATCGTGCAGGGACTGAACCGGCATTCCTCCACCGATTTTGTGGCCGTGCGGTTCGGAAATGTGCTGGGCAGCAACGGAAGCGTGATCCCGCTGTTTAAAAAGCAGATCGAGGCGGGCGGGCCGGTGACCGTGACCGATAAAAATATCATCCGCTATTTCATGACGATCCAGGAGGCCGTTTCTCTCGTGCTGCAGGCGGGCGCTTTCGCGAAGGGCGGCGAGATTTTCGTGCTGGATATGGGAGAACCGGTTAAGATAGACGATCTGGCGCGCAATCTCATCAAGCTGTCTGGTTTTGTACCGGACGAGGAAATACGGATCGAGTATACCGGTCTGCGCCCGGGTGAGAAGCTGTATGAGGAAATGCTCATGGACGAGGAGGGACTGACGGCCACGGAGAACCAGCGGATCCATATCGGCCGGCCGATCGAGTTCGATGAGAATACATTTTTTGACCGGCTGGAAAAGCTGTATGAGGCGGCCGACCGGGAAAATCCCGATATGAAAGAGCTGGTGGCGCAGTTTGTTCCGACGTATACGATCCAGGAAGAGGACAGGCGGCAGGAGAAAAAGGTGTTGGGGGATGCTTTTACCGACTTTTATGAGTCTAGCAGAAAGACGGATTCACATTTGGAAAGCAAGCAGGAAGGAAATTAGTATGAGCCAGTCCAGAACGAAAAACAGTTTGAAAAATATCAATTATTCCTTTGTGTCCTATTTTATCATCCTGCTTCTGCAGTTTGTGAACCGGACGGTTTTCATCCAGTTTTTGTCGAGCACATATCTCGGCCTGAACGGGTTGTTTTCCAATGTACTCCGGTTTCTGGCCCTGACGGAGCTGGGGGTCGGCAGCGCCATCAATTATGCGCTCTACCGGCCGATCGCGCAGGGAGATACGGAATTTGTCAAATCGATGATGCGGCTGTACCGCAAATTGTACCGTCTGATCGGCTGCGTGGTTTTGGTGCTGGGAGGCGTGCTGACGCCGTTTCTGCCGTTTCTCATCCGGGACATGCCGACGGACATGCCGTATATTTATTTGTATTATGTGCTGTATGTTTTGGATTCCGGTGTTTCTTATTTCTTTACATATAAGCGGTCGCTCATCATCTGCAGCCAGCGGGAGTATATTTCGACGGCAGTGACGACTGTGTCAAGGATCGCGTTATGTGCCATGCAGGTTTTGGTGTTAGCGGTGAGCCGCAGCTTCGCGGCTTATCTCATCGCGGGCATCGTCGTGACGGTGGGGGAAAATGTGCTGATCTCCGTCGTGGCAGACCGGTTGTTTCCGTATCTGAAAGAGAAGGACGTTTCGGCGCTGCCCGCGCAGGTTTCCGCCGATATAAAGAGAAATGTCTTTGCGATGATGTTTCACAAGATCGGCACGGTCGTCGTGTTTTCCACGGATAATCTCATCATATCAAAATTTGCCGGGCTGATCGCGGTCGGACTGTATTCGAATTATACGCTGGTCGTCGATTCCCTGAACCGCCTGATGACAAAAATGTTCACGGCGATGACGGCAAGTGTCGGGAATCTTGTGCTGTCAGACGATAAGAAGTATGTGGAGTGTGTGATGTACCGGGTACTGTTTATGAATTTCTGGTTGCGAGGATTTTGCGCGACCGCGCTCCTCTGCCTGTTCCAGCCTTTTATCTCGCTCTGGATCGGGGATTCGTACTGTCTTTCCTCCTTTACGGTACTCGTGATCGCGGTCAATTTTTATATCGGGGGCATGCGTTCGACGGCCAATATTTTTAAAGAGGCTTCCGGCATGTTCTGGTATGACCGGTATAAACCGCTTGTGGAGAGCGCGCTGAATCTCGTGCTGTCGGTCTGGCTCGTAAAGCAGTACGGCGTGGCCGGGGTGTTACTTGGCACGATCGGCAGCACGGTCTTGGTTCCGTTCTGGGTGGAGGCGTACGTGCTGTATAAACATTATTTTGGAAAGGGGATGGGCGGGTATATGGCGAGACAGCTTCTGTACGCGGCGGTGACCTGTCTGGCGGGTGGAGTAAGCTTTTTTTTGTGTACATGCGCTTCTGGGAGCGGGGTGAAGGCATTTATCATACAGGGCGGGATCTGCGCCATCGTGCCGAATGTGATATTTGCCGCCGTGTTTTGCCGCTCGCAGGAGTTTCGGTATTTTTGGGGTTTCGTGCGGAATATGGTGAAAAGAACTGCATAAATTATTAGGAAACGATGTGTGGGGGAGCCTATGGAAATTTATGTGGTAAAGAGCGGTGATACCGTAAACCGGATCGCGGCGGCGTATTCGGTCAGCGCGGACAGTATCATATGGAATAACCAGCTCATCGAGCCGTACGCGCTGGCGGTCGGGCAGGCGCTTTTGATCGGGACGTTAGACGGGACGGCGGGATTACGGCCTGCAAATGCCGGAGGTTACGCGTACACGTATATCAGTCCGTGGGTATTGGAACAGACGCTTCCATTTCTGAACCGTCTGTTTGTTTTTTCGTATGGATTTACCGTGGAGGGAGGCATCATCGAGCCGCCGCGGGATGACGCGTGGATGGTCGAGATGAGCCGGGAATACGGGACGGTGCCGGTTCTGACGCTGACACCGTTTGGGCAGGATGGAAAATTTAATAATAACCTGATCCACCAGGTCGTTACAAACGAAGCGGCGGCCGACCGGCTTTTAAACAGCCTGGCGGCCCTGATGCAGGAAAAGGGGTATGGGGGGATCGATATTGATTTCGAGTATATCCTTTCGGGTGACAGGGATGCGTTTACGGCGTTTGTGCGGCGCGCGGCACAGATCATGCACCCGCTCGGCTTTTCTGTTTCGGTCGCACTGGCGCCAAAAACGTCGGCGGGACAGAAGGGACTCTTATATGAGGGAAAGGATTATGCGGCGCTCGGGGACGCAGCGGATGAGGTGCTGTTGATGACATACGAGTGGGGGTATAAATACGGGCCGCCGATGGCCGTTGCTCCGGTCAATATGGTAAGGCGCGTCCTCGATTATGCGGTGACAGAGATCGAGCCGACAAAGATCAATATGGGGATTGCCAATTACGGCTATGACTGGCCGCTTCCATTTGTCCGGGGAAAGACGGAGGCGCGGACGATCGGAAATGTCGAGGCCGTGCAGATCGCGATCCGGTACGGGGCCGCGATCGAGTTTGATGAACTGGCCCAGTCCCCTTATTTTTCCTATGTGGATGAGGAGGGGACCGAGCACGTCGTCTGGTTTGAGGACGTGCGCAGCCTGGAACAAAAGTATGCCCTTTTGCCGGAATACGGGTTAAAGGGGATCGGTGTATGGCAGATCATGCGCTGGTACCGGGCGATGTGGCTTTTATTTGCTGACCAGCCGTTTACAAATTGGTAACAAATAGGAAACATGTGCGGCATTGACAAAGAGGGGGCGATGTGACATAATTTTTCTAAATCGTTTTTCAGGATGTCTGGATAAAAGTTTGACCAAGGCATCATCAGGATGAGAAAATCACAGGGAGGATACGAGGATGTTATCGAAATTAAGTGTTAGAAGGCCCTATACCGTGTTAGTTGCCGTTGTACTGATACTCGTTTTAGGGTTCTTATCATTCCGTAATATGAGTACGGATCTTTTACCGGATATGGAATTTCCGTATGCGATCGTCATGACGACGTATCCGGGCGCCAGTCCGGAGGAGGTGGAATCGGCCGTGACGAAGCCGGTCGAACAGGCGATGGCGAGTATCAGCAACATGAAAGAAGTATCGTCCGTGTCGAACAGCAATGTTTCGGTGGTGATTTTGGAGTTTAATGATAGTACGGACATGAATACGGCTACGATCGATATGAGGGAGAGCCTGGATATGGTATCTTCCCAGTGGGACGATACGATTGGAAGCCCGACCATTATGAAGATCAATCCCGATATGATGCCGATCATGGTGGCGGCGATCGACTTTGAAAATATCGACCGTGTCGAGGTGACGAACCGCGCGAAGACAGATATCATCCCGGACCTCGAGAGTGTGGAAGGCGTGGCGTCTGTTAATACGTCCGGGGAAGTGCAGAAAAAGGTTGAGGTGATCATCCAGCAGGATAAACTGGATAAGATGAATAGAAAAGTGAAGGATGCCGTGGAAGGCAAGCTGGACGATGCGAAGGACAAGATCACAAAGAATAAAAAGAAGATTAAGGATGGAAAAGATTCGCTGAACAAGCAGCAGCAGAAGACGGCCGAGGAACTGGCCAAAGGGGAGTCGAAGCTCGCGAAGTCGTCGGAAAAGATGGAGAAGACGCTGAAAAAATTAAACAATAGCTTAAAGCAGCTTGAATCAAAGGAAAAGACGCTTCTCGATTCGGAAAAGCAGATGAATGAGGGCACAGCGCAGATCAAAACCCAGAAGGCGACGCTTGAGTCCACCATCAAGACGCTGACGGCAGGAAAGAGCGGCCTGGAACAGTTACAGAATGGATTAAAAGGGTTACAGGCGCAGAAGCAGGCGATCGAGGGACAGATCGCTGCCAGCGGGGAGACGTCGGAACTCCGTATGAAGCTGGAGGCGGTGAACGCGCAGATCAGCGTTTTGCAATCGAAATTAAAAGAGCAGGGCATCAAAGAAGAGGAACTTCCCGCAAAACTCGTGGAGGCAGAGCAGGGACTGGCGAAGGCGCAGGCCGGACTGACACAGATCAACGAGCAGGAAGGGAAGCTGAAAAAAGGCAGGGAGGAACTGGAGAAAGGAAAGAAGCAGATCGCTGCGGCAAAGAAGCAGCTGACGGAAGCGAAATCAAAACTGCAGAAGGGGCAGCTCTCCGTAGAAGAGGCGGCACAAGAGCTCAGTAAGCAGAAAGTACTGGCGGCGATCAAACTCAGCGTGGCGGAGATGGAAGTGTCGAATGGGGAGAGTAAGCTCAATGAGGCGGAGAACACGCTGAAAGATTCGTCGAAGACGACGAAGGAAAATACAAATCTGGAAAATATCATTACGAAAAGTATGGTGGAAGGCATCCTGACGGCGGAAAATTTTGATATGCCGGCGGGATATATTACGGATGACGACGCGTCTTATCTCGTGAAGGTGGGAGAGAAGATCGAATCGGACGAGGACGTGGAAGATCTGATCATTTGTGATATGGATCTGGATGGCCTTGACCCGATCCGCCTCTCGGACGTGGCGGATGTAGCAGTCACGGATAATTCCGAAGACATGTACGTGATGGTAAATGGAAATCCGGCGGTGGCGGTTACGATGGAAAAAGCGACTGGATTTTCGACCGGCGATGTGACGGAGCGGCTTAGCGAGCGGTTTCTCGATCTCGAAGAGGAAAATGAAGGGCTTCATGTCAGCATTTTGATGAACCAGGGCGTATATATCGACCTGGTTGTGGATTCGGTTGTCCAGAACCTGTTGATTGGTGGATTGCTCTCGATCGTCATCCTGTTTTTGTTCCTGTGGGATATACGTCCGACGATCATCGTCGCGTGCTCGATCCCGCTCAGTGTCGTGACGGCGATCGTTCTCATGTATTTCAGCGGCGTGACGCTCAATATCATTTCGCTGTCGGGACTGGCGCTCGGCGTCGGGATGCTCGTCGATAACTCCGTCGTCGTGATCGAGAACGTGTTCCGACTGCGCAACGACGAGGGGTACGGCATCAAAGAGGCCGCCGTCGACGGGGCGAGACAGGTGGCGGGAGCGATCCTGGCATCGACACTGACGACGATCTGTGTGTTTGCGCCGATCATTTTTACCGAGGGGATTACGAGACAGCTGTTTACGGATCTTGGTTTGACGCTTGCCTACTCGCTGCTCGCCAGCCTGCTCGTCAGTCTGACGCTCGTACCGGCGATGTCGCAGGGCATGCTGAAGAAAACGAGGAAATCGAAAGAAGGCGTGATCGGTAAGATACAGAATGTATATGCCAGTGTGCTTTCCGTCCTGCTTCATAAAAAAGCCATCGTCTTGATCGCTTCGTTTGTACTTTTGATCGTTTTTGCCGTGCTCTCGGTTTCAAGGGGGACGGCATTTATGCCGGAGATGGAGAGTCCGCAGATGACGCTTACGGTTGCCGCGCCGGAGGATGAAACGGTGTCGGAAGAGCAGCTGCGCGACGTATCGACGGAAATGATGGAGTGGATGAAGGAGATCGACGGGATCGAGACGATCGGTGCCGTATCCGGCGGGGGCGGTGTCATGTCGTCGATGTCCGGCGCCGGGAATGACGCGATCTCGATGTATCTTTTGCTCGATGAGGAGACAGACCGGACGAATGCGGAGATCAAACAGCAGATCGAGAAAAATGTGGAGGAGAAAGGGTATCCGTGCGACGTGACGGTAAACTCTTCCGCGATGGATATGAGCGCGATGTTTGGTTCAGGCATTACGATTGAAATACGCGGAAAAGACTTGGATAAATTGCAGGCTGTGACCGAGGAAGTGATCGGCCGGATCCAGGATGTCGACGGTGTCACTGAGGTGACAAACGGATTAGAGGACGGCAATGAAGAGTTCCGCATCACCGTGAATAAGGCAAAGGCGATGAAGTATTCGCTCACGGTGGCACAGATCTTCCAGCAGGTGAACGCGAAGGTAAAGGAAGCCAGTTCCGCGACGACGATTTCAACCGATACGGACGAATTGAACGTTTACGTCAATGACGAAAAGGATACGTCGCTGACACGCGCCGATCTTCGGAAAATGAAGATCGAATATACGGATACGATGACGCAGAAGAAGAAAAAAGTGAAACTGAGTAAGATTGCCGCATTTGATATGGCGGATTCACCGGATTCCATCAATCGAAAGAAACAGAGCCGGTATATGACGGTGTCGGCTGCGATTGACGACGATCACAACATCGGACTTGTCAGCAACGATATCAAGGATGTGCTCAAAGGTTATGAGGTTCCGGCTGGCTATGTCATGGAATTTACGGGTGAGGATGAGACGATCAACGAGTCTATGGAACAGGTATTCCTCATGTTTATTGTTGCCGTTTTGTTTATGTACCTGATCATGGTGGCGCAGTTCCAGTCGCTTTTGTCGCCGTTTATCATCCTGTTTACGATCCCGCTTGCGTTTACCGGCGGTTTTATGGGACTGTGGGTGTCGGGAAGCGAGGTCAGCGTCATCGCGATGATCGGTTTTGTCATGTTGTCCGGTATTATCGTAAATAACGGAATCGTGCTCGTGGATTATATCAACCAGCTGAGGGAAGACGGCGAGGAAAAATACGCGGCGATCGTGGAAGCGGGAAGGACGAGGCTCCGCCCGATCCTCATGACGGCGCTGACGACGATCCTCGGCCTGATCCCGATGATCGTAAGTTCAGACAGCGGTTCGGATATGGTGCGCCCGATGGCGGTCGTAACGATCGGGGGGCTTGTCTATGGTACGCTCCTCACGCTGTTTGTCGTACCGTGTATCTACGCGATATTGAACCGGAAAAAATATAAGCCAAATAAGGATTGAGTGAGATGAAACAAAGTATGGAACAGGATGCGCCGATCGGTGTTTTTGATTCCGGCCTGGGCGGCCTAACGGTGATGAGGGAGATCATGCGCCAGCTTCCAGAGGAACATTTACTGTATTTTGGGGATACGGCGCGGGTGCCCTATGGGAGCAAGTCGAAGCGCACAGTCTGCCGCTACAGCAGGCAGATCGTGCGGTTCCTGCAGTCGCGTCACGTAAAAGCGATCGTGATCGCCTGCAATACCGCGAGCGCGCTAGCTTTTGATGAAATACGGGATGAGATCGATATTCCGATCATCGGGGTCGTGGAGCCGGGGGCGATGATGGCGGCGGATACGACGAAAACGAATAACATCGGCGTCATTGGAACCGAAAGTACGGTGAAGAGCGGGATTTACGATAAGTTCCTGCACCGGATCAACCCGGATATTACCGTTGTGAGCAAGGCTTGTCCGCTGTTTGTCCCTTTAGTCGAGGAGGGTTTGTGGGAAGACCGGGTTACGGAAGATATTGCCGGACGTTATCTGCATGAATTAAAAGAATATGAAATTGACGCGCTCGTACTCGGCTGTACCCATTATCCGCTGCTGCGCAGGATCATCGGACGGGAGATGGGAGAACAGGTGAAACTGGTAAACCCGGCGTATGAGACGGCGAAATCCCTCAAGGTCCTTCTTACGGAACACGATCTGCTCCATCCGCCAGGAATAGATGACAAGGGGCCCACATATGATTATTATGTCAGTGACGGTGTGGAAAAATTTATCTCCTTTGCGGGGGATGTTTTGTCCTGCCATGTGGGAAAGGCGGAAGTGGTGAATATTGAATCGTATTAAGAGGAAGGGAAGGGGCCGCGTGTGGAAGATCGTCCTTGCCGCGGCTTTGTTTTGTATCGTGCCAGTCGAAACGGGCTGGATCATAAACGGTGCGCGCGCGGATGCCGTCGTGCCGATCGAGGTAGATGCCGAGGAATTCCGCTGTTTTGATATCAAGGCGGATACGCTGAGAGAGATGGAGCGGTTTACAGAGAAGAAGTGCCAGTCGCTGGCGCGGCAGCTTTTGTACGGGAAAAGCAGCGTTCCGTTCTCGTTTTCGCTGCAGCTCGATGAAAAAGTGGTGGATTCGTATGCGGATGCGTTCGCGACGGTGTTAAGTGATGTCGTCTGTTTTCCAGTCGCGTTGGACGGGGTGGGCGGCCAGACGCTTTCGTATGAAAACTCGTGGGGGACGGCGAGAAATTACGGCGGTGACAGAAGGCATGAAGGGGTGGATATCATGACGTCAAATAATGTGGCGGGGTATTTTCCGGCCGTCAGCATTTGTGACGGCGTGGTGGAGAAGATGGGTTGGCTCGAACTGGGCGGATACCGCATCGGTATCCGCAGCGAGCACGGTATGTACGCCTATTACGCCCATTTGGATTCGTACCGGGAAGGCCTGAAGGCCGGTGATACCGTGCGGGCGGGGGAGACGCTCGGGTATTTGGGCAATACGGGTTACGGCAAAGAGGGAACGAAGGGAAAGTTTGACGTGCATCTTCATTTTGGGATGTACATCGACATTGCGGGGGAGGAAACGAGTGTGAATCCCTATGAGATTTTACGGTATTTGGAGGGTCAAGATGAAGCAGTGGAAGGGAACGAAGTGTGAACCGGGTTATATAGAGAAGCAGAAGCGGTTTCAGGCGGTGATGCTTCTCGTATTTGCCGCCATCGGGATCGGTCTGTTCCTGATCGGTTATCTGGCGACGGGAACGAGGGCAAATGTGTTTACGGTGCTTGCTATATTGATGGTGCTTCCCGGGGCGAAGCGGGTCATCGCTCTCGTCGTCATGGTGCCGCGCCGGTCGGTGGAGCAGGGCCGGTATGACCGGATGAAGGAGGCGATCTCACCGGATGCGGTGCTTTTGACCGATTATGTGTTTACGTCTTCGGAGAAGATCATGAACCTCGATTTTGTCATTGTCGAGGGGCGCGTGGTGACGGGGATCCGGTCGGTGAATGAGAGAAGGCGCGATGCCGGGATCGGGAAGTATATGAAGGACTATTTGTCAAAGGGGATCGCGGGCGTGGCCGATGGCTACCGTGTGAACATTCTCGATTCGGATGAGGCGTTTTACCGGCAGTATGAGCGGGCCGGCCGGTCGGTGGATACGGATGTATTAGATGACGCACAGGCTGAGGTAGTGAAGTTTTTGAAGATTTTGGCGGTGTGACGAGGGCGGAAATGAAGGAAATAACGATCGGGAAAAACCAGTGCGGCCAAAGGCTGGACAAGTTTCTGGCAAAAGTGCTGCGGGAGGCTCCGAAAAGCTTCCTCTATAAAATGATGCGAAAAAAGAACATCAAGCTGAATGGAAAGCGGGCGCAGGGCAATGAAAAGTTAAATGAGGGGGATGTCGTGGCGATGTATCTCTCGGAGGAAACGCTTGCAAAGTTTTCCGGCGCCGCTGACGGAAAAGTTCGCTCTTTGGTTGAAAATACCGGCACTCCGCTGGATATCATTTATGAGAATGAGCATATCGCCCTCATCAATAAGCCGGCAGGTTTGTTATCACAGAAAGCGAAGCCGGATGATGTGAGTCTCGTGGAACTGTTTACGCAGTATGCCGGGGCGCAGGAAGAGGGATTTTCCCCGGGGATCTGTAACCGGCTTGACCGGAATACGAGCGGTATCGTCGTGGCGGGAAAGACGCTTTTCGGACTACAGAGCATGTCGCAGATGTTTCGGGACCGGCAGATCAAAAAGTATTATCTGGCGGTCGTGGAAGGTGTGGTGGAGCAGGCGTTTACCGCAGAAGGATATTTGCGCAGGGATGAAAAGAGGAACCAGTCACAGTTGTTTGATACGCAGGTACCGGGCAGTTCTTATATTAAAACAGGATATAAGCCGCTGGAGTGCGACGGGACATATACGCTTCTGCGCGTACGGCTTTTTACCGGGAAGACGCATCAGATCCGCAGCCATCTGAGCAGTTTGGCGCATCCGATCGTCGGCGATGTGAAATACGGGGGATGTGTTTCGGGGCGTGTGCGGCGGCAGCTGTTACATGCGTATGAGATTGCGTTTCCCGAAATGAACGAGCCGTTCAGTGATCTGAGCGGCAGGCGGTTTTTTGCCGCGGTTCCGGACGATTTTTATAAGGCAGGTAAATTTAGTTTTAATTTAGAAGAAAGGATGAGGGAAAATGAAACAGGCAGTGATGTTATTCACAAAAGGATATGAAGAAGTGGAGGCGTTGATGACCGTGGATCTTCTGCGGCGCGGGGGCGTGGATGTGAAAATGGCGTCGATCACCGAGGAGATGACTGTGTGCGGTTCGCATGGGATCCAGGTGGGGATGGATACGAAACTGGCGGATGTAGAACTGGATCAGGTGGACGCTGTCATCATCCCGGGCGGTAAAGAAGGCACGGACAGGCTCGGTGCGGATGAGACTGTCTGCCAGACGCTGCAGCGTGCGTTCGAGGCCGGAAAGGTCGTGGCGGCGATCTGTGCGGCGCCGTCGGTACTCGGGGCGTGCGGGATCTTAGAGGGGAAACGTGCGACGTGTTATCCGGGGTTTGAAGGAAAACTCACGGGAGCCGAATTTGTCGATGAGATGGCCGTGGTGGACGGAAATGTCGTGACGAGCCGGGGACTGGGGACTTCGATGGAGTTTGGGTTTGCGCTTTTGGAGGTTCTCGTTTCGAAGGAGACGGCGGAGAAGGTGAGAGGGGAGATCGTTTTTAAGTACCATTCCTGAGTCTGCAACCCTTTTCACCCAATTATTTTTCCATTTTTCAAAAAACAGACATCAAAATGTGATATTTTTGGTGTCTGTTTTGTTATTATAGTGAAAGGCCTTTCGAAATTCGCCAAGTAAAAAAGAACATGACAACATTAGGAGGTGAGTGGATCGTGTCGGAAGAGGAATATGTGGGCTATGTCATACAATATTCAGATATGGTCTTACGCATTGCCGTAAATTATTGTAAGGAACTGCCGGACGCAGAGGATATGGTGCAGGATGTATTTTTAAAACTGTACGAGTCGCGGAGCCGTTTTGCGGACGAGGAACATGCCAAGCGCTGGCTGATCCGTGTGACGGTAAATCTCTGTAAGAACCACCTGAAATCTGCATGGCGGCGCCGGACGCAGCTCGTGGAGCATGAGAAGATGGAGTCTGTTTTTGAGCAGGCACCCTGTGGCTGCACGGCAGAGTCCGCGGGGGACGGCGGGGAGGATGCTTTATTTGAGGCGGTGGTTTCGCTTCCGGAAAAATACCGCAGTGTGGTGCATCTGTATTACTATGAAGATTATTCGGTAAAGGAGATCGCGCAAATTCTGCAGAGGAAGGAAACGACGATCCAGACCAGACTGATGAGGGCGAGAAAGATGTTGAAGCAGAAGTTGAAAGGAGCGTGGCAGGATGAAGAATGCGAATAAGGATTATTATAAGCGTGTGTATGGTAAGGTCAATGCTTCTGACGAATTAAAAGAAAGGTTGATGGATATGAAAAACATGGAAAACAGGAACAGAAAGAACAAAAGGATGGCGTGGAAGGCAGCCGTGGCGGCGGCCGCTGTTGTGGTGGCGCTGCCGACAGGTATTTTCGCGGCTACGAAGTATTGGGGGATCGGCGATTTTATGTCCGAGTACGGAAAGACGCTTTCACCGGAGGCGAATGAACTGATCGAGACAGACATTGAACAGGTGAAAAAGGACGAAGAAGCGGAGCAGATGCCGGTCGAATTTACCGTGCGCGAGTCGTTGTGCGACAGGGGATCGGTCAGTATCATCGTGGAGGCGAGAGCGAAGGAGCGCGGGAAGTATCTGCTGGTAGGCCCGGATTCCGAGGAAATAGATCCCGTGTCAGATCTTGGCATTAAAAAGGATAAGAGGACGATCGGTCAGTACGCAAAGGACAAGGGGTTGGAAATTATAAATGTTAATTCTGGATTTGACCATCAGGGCGGTTTTTTTCCGGATTCTGCAAGTATTGAATATAAACAGGTTGATGACGATGTGCTTAATCTGTGTATCAAGGCACAACGGGAGAAGGATCAGAAAGATCTTCAAGTCATATTGAAGAATACGATACAGACTCCTTGGATCAGAGCCACGGGAGGCGACCCGATCGTTTCCACGAATTCCTTTGAGCTGACCGATAAGAGTTCCTCTGACTTGATGGAGTACAAAGCGAAAAAGGCGATGAAGATCAAAGGTACATCTGCGAAAGTGACGAAGATCACTGTAGAAAAAACCGAGGTAGGCAATTATATCAACGTTTATTATACGAATCCGGACGCAGATAAAGAGGATGGGCTCACGTTCCGCATGAAGAACAGCAAGGACTCGGAGGAATGGAATTTTAAGGAAGGCTTTACGGAAAAACTTGAGGATGGGACCTATCGGTGCAGGCTGGACTACGAGAGCGGAAAATTGCCGAAAACATGTGTGTTAGAAGCGTTTGACTGCATGGAGAAGAACGTGTTCGGACAATTTAAAGTTTCACTATCGCGGTAGTTAAAATTTAAAAATACTATTGCATTCAAAATTTTAGTGTGCTATAATGACAAACAATTACGGATCTTCCGTAAAAAAAAATTACAAGGGGGAACTTTTATATGAAAAGGTTCGCAAAGAAGGCGTTAGCCGGAACTTTGTCATTGGCATTGGTCCTTAGCCTCGGCGTCGTATCCGATCCGGACACGGCATCGGCGGCTAAAGTGAAGGTAAAAAAAGTTACAGTGAACTCACCTTCTGGTAAAACAGCCTATATCGCTAAAGGAAAGAAAGTGAAACTGACAACTACGGTTAAGGTAACTCCGAATAAGAGTGCCAACAAGAAGGTAACGTATAAATCAGCAAATTCCAAAATTGCGAAAGTGAACAGCAAAGGGCAGATCACGGGCGTAAAAGTTGGTAAAACGAAGATTACGGTTACTTCTAAAAAGAACAAAAAGAAAAAAGCTACGATCAAGGTTGTCGTGAAGAACGCGGCAGTATCGAAAGTGAAACTGAATGTGAAAAAGATGACACTTGGCGTAGGAGCAAGAAAGACGCTGAGAGCAACGATTTCTCCTAAAAATGCCAGCAAGACGATCCAGTGGAAAACATCGAACAAAAAGGTGGCTACTGTTTCGGTAAAAGGTGCAGTAAAAGGTAAAAAGGAAGGTACGGCTACGATCACAGCGTTAGCTGCGGACGGTTCCGGCAAAAAAGCGACCTGTAAGGTTACGGTAGGCGCCGGCATCAAAAATGTAGAAGTACCGAACGCAAGCATTGTCCGCGTTTCCCTGACGAGCGCGAAGAAGCTTACGGCCGCGAACTTTGTCATTCAGAACAAGAAGGCGTCAAACGGTGTTTATAATACGTCTGAAGGTGTGGAGAGTGTTGTGACGAACGACGGCGGTAAGACATATGATGTCGAGCTTGATAACGAGAGCGGCATCCGCAGTTACTCGTATGTCAATGTGACGATTTCCGCACTGAAAGTGGATAAGTCAAAGGAAGTGTATGTCGGAAATGTTCCGTCCAGTTCGTCCTATGGTGTCGTAAATACAGTGAGCCGCGTGACAGGAAAAGTCGGAGACGGTTTCGAGCAGGACCTGTGTTTGGACGATGTGGACAGCACTGGTGTGATTAAATATTCGGTGACAGGACTTCCCGAAGGGTTAAAGGCATATGTAAGTAAAGACGCGACGAGAGTTTCGGTAAAAGGTAAATTTAAGAAAGTAGAAAACGGAACGACTGCCGTGCTGACTGGTGTCGATGAGTTAAATAAGACATTCAAGAAAAATTACGTTTTCTATGTCGGAGACGATAATACGATCGTGGGTAATTTCCTTGGAGATACCGTTCTTGCTTACGATGCGGCAGACGATCCGAATACACCGTTTATCAATGAGGCTTCCGGCCATATATTTAGCTGGGATGATATTGACGATCTGGGTGACGGCGTGATCGTGGGCGGTTCAGGGTCCTATGAATACGCGGCAACAGGTCTTCCGGCGCAGGTAGAAACTATGACGGCTGAGGGTGTCCTTCATCATAAAACCGACGCCAAGGGCGACTATGAGGCAGTACCGGCGGCTACGTACAATGTAAGCGTGACGGTAAAAGATAAGAAGAACCCGAATCTTCAGGCAACATTCCCATTCGCACTCTCGGTTGTAAATGGTGTGACACTGACAGGTACGGTTAAGGATGCTTCCGGTGCTCCGGCGAAGAATATCAACATCGCTGGTAACACGAAGCGCGACGAGTACGGAAGATATGACAGGTTTAGTACGTATTCGAGAGCAAACGGTACGTATAAAGTAAGGCTCATCCCTGGCGTATATTCACAAGGTGCCTATTTTGACGGCGGATACGGGTATACGGTGGGCAATAGCTATGCGGCAGGTACAGTGACGAAGGATTTCTCAATTCCGCTGTACAAAGTAAATATTCTTCCATCTGTTTTGGGTGGTATCGCATACGATTTAGATGACACGACGTATTTATACGATGCAAATGGCGTTGCTTCTACGATTAAGGTGGATGAGGATGACTTTAGCCTGTACACATATCTGAAGGCAGGTTTGTATGAATTTTCACCGGCGGCAGACAGTGATGAAAATCTTGTGGAGGCTTATTCGAAAGTAAGTACGCGTCCGAGCGGCTGGACCTATCTGGATGAGGATGATTTCCTTGGTTATTATCGGCTGTCAGGTAAGTTCAACGTAGCAGGAAACGGTTCGGTTCCGATTGAGGCGGCAAAGGTAGAATATTAATTACAATAAAGTGATCAGAAAAGTCCGGGGTTTTTCTTCGGACTTTTCTTTTTTTGTTGCGTTTCTTGGATGTGGCATATATAATAAGCTTATATGTCAAAAAGTAGGAGGTAGGAAGATGGATAGGTTTGTCTGCAACCCGTTTCACGGTTTTCACCGGTATGAGGTGGTAGTGCCCGGCTCTAAGAGCATGACGAACCGGGCGCTTCTTATGGGAGCGTTGGCGGAGGGGAAAACGATCCTGCGGGGCGTTTTGTTCAGCGAGGATTCCCGTGTGTTTATGCAGGCGTTACAGGAGATCGGATTCCGGGTCAGCATACAGGAAACAGAAAAAGTAGTGACGATCGAAGGGCTTGGCGGCAGGCTGCCGATCGCGGGGCCGTGTGCAAAGGAACGGGGTGTGGCGGCTGACTGTGGGAGCGGGCTGCGGAAGGTGTATGTGGGGAGCGCCGGGACGGCGGCGAGGTTTCTCACGGCATTTCTCGCGCTGTCAGGCCAGGAGTTTGTTGTCGAAGCGTCCGAGCAGATGAAGAAGCGTCCGATGGAGCCGCTTTTACGCGCGCTCGAGATGCTAGGCGCCCGTTTTGAATATTTGGAGAAACCGTACTCGTTTCCGTTCCGGATCCGCGGGAGGGAAGAGAGAAACCCGGACTGTGTGGAATTAAATATAGATGCGAGCAGTCAGTTTCTGAGCGCGCTCCTGCTGTGCGGCGTGATGTGCCGGGAGGGGATCAAGATCCGCCTCACTGGAACGAGAAGCGCGCGCGCGTATGTCGGGATCTCGATGGATATGATGGAACAGTTTGGCTGCCGGACTGAGCAGTTCGATGAAAATACATACCGGGTGCTGCCCGGACAGCGATATGTGGGCGGAGAGTACCAGATTGAGCCGGATGTGTCGGCGGCGTGCTATTTTTACGGTCTTGCGGCAGTGACAGGAGGGGAGGCAAAGGTGAAGCACGTACACAGGGAGACGACACAGGGAGATATCAAATTCGTAGATGTGCTGGAGAAGATGGGATGTCTGGTCAGGGAGGAATCGGACGGCATCGTGGTGGCCGGGGCCAGGGATGGGAAGCTGGCGGGTGTGCATGTCTGTATGAGTGATTTTTCCGATCAGACGATGACACTCGCTGCGCTGGCGCCGTTTGCGGAGGGCGATACGGTGATCGACGGCGTAGGCCATATCCGGGGGCAGGAATCAGACCGCATCCGGGCGATCGTGACCGAGCTTGGGCGTATGGGAATATCGTGTGAGGAGAGGGAGGATGGGCTGACGATCCATCCGGGTAAGATCCGGCCGTCGCTCGTTTCGACGTATGACGATCACCGGATGGCGATGGCGTTTTCCCTCATCGGCTGCCGGGCAGAAGGCATCGTGATCGACAACCCGGAGTGCTGTAAAAAAACATTTGAAAATTACTTTGATATATTGACTAATCTTGGTTTAACATCTAAAATAGAAGAAGAGTGAATGAATGGAGGCAGAGGATGAAAAAATTAGCGGTTATCTTAAAAGAAAAGCTGGAGAGTGGATTTGAACAGGCGGGGTATGATGCGCAGTACGGGATGGTATCGGTCTCGAACCGGCCGGATTTGTGCCAGTATCAGTGCAATGGCGCGATGGCGGCGGCAAAACAGTATAAGAAGGCTCCGATCCAGATTGCGTCGGACGTGATCGAGCAGTTAAAAGAGGATTCATCTTTTGAAAAGATAGAGGCCGTGGCTCCCGGATTTATTAATATCACAGTCAGCGGCAGCCTGCTTGTCGAGATGGCAGGCACGATGATGACAGAAGAAAAGTTTGGACTGGAGTGCGAAAAGAAACCGAAAAAAGTGTTGATCGATTACGGCGGCCCGAATGTGGCCAAACCGCTTCATGTCGGACATCTGCGCCCGGCGGTGATCGGGGAGAGTGTCAAGAGGATTCTGCGCTATATGGGCGATGATGTTATCGGTGACGTCCATCTCGGTGACTGGGGCCTGCAGATCGGTCTTGTCCTTACCGAAGTGAAACACCGGCAGCCGGATCTGCCTTATTTTGATGAAACGTTTTCCGGTGAATATCCGCAGGAGGCGCCGTTTACCATTTCTGATCTCGCGGAGATCTATCCGTATGCCAGCAGTTATTCCAAAGAACACGAGGAGTATCTGCTTGAGGCGCAGCAGATGACCGCGAAGTTTCAGGATGGCGATCGCGGGTGCCTGGCTTTGTGGAACCACATTTTAAATGTGTCGATACCAAATTTAAAAGAAAATTACAGGAAACTCGATGTGGAATTTGATCTGTGGAAAAAGGAGAGTGACGTGCAGGGCTATATTCCAGATATGGTGGAGAAGATGAAAGCGGATGGCGTCGCGCATGAGAGCGAGGGCGCGCTTGTCGTAGATGTGACGGAAGAGAGTGATAAAAAGGAGATTCCGCCGTGTATCGTCGTGAAGTCAAATGGTGCTACCCTTTACGCGACGACAGATCTTGCTACGATTGTAGAACGAGAAAAGCTCTTTTCACCGGACGAGATCATCTATGTCACGGATAAGCGGCAGGCGCTTCATTTTACACAGGTGTTCCGCGCGGCGAAGAAGGCGGGACTGACAAAGAAAGAGACGGAATTATTATTCCTTGGAAATGGAACGATGAACGGAAAAGACGGAAAACCGTTTAAGACGCGGGATGGCGGCGTGCTCCCGCTCCAAAAGCTGCGCGAGGATGTCTGTCAGAAGGTGTTTGAAAAAATGAAAGACAACCGTGATTATGCAGAGGAAGAGGCGAGGGAGATTGCGGAGAAGGTCGGCCTGGCGGCGATCAAGTACGGCGACCTCTCAAATCAGATCGCAAAAGATTATATTTTTGATATGGACCGGTTTACGTCGTTTGAGGGCAATACGGGGCCTTATATCCTGTATACGATCGTCCGTATGAAGTCGCTCCTCGCTAAATATGAGAAAGAGGGTGGAAGGATCTCTGAAAACGGTGATCCGGCACTTCTTTTGCCGCCGGAAAACGGCAGCGAGACCGACCTTTTTCTGTCAATCGCCAAATTCGCGGATACGATGGAAGCGGCTTATGAGGAAAAAGCGCCCCATAAGGTCTGTCAGTTCATTTATGAACTGAGTGACAGTCTGAACCGTTTTTATCATGAAAATAAGATCCTCGGTAATGAGGATGCGGCAAAAAAGCAATCCTATTTACAGATGTTGGTATTGGTAAAGAATATGTTGGAACAATGTATCTATTTGCTTGGATTTTCGGCACCGGAAAGGATGTGAGTCCATGTTTGTTGGGCGGAAAAATGAGCTGGCGCAATTAAAGGCAGTCTGTAAAAAGAGCGGAGTTCCCGTGATCGTGCTGTATGGCAGGGAAGGCATAGGAAAAACTACGCTCGCGAAAGAGTTTGCCAAAGAGAGAAACTGTGTGTACTACTTGGGGCGGGAGCTCTCAAAAGAGGAACAGAAGCGTTATTTTCAGGATGTCCTCAGACAGGTCACCGCGCTTGCGTCCAAGGAGGACATGACGAAAGATAAAGTCTGTTTTATCGTGGATGAGTTTGATGTGATGGAAAAGGCATACAAAGAGTTTTTTGCGGAACTGGATGAGTACGTCACTGATTCGCCGTGGGAAGACCGCGTGATGCTCCTTCTCGTCAGCTCATCGGTGCAGTGGATCGAAAATCAGATGGTGGACGACATGGGGACTTTCGCCGCCCGGATCGTGCAGGTTATGAAGCTGAAGGAGTTTACGTTTTTGGAAATGGTGAACCGTTTTCCGGGGATCACGACAGAGGAGTGTATTACGATATACAGTTTGCTGGGCGGAGTGCCGGGGTATCTCGACTTATGGGATCTTTCGAAAAGTGTGAGGGACAATATCATCCGTCTCATGCTCGTTCCGAACGGGCCGCTCCGGAAAGAAGCTGCCCGGTTTCTAAAGACGAGTCTGCGGGAGCTTCCTTTCTACAACACGATCTTATCCGTGCTTGCCGAGGATGAGCCAAAGTTAAATTATCTTTATAACCGCACCGGGTTCAGCCGCGCGAAAATATCGGTCTATATCAAAAACCTGATACAGATCGATGTGGCAGAAAAGTATTTTTCTTATGAACCGAAAAAGAAGGAATACGTCATGAAAGGACTATATGGCATCTCTGACCGTTTTCTGCATTTTTGGTACAAATTTATTTTTCCGAACAGTTCGGCGCTGGAGTATGAAGAGGCGGAGAAGTTTTATGAAAATCATATCGAGAATAAGCTTTATGGGTTTGTGGAACAGATGTATATCCGGGTGTGCAAAGAATTTCTAGTTCTCATGGATCAGTACGGGAAGCTGCCTGGGAAGTTTAAACAGCCCGAGTCTTTTTACGGAAAAGAGGGTGTGATACCGATCGTCTTAGCAGGACAGGATGAAAAACTGCTCGTCGCGCTGTGCAAATGGTCGCCGGAACCGATGACAGGCGCTGATT
>ERZ778518.1120-NODE-1120-length-20195-cov-9.031827_pt1 | contig 20195 bp, 17 predicted proteins | sample MGYA00510340_ERZ778518 | MGnify/ENA primary metagenome ERZ778518 (study PRJEB29527, sample SAMN07138967) | mouse gut metagenome | material: feces | host: mouse | place: China:Nanjing | collected 2016-01-25 ...
TTTTAATTCGATGTTTTTGTGCGGGAGATAGGAACTTTAGTTTGCTGGGCGACACCGTCTGTATCAGCTCCAGAAGCATCCAGTAAAAGGCGGCTTTGATTTTGCGCATTTATGCCGTATCCATCATCATATATTCCAGGATCTTTACGGCTGGGCGGGGGAGATGCGTACCGTAAATATTGCGAAAAAAAGCCTGTTCTGCCTGACTCAGCATATGACAGGATATGCACAGACTATATTTCCGGCGTATTACAATGACTGTATGAGGGCAAAGAGCAATCCTGATGAATTTATTCATGCTCTGGCAGAACATTACGCAGATCTTAACGCTCTGCATCCTTTCAGAGAAGGAAACGGACGCAGCCAGAGAGAATACTGCCGGGAATTGTGCTTAAAATGCGGATATTTATTTGACTTAACGCATACATGCCGCGACGAAATGCTGCAGGCAAGCATTGATTCTCTCGATAGAGGCGATAATACGGAGCTGGAAGCTATATTCCGGAAATGTGTCATTTCACTGCGTAATTGATTTCACCCGTTTCATTGTATTGAAAACTTAAAAGTCTTACTTCAAACAAAGCTGTCCATGTACGGGCAGCTTTGTTTTTTCTGCCCGTGGGCAGAAACGGGTGCATATACAATTAAATGTTTGATTAAAAACCAGTATTTACAACCGGAAGGAGGACTATATATTATGGCTACAAAACTTGAAAATTACGTACAGATGGCGGGACAGACAGCCGACGAAATTACAAAAAACAGTGAAAACTGGACAGCTTTTCTTCGTACAGCATCACGGCTTTACAGATATTCTTTCCCGGATCAGCTTCTGATCCATGCACAGCGCCCGCAGGCTACGGCATGTGCAGAATTTGACCTTTGGAACAAGCGTATGCGGAGATACATAAGACGCGGATCAAAGGGTATCGGGCTTGTTAATGTAAACAGCGGGCATCCTGTTATCCGGTATGTCTTTGATGCGGCTGACACGGGAAAGCGGAAAGACGCATGTGATCTGTATCTCTGGAAATACAAAGATGAATATCAGGAATGCATATCTGACGTGCTTGAAAAATATTACGGTGCATCCGGCAGTGACGGCACAGCAGTACAGATCTGCCATACAGCCACACGGATTGCAAAAGATTACTGGGAAAATTATCACCAGGATATCATGTACGAAGCAGAGGGGAGCCTGCTGGAAGAACTGGACGAACAGAGCCTGCGCAGCAGATTCTGTAAGGCCGCAGCTTTCAGCATTACCTACATTCTGCTTCTGCGCTGCGGCTTTCAGCCGGAAAACTATTTTGAGACGGATGTTTTTGACGGAATATCTGATTTTAACACGCAGCGCATTACGAAGATGCTCGGCCATGCTGTCAGCGGTGGAAGCGGGGAAGTGCTGCACCAGATCGCCATTGCTGTTTTTGCGTATGAGCGGCAGAAAAAGGATGCTGCACAGTCTGAAAAACAGGACAAAAGTGCTGAAAATAAATCAGAAGATAAGAAACAGTCGTCTTCGTTTATCCTTACTGCAGACAGAGGACAGGCAGCACAGCCGTCCATCCAGGAAATCTATGAGCAGTATAAGCCGGCTGTCAAAGAGTTTCTTTTAAAAGATACAGCTTATCGGAATGCCTGCCGTAACTCAGATCAGGAAAATGCTTTTATCGAGGGCATGGCTGCTGTCAGGCGTGCAGCACTTTCGATTAAAGATCTTGAGTTTATGAAACTTTTCTACGATCTTATGGAATTTCATGCACGTATGCAGCAGGAAGTGCTTGACGAAACTTATCCGGAGCTTTCCAGTACACAGAACCAGAATCAGGATACGGAAGTACTGGATCAGGAAGAAAGCACTGACAGGGAAGCAGAGCCGGAAGAATCGGTATCAGATGATGCAGGACAGTATGATACAGAAATGGACAGCACGAAAACAGAAGCCGGAAGTCCGGAACATGACAGAATTGATTTGGATAACGGCGGCACTGTATGTACTGATACTGATTCATCCGGGCTGGAACAACAGGGGGCAGAGCCGGAACGTCCGGAAATGGGAACGGCTCTGGAAGTGCCGGATGCACAGCAAAAGCTGGCCATAGAAGCATCAGACTATCGTATCACAGACGACCATCTTGGAGAGGGCGGAAAAAAGGAAAGATACGGCTTTAACATGTACGCGGTTGTCATGCTGAAAAAAGTTGAGTCCGAAAATCGCTGTGCTGAAACCGGGGAGCAGGAAATCCTGTCACAGTACGTCGGCTGGGGCGGCATCCCGGAAGCCTTTGATCCGGATAAAGAAGAATGGCAGAAAGAGTACGCAGATTTAAAAGAAATACTCACAAAAGATGAATACGATTCTGCCAGGGCTTCAGTGCTTAACTCACACTACACCAGCCCTGTTATTATAAAAGCTATGTACGCGGCATTAAGCGGCATGGGCTTTAAATCCGGAAATATCTTAGAGCCGTCCTGCGGTATCGGTAACTTTTTTGGTTGTTTACCAGACAGTATGAGTAAATCCAGAATGTACGGTGTGGAGATTGACAGTATCAGTGGACGCATTGCGAAGCTGCTGTATCCAGAAGCACACATTATCGTATGCGGATTTGAAAATACCGACTTCCCAAGCAATTTCTTTGACATTGCCATCGGTAATGTACCTTTCGGGCAGTACAAAATCAGTGATCCAAAATATAACCGTCTCAATTTTAACATCCATAACTACTTTATAGCAAAATCGTTGGAACTGGTACGTCCCGGCGGCATCCTGGCATTTATCACAAGCCGCTACACCCTTGATGCACAAAATACAGACGTGCGCCAGTATCTGTCAGAAAGAGCCGATCTTCTTGGAGCTATACGTCTGCCGAGAAATGCTTTTAAAGCCAATGCCGGCACAGATGTTGTATCAGATATTATATTCATGCAAAAGCGTGATACGCCAGCTCTGGAAACTCCTGCATGGGTACAGACAGAAGAAAATGCAGACGGTTTTCATGTAAACAGCTATTTCCTATCACATCCGGAAATGGTGCTTGGCAAACCATCATCCCGTAGCACTCCGTATGGAAAGCCGGAATACACGGTGCTGCCGTTTCCTGATGCGGATCTTGCTGCACAATTACACGAAGCTGTATCGCATATTCATGGCAAATACCAGGCCGCTGCTGTACATGATGATTCTGAAAGCAAAATCAAAGAAGAAATTATCCCTGCCGATCCGCTCGTGAAAAACTATTCATTCACAGTGGTTAAGGGAAACGTATACTATCGCGAAAATTCTATCATGAAAAAGATGGAGCTGAGTACAACTGCCAAATCCCGCGTTGTTGGTATGATTGTACTGCGTGACTGTGTACACCAGCTTATCAGTCTCCAGATGGATGAATGCGTATCAGATAGTGAAATTAAAAAAAAACAGGATGCATTAAATCGCCTGTACGATGCTTATACGCGCAAATATGGACTGATTAACGACCGTGCGAACCGCCTTGCATTTGATAAGGACTCTGCGTATTACTTGTTATGCTCCCTCGAAATCCTTAATGACAATGGAAAGCTGGAACGTAAGACAGATATGTTCTACAAAAGAACAATCAAACAGCATAAATCCGTCACCCACGTAGATACAGCGTCAGAAGCACTTGTTGTATCAATCGGCGAACGTGCCCGTGTAGATCTGAATTATATGTCACAGCTTACCGGGAAGAATGAAGCAGATCTGGTAAAAGACCTGCATGGTGTAATTTACAAAGATCCAGTCAAAAATACATGGCAGACAGCGGATGAATACTTGTCGGGCAATGTCCGTGTCAAACTCCGCCAGGCACAGAAAGCCGCAGAGCAGAACCCGGAATATCAGATCAACGTCGAAGCATTAAAAGCAGCACAGCCAAAAGACCTTGATGCATCGGAGATTGAGGTGCGGATCGGTGCGACGTGGATCGATAAGTCGTATATTCAACAATTTATGTACGAAACATTCCAAACCCCGACTAATCTGAAAAGTAAAATTCAGGTCAATTATTCAAAAGCAACAGCACAGTGGTTTATCACATCGAAAAATTCTATCCCGCACAACAACATAGCAGCATATACAACTTACGGCACAGACAGGGCCAATGCCTATAGGATTCTGGAAGAATCGCTTAATCTGCGTGACATAAGAATTTACGACACAATCGAAGATGAAAATGGCAAAGAAAAGCGTGTGTTGAATGCAAAGCAGACCACACTGGCCGCGCAAAAGCAGCAGGCGTTACGTGATGCATTCAAAGACTGGATCTTCAGAGATCCGGAGCGTAGACAAATGCTGGTGCGTCAGTATAACGAGCTGATGAATAGTATCAGACCGCGCGAATACGACGGCTCACATATTGTATTCTCTGGTATCAATCCCGCAATCACCCTGCAGCCGCACCAGGTCAATGCGATTGCCCACATCCTTTACGGTGGAAATACGCTTCTAGCCCACGAAGTTGGAGCTGGGAAGACGTTCGAGATGGTTGCAGCGGCGATGGAGGCGAAACGTCTTGGGCTATGTCATAAGTCAATTTTTGTAGTGCCAAACCATCTCACAGAGCAAACAGCATCGGAATTTTTGCGTCTGTATCCGGCTGCAAATATCCTTGTGACAACTAAAAAGGACTTTGAGACGGCCAACAGAAAGAAGTTCTGCGCCAGAATCGCGACCAGTGATATAGATGCTGTCATTATCGGTCATTCACAGTTCGAGCGTATACCACTCAGCAAAGCACGTCAGGAATGTCTGATAAATGAGCAGATCGACGAAATCACGGGCGGAATCCGTGAGGTGAAAAACAGCGGCGGCGAGCGGTTTACCATAAAGCAGCTTGAAATTACGAAGAAAAACTTGGAAACACGTCTGGAGAAGCTGCAGGCAAATTATCGCAAGGATGATGTTGTGACATTCGAGGAATTGGGCGTAGATATGATGTTTGTTGATGAAAGCGATATGTACAAAAATCTTTTCTTATACACTAAGATGCGCAACGTAGCAGGTCTTTCTACAGCCGATGCTCAAAAATCCAGCGATATGTTTGCAAAATGCCGCTATCTGGACGAAATCACAGGCGGACGCGGTATTGTATTTGCTACGGGCACACCGATCAGCAACAGCATGACGGAAATGTACAGCATCCAGCGTTATCTGCAGTTTGACCGCCTGCAGGCTATGGGCATGGCACATTTCGACTGCTGGGCATCGAGGTTCGGCGAAACAGTAACGGCTCTTGAACTGGCACCAGAGGGAACTGGGTACAGAGCCAGAACACGCTTCGCCAAGTTTTTTAACCTGCCAGAATTGATGCAGATGTTCCGAGAAATCGCTGATATTAAAACGGCTGACCAGCTCAACCTGCCAGTACCGGAAGTGGAATATCATACGATAGTATCAAAGCCTACCGAACATCAAAAAGCGATGGTAGAAGAGCTTTCCAAACGGGCGGAACGTGTACATAACGGTATTGACTCCAGCATCGACAACATGCTTAAAATCACGTCAGACGGACGTAAGCTGGGATTGGATCAGCGGCTTATCAATCCAATGCTGCCGGACGAACCGGGTACTAAGGTTAATATGTGCGTAGCTAATGTTTTACAGCAATGGCGTGATGGAGATGCAGATAAACTAACCCAGCTAATCTTCTGCGACGTTTCGACACCTTCCGGATCTGGAAAACAGACCAATACGGATGATGATTCCACATTTACAAATATATATGACGACATACGGAAAAAGCTAATCGCTGGCCGCGTGGCACCAGAGCAGATTGCGTTTATTCATTCGGCAAACTCTGACGTACAGAAAAAGGAGCTGTTTGCTAAAGTTCGGAGTGGACAGGTGCGCGTCCTGATCGGCAGTACACAAAAGATGGGAGCCGGGACAAATGTACAAAATCGCTTGATTGCATTACACGATCTGGATTGCCCGTGGCGCCCGCGAGATCTGATTCAGCGTGCTGGCCGAATTGTCCGTCGCGGCAATGAGAATCCGAAAGTGCATATCTACAGATACGTAACGGAAAACACATTTGACAGTTACCTTTGGCAGACCGTGGAGAATAAGCAGAAATTTATCTCGCAAATCATGACCAGCAAATCCCCGGTAAGATCCTGCGAAGATGTAGACGAAACAGTGCTGTCATTTGCGGAAATCAAGGCTCTGTGTGCCGGAGATCCAAGGATTAAAGCAAGGATGGACCTTGATCTTGAAGTATCACGGTTGAAGATTATGAAAGCAGACTACCAGAGCAAGCAGTATCGTATGGAGGATGACGTCCTCAAATATCTTCCGGAACAAATCAAAGAAGCGTTGTGCTTTATCGAGGGAATGCAGAAAGACATTCAGACTTTAAAGCAAAATGTACGTACAGACGGTAATTTTGCAGGCATGATTATCAACGGAATGACTTACACAGACAAAGAAAAGGCTGGAACCGCACTGATTGATGCCTGCAAAGATATATCCAGTGCAGATCCAGTGGAAATCGGCAGTTATCTGGGCTTTAAAATGTCCGTAAAATTTAGTAGCTTTACACATAAAATCATCATCAAAGGTGCTGTATCCTACCAGGTTGAGATTGGAGACGACGTTTTCGGCAACATTACGCGGATCAACAATGCACTTGGCAAAATAGAAGACCAACTCTCAGCTTATAAAGTAAAGCGTGATAATCTGCAGCAGCAGATGGACGCAGCACAGGCAGAGCTTAATAAGCCGTTCCAGTATGAGGACGAGCTGGCACAGAAATCGGCACGTCTTGCGGAACTGGACGCATTGCTAAACATCGGCGCACCAGAGCCACAGACTGCAGCATAGCACCAGGCATAAAAGGCCCCTGCGGGGGCCGGGTGCTGCAGCAGAATATAATTAACCGGCTTTCAGTCAGGATTTTATAGCAAGGAGGTTATCACATGAGTTATTCGTCAGACATAAGCGGCCTGGAGCTTTTTCAGATGCCGTTCAGCCATCATTCAGCCGTACAATCTGTGCCGTCCGGTCAGGATAACGTAAAACGGCAGCAGACCGTTATGGCACAAACAAAAGCACCACAGCAGCAATCTGGACGTCATACTGCAGTACAGCAAACTGGAATACAACAGCCAGCGGCACAGGCGGTAAAACCTGCTGCATTTACAGAGAAAAAGCCTGATATTACACATGGGAATGCTGCCGTAAACGCATGTACCGAGCCAGAAGCCGGAACAAAAGCTGCTGACAAGGTGCCGTCTGGCAAAGCACAGGCAGACGTACCGGCAAAACAGCCGGCTCCGGAATTGATTCAGAAAGCACAGATTGTGGCAGAAACGATAGAACCACCGGCTCCTGCACAGCAGAAAGAACAGCCGGAAACAGAGCCAAAGGAGCTGGTACTGGATATGTCCTCTGGCACAGGGACTGTCAGCAGTGATAAATCCGGAAATGCAGACGATACCGCAAAGAGGAAGGCACACGAAGCTACAGAAGCTAAGCGGAAAGCTGAATGGGATGCCAGGCAGCAGGCTAAAAAGCAAAAAGAGGATGAAGCCCTGCAAAAGATAAAGTTAATGAGCGACGCTGACATCATAGCCGCATCCACACAGCATATCAGTACAGATGTTGAAAGGCTTACACGCCGCAACATGAAAGAATGCGTGTCGGAACATATACAGGATCTATGCCGTAAAGACCCTGCATTCGCACGTCTCACCATGCATCCTAAAAAATCCATGATTAACTGTTTCCGGTATATCAACCGAAAAGCAAAAGAATTTGTGGAGCAGGAAATGAAAGATAATGACACAAAGCCGGAAAATGGCATTTATGGCTGTGATGTGCCGGACGGCCTGGTTTACCAGTGGGCGGAAGAATATATGCATGATGCAGATGCGCCGGAAGATGCAGAAAAAGAAGAAAAGTTCGTGTCGAAACCATACGTAAATACACAGCCGAAAACAAAAAGTGCTGCATCAAAGACCAAAAAATCTGCAAAAACGAAGAAAAAAGAAGAAAAGCAGGCAGAAACAGGGGAATACGAACAGATGAGCTTTGTATAGGGAGGGAGACAGCATGAAATTAAACAAAAGAGAGTGCCGGAAATTTGCAGATCCCAGAACAACAATGCAGTTAAGCAGCGGTCTTTTACATGCGGAACAGATAAAATACATAATCCGTACAGCCGTTAAAATTATAGACTGCCATAAAATCCTAGTTTTGTACATCTACTCACGGGAAAAGGCTGCACAGGGGGATTTTAAGCCGCTTATGACCATGTTTCACTGTCAGAATGATTTCGTAACCCTTGAATGCCGGGATGACGGAAGCACGGCATGGCGCGCGTCTGCATTTGATCATCTGGATGTAAACTGGTCTTTATCATCCAAATCTGCATTTTACTCTCAAAAAGATGCGGAACGTGTCAGCAGATACTTTAAAAGTGACGCAGGAGGATTCAAGCCGCTGATCAGCGCACAGGACGCTATACTGGAACACCGGAGGCTGGAAAGACAGCGTACCAAAGAAAAGCGCCTTTTAAGCCGAATGGCGGGCATAAAAAGCCTGCCGCGCGGCTTAAAAGGCTGGATACACCGCTCTGTTATGCCATCATACTTCTTTTACAACTACAAACGAGGGGCAACTGATGTAGAGGGAGTCTGTTCTGCATGTGGGAAAAAGATTATTTTGCACGGCGTAAAACAGGGCGTAAAAAAGATATGTCCGCACTGTAGGAAAGAGCTGACGGCAAAACCACGCTCCAGACGGGGAAGTAATATGTATGACCGGAAAACCTGCCAGGTCATACAGCGTACAAGCAACAACGAGCTGGTTATAAGGATTGTCAAGGTCTATTACAGCTATCAGGATGATGTTCCAAAGGTGCGGGTCTACGAAAACGCCAGACAGTTTATCCTTAAAAATCCGGATGGAAAAATATGTGCAGAAGCCTATTATTACTCTTATAATAATGGATGCCTGCTGACTCACTGGAAAAAGGGTGAACGTCCAAAATACAGCCAGTGGCAGGAATGCTATGAAGCTGATACTTGCGGTCACGTTTACACGAAAAATCTTCAGGATGAACTTGCCGGAACACCCTGGAAGTACTGCCCGGTCGCCCAATATTACAATAACTGGCACGAGCCAATGGAATCTCTTCCGTTTCTTTACGCATATCTTAACTACCCGCGTCTGGAACATCTTGTAAAAACTGGATTTTATTCTCTTGTTTCCGATATTGTATACCGTTACACCTGCGGAAATATTGATGAATCACAGAATCGTACACACAAGATACTGGGCGTCGCAGCCGAAGATGTGGATTTTCTGCGTGAGATTGACGTAAGCATTGCCGCCCTGCAGATCTTTCAACAATACAATGGGATAAAAAATCGACAGAAGCTGCTCTTATGGCAAATTGAAAACCAGGTTGAGTATAATGTCCTGCCAATTCTGCAGCATATGACGGTACATAAAGCTGTAAAATATCTTGATAGTCAGTACGGCTTTCTCCGCCTGCGAAAAACAAAATATGGAGCACAACGCTACAAAGATATGCAGGAGCTCGTGACAGAATACAGAGATTATCTGGAGATGTGCAGAAAATTGAAATATGACCTTAAAAACAGTTTTGTGAAATATCCGGCAGATCTGCAGAAAGCACATGATAAAGCAGCAAAAAGCATGAAACATAAGGCAAATGCAATCATGAGACGCGAGTTTGCCGCTGTATATAAAAGTATTGCCGGAAAATACGACTTTGAAAAATCCGGAATGAAGATTGTATATCCGAAAAATCCGGATGACTTAGTGAAAGAAGGGCATGCGCTACATCATTGTATAGGTGGTTATGTAGAACGGGTGGCAGACCGTAAGTGTATAATACTGTTCCTGCGCCAGTGTTCAGATCTGCAGCACCCATACTATACTATTGAGATTCAGGGAAAAAGAGTTATTCAGGTGCGCGGCGTAGGAAACTGCAGCGCGACGCCGGAAGTAGATAAGTTCGTAAAAGCCTGGGAGCAGCGGGTGCTGAATCTGATAGAGACTGCAGCATAATTTTAAAGAAAGGGGCAATTAAATATGACGAAAATAACATTAGAAACAGACGGGGCAGAAAGCCCGCGCATGGTGAGCATTGATGATATTCTGGCGATGCTTATCGACAAAGAGGCGGAAAACCAGAAAAAATCATACTTTGAATTTATCAAAACACATGACGCCGCTGTTATGAAGAATATCAAAAAGTATACGCTTGAGGTTAAAGACATGGATTTATCAGGGCTGGATGAAGAACAGACGGGGTACGCGGTTGAAGAAACTGCCGCAGATCTTACAGATAGTATTACAAAAGCAAATTTTGACTATTTAAAGCATGGCATGAAACTGGGAATACGGATGCTGTTCGATCTTATGGTTTAGTACGGAATTGTCTGTAATATATACAAAAATCAAGATCTGCAGACGGAAATATTCAGAAAATTTCCGTCTGCATAGTTCCGATCCGGCTGGTACTGGTTTGAATTGTCAGAATTTTTTAAGATGAATATACCATTACTGTCTGCCTGGGCAATAAGGAGCAGCAGGCATTATTATTGAGCATCAAAAAAGTGGTTTATATATCAATCAGACAGCTTTTATGTTATACTTCATATCAGAGAAAGAGTGTAAAACCGCTAAACATACAGAAAGGGGTTGAAAGAACTTGCCGATGTTTTCAATAAATTTTTATATCATGGAAAACAGGTAATCAGGCCGGAATCTCTTATCGAAATGGACTCTGCAGAGGTTGTGGTTCCTTACGGAGATGGGAAAGCAGGCGTGCCGGAGCAGAAATACCGGGATGCACTAAAGCTGATGATGACGGATGGTAATATCGCATACTGTATTTTAGGATGCGAGGACCAGAGCAGAGTGCATTACGCTATGCCTGTGAAAAACATGCTTTATGACTCCATGCAGTATGCACGCCAGGTTACAAAGGCTGCAAAGTCACATAGACAGGAAAAAGAGCATAAACCGTCGTCAGGAGAATTTCTTGGTGGTTTTCATAAGACGGACAGGTTAATCCCTGTTGTGACACTGGTAATCTACTGGGGGCCGGACAGATGGGATGGGCCGCTGTCATTAAAAGAGATGTATGCAGCAGCGGATGATGCCATTATGCAGTACGTCCCGGATTATAAAATCAACCTGATTGCACCGGAACAGATGTCAGATGATGAAATCAAAGAGTTTAAGAGCAGTCTGAAAGAAGTCATGCTGTATATCAAATACTCCAAAGATAAAGCTAAGCTGCAGGAAATAGCCCAGGAAGATCCGAATTTCCTGAGCATGGACAGACATGCAGCAGAAGTGATTAATGTAACAACAAACTCAAGGTTAAAATATCCGGAAGGGAAGGAGACGATAAATATGTGTCTGGCGATAGAAGAAATGCGGAACGAAAGCAGACTTGAAGGTGAAATTAAAGGTGCTGTTGAGACCTGTAAGAATTTTAACAAGACACTGGAGGAAACCATTCAGTATATTTCTGATAATTTTACCGTTCAGCAGGCAGAAGAAGAAGTAAAAAAATACTGGAAGTAGAAGTAAAACCGTACCCGTATAGCCGTCAAAAGCTTTCTGGTACGGTTTTTTATGGCTGCAAAGATGTGAAAGGATTGGGATTTAGTATGATCAAAGTTACAAAGTTTGGTGAAACGGCTTATCTTAAAGATTGGCATGAGCGTATTGACGACTTTAAGAAGAGGTTTCCCCAATCTTCAAATACAAAACGAATTTTGAGTATGAGTGATGAGGAGCTTGATTCTCATTATAAAAAATTACGGGAAGCGGATGAATCAAAATTTTTGGGTTCTGATGAACGTCTTGCTTATTACCGTTCGCATGGTCTTACAAATTGTTCCGATTATCCGGGCGGGGACGCAGCATTTGTCCGGGATGTATTGTCTGGTGATCAGCGGGAGGAACATCGTCCGTTTACGTTTGATATGAAACAGGAAGATGCTTATATATCTGCAGGTGTATTGAGTGTGGGCGTTTTAAGATCGATTTGGATTTCAGAATGCATTTTCGTATGCATCCAAAGGTTATAGTGACTGTTGAGTCTGCTTATGTATGGATGTGCGGTTATTCGCCAAGTCAGAACCCGGATTATGAAAAAGAAATTATGTCTCCAGATTCGGACTGGTATAACGATAAGCCGTCTGTAGGCGGGGATTACTGTCCTTTACCTACTTTTCCAGATGAGCCATAATGCAGATGTTATAAGATACCGTATTTTGCGTTTTAAGGCGTTTTTATGTCCATCCATATAAATCTGCACCCTGCATAAAAACATGCCGTCCTGCGCGGTCTGGAGGGCATGTTTTTATGCCCGTCAAAATCTTAAACCAGCGTCAGGGCTCCGCCCTGAAATACCTGCAAGGGGGAAATTCCCCCTTGACCCCCTTTTCACTAATTTTTCTTTTTTTATTTCATCCTGTTAAAATCCGTCAGGCACTTATCACCCGGACATATTCCAATTCAGCCTGATATTGTGGCTGTTCTGCGGAAAGATGCCCTCCGGGCACGGGTGCATTTCTGTAATAAATCTTATTTTTAGAAAGGAATACAGAAATGAAAAAACTTATGGATCAGAAAGAATTTGCAGAAAAAGTAGTACAGTATGTCAGGAACGCGCTGCCGGAAGAACTCTCTGAAGCAGAAGTGCGTGCCGCCGGGCTGGACTTATGGGCAGGCGGCGCCCGTATGGCGCTGCTTCTTATCCGCCCGTGGAGCGATACCGCTGTGGGGTTCCGCCTGGACGGATGGTATCAGAAATATTCTGACGGAAACGCATCGGTGGAGGATGCAGCCGCAGCCGTCATCAATGACAGCAGGCTTTACGCCGTGCCTTCCGCCGGCGGCAGCGGCGCGGATGCACTTCTGGAAGGCGGTGCCGTCATCTATGCCTAGCCCTGCCGGTCTTTCATGTACCGCGCCATCTCCGTCAGTATCCGCACCCCTGTCTCATCCAGGCCCGATATGTCGAGGACCGCCTTATGGTCCAGCCCGAGCAGGTAGTCCGTCGAAACGGAAAAAAGCTGGGCCAGCTCCACAATATACATGGTGGACGGGACGGAGATTCCCATCTCCCACGCGTTCACGCTGCTGCGCGTGATCCCCAGCCGCTTCGCCACGTCGTTCTGCGTCATGTTGTTAGATTCCCTTAATGCCTTGATCTTTTCCGCTACCATAATGATGCCCATCCTTTTTTGGATTTAAGGATACGTTGTTATGAGCGATATTGCATTATTTTATACGATAATTATTTATTATATACGATAATCAATTATCAATAAAGATATTTATAATTGACTGCATGGCGGCAGAAGGGGTATACTTAAAACGGCGGCACAAATGGAAAAAGCCGGCAGCGGTACGGGCAGTGCCGCCGCCGGGGCATGGCATATTCAGATGTCTTCGCTGTCATCCGGGACATATACCAGAATGTCCGGAACCGTGCAGTCCATAACCTTACAGAGCTGGTTCAATGTCTTGACGCTGATGTTTTTACCAGATCTAAGGCGCTGGACCACGTCCGGGTTGATGCCGTCGTTGATCAGCCGGTATGTGGATATGCCATGCTCCCTGATGTAGTGCCAGAACGGCTCGTAGCTTATCATCTTATGCACCTCCAGTATGGAGCGTACACTAGATGGTTAAAAGTTTATGAATGCCATAGCATCTATAAATAATATATTATCTATATTTTTATTGACTTTTGCGTATGGCAGACCTAGACTTGTTATATGGGAAGCTCCGGCTGAACAGCAGCAATGCGGGGTTCCGGAATTTAAAGCTGCATCCCGGAGTCCCGTGCGGTTAACAAAAAACACGAAAAGGAGAAAACAGTTATGAACAAAAAACATATCTTATCAGCCCTGCTCGCAGTCTGCATGGTATTTTGCATGATGCTCTATACCAGGGAGGGTGTTTCTGCAAAATCTGCAGACGGCATCAAAATTGTATTCAGCGGAAAAAAGGCAGTTACTTTCAATTCCGGCTCAGAACCGGAGACACTCAGCCAGATCGAAAGTAAATGGGGTGAGAAGACAAGGCTTGCAGAAGGCTATGAAGAATACGCCGGCGAAGCATATGTATGGGAAAAAGGAAAGACTTTTATATCCATCCGGGAATACAAAGAGTCCGAGGGCGGCGGGCTCGGCTATGTAATGCTTGAAATCGGTGATAAGAATGCTTCTGTTGCCGGTGTTAAAGTCGGTATGAAAAGAAGCAGTGCTTTAAAAAAGCTGCAGGGAATATACGGGAAAAAGAAAGTCGCCCTGCTGAAAGGCGGGCAGTATGCCGTACCGGACGGGGATTCGTTTGCCATTGACGGAAAGGCATCCGGAAAGTCCTACACCGAAATATCTGTCATGACGAAAAACGGGATGCCGCTCTCTTTCACCTTGAAAAACAATAAAGTTACCAATATTTCATGGATGCGGTCATAGGTGTTTTACAGCAAAGAAGATAAAAAGATAACATAGTTCCCGTAAGATTCATCTATCAAATTAACACAGATCCTAATCAGCATACATTAAAGTCTAACATCATCAGCACAAGGAATGGATGCTGATTAACATGCAGCCGGATCAGAGTTTTATATTGTGGCGCATCCACATGGATGCGTCATTTATGTAATATAAGGCTCCGTATTATAAATTTGCATATATACCTTATAAGTATTATAGTGTTGCTGTATATAAGAGATTTATCTTTTATTAAAAATTACAGAAAAAAGCGAGACGTATTTATGAAAGAAAAACGTAAACAATTATCAGCATTTGCACTTACTGCCCTGGTTCTTATGGTTCTTATGGTTCTTATGATGTTCTTTATATTCCGTTTTTTAGGAAAAGAACCGTCAAAGTACACGCCCGGCACCTATATGTCTGCCGTTTCACTGAATAACCAGATACTATATCTGGACGTAACCGTAGATGATAACCGGATCACTGACATTTCAATAGACAGCCGGGACGAAATTATAGAGACGATATATCCGCTGATCCAGCCAGCATTAGACAATATCAGCCGGCAGATTTATGAAAAACAGTCTCTGGACGGCATTACTTATGATGACTCAAGCCGGTATACTTCAAAGATTCTCTTAAATGCAGTTCAGGATGCACTGTCAAAGGCACAGAAGCAACCTGAATAAAGAACGGAAACCAGATCATAAGTCTTGCATTAAAATAATTTTAAAGTCTCTGGCCGTTCATATACAGACTTACAGTATATGAACGGTTACGACAGATTTTCAGCATCCACACATTGATATTCATTCAAAGGGGAGGTAACAAATGAAAAAATCTTTAAAACACATCATCACGATGCTGCTGATTGCCTGCATCATAATCACTGGAGGCAGCTTTTGCGGCATAATATCCGTAAATGCTGCTGCAAAGCCTGTGATTTCCAGCAGGCAGGCTCCGGTCATCAAAAATGCCTGCACCGTCAAAAAGGGCAGCAAGGTAAAGCTGCAGGCAGAGTCCGGCGGAAAGGACGTCACAAAGAAATGCACATGGAAATCCAGCAGGAAGATCGTGGCATCCGTCAGCAGAAAAGGAGTGCTTGCCGCAAAAAAAGCGGGCACTGCTTATATCACAGCAAAATACAAAGGAAAGACATCGAAGAAATTAAAAGTTGTGGTTGAATCAGATCCGGAAACTGGAAATCCAGCCGATCCTGGAAATACATACAATCCGGGAGGTTCGTCCGGAGATTATACAATTACGTATGATAAAAACAGCAGCAAAGGCTGTAAGCTGAACGGGCCTGCTTCGCAGTCCGGTTCCGGCGAAATCCTGGAATTCTCCACAACGGTTACTCCGGCTTCCGGCAAAAAGTTCTTAGGCTGGTATGACGCTCCGACAGGCGGCAACCGTATCTATGAAACTTACAAGCCGTCTGGCGATATGACGCTGTATGCTCATTATACGGATGAGAATACGCAGACTGTAACGTATGGTCTTGGCTGCACTTATGGTAGCGAAAAAGTTAGTTTTATGAGTGCAGTTGGTGGGGGTCCTGGATACGATTTGATTCATAATGTTGACCTTGTGGGACCTATGGTATTTGATGATACCAATAATGTCAGATGGCGTCATACTTATGAAATGAGTGGCAAAGATAAGTTTGTTATTAGTGATCTTCCGCAGCCATCTATTCCGGGTTATACGTTTCTTGGCTGGTATACAGATGAACAGGCATATGATTCGGTTCTTGATGCTGATGGTGATTATGGTATTAAGGTTGAAAACGGGCAAGAGATTGATTCTTCTGTAACACGCTTGTATGCAAGGTTTTCAAAGAAGCTGACAATACATCTGGATGATCTGCATGGCGGCAGTTATCCTGATATGGTGCTTGACACCTATACATCAATTGAAGATGCAGGATATAAGCTTCCTGTTCTCGATATTCCAGGCACTACGTTTTTGGGGTGGTCTTTGACTTCAGATTTGGGGTCTGGACCTTTGGAACGTGAAGTAACGTCTGATCGGTTTTTTACAAATATTATGTTTGTACATGGTTATATGTGTTCATGTGACGATGGTAAAAATACATATTATTTTAAGCATTATCGTGATTTAGATGCACACTGGGGTACTGATTGTACAGCTTGGGGTGCTTATAATGACCTTCTTCTTTTTGAAGAAGTCGATGAAATCACTTTGTATCCAATGTGTAAGCGGCATAATATTTATCTTGGATTTGATCCAAAAGGTGGTACATTCAGTAAGACATCTTCGGATAATGCGGGTCTTACAATTTATTCCGAAGATTCGGGTGATTTTAAAAAGGGTTATGCCTATATGACAGGTCTTGTGAGTGATGCACCATATGGCGGTCCTAAGTATTTTCCGGGACATGAAGGTCAGTTTGGCTGGACTGCTGGAAATATGAGAACAACTATGCCGTTTGTTACCCGTAATAATTATATTTTTGACGGCTGGATTATGCCTGATGGCACGAAACTTACATATGATACAATTCTTACAGAGAACATGACACTTTCTGCCAAATGGATTCCTGGCAATTGTTATGTGATGTTTGATCCGACAGACGGAACACTTACACAGGAAGAACGTGACCGTGTGGGTCTTGATGGTGCATGGCGTTATAAAGTGACAACAGAATCCAGTGTTAGTGGTTCAGGCAAGCAGCTCCCTGTGCCAGTCAGCTCCGAAGGACGTGAGTTCGAGGGCTGGTTTACCAAAGACGGGGAAGAAGTGACGAAGGATACGAAGATTACAAAGGATATGACATTATATGCACGTTGGGGAACTAAAACAGACAATAAGCCTGAAACACAAAAACCTTCTGCAGACAAAGATAATTCTGCAAATAAGGATACAGACAGCAATGACAAAAATGAAACAATACATGTTACTGGTATGACAATGACTGATATGGAATGGAAACCTGTTGATAAAGATAATAACCACTATACGATTGCGTATGGCGGCAAAGGAAAACAGACAGGTCTCGGGTTCACTGCCAACGTGCTTCCTGCAGCATTAAAAGATTCAGCCAGAAATGTTATATGGACATCCTCTAATCCAGACATTATTTCCGTTACTGCCGGAAAAGAAGTCATCTACAGCCCAAACTGGTTTGACTATTTCGAGTTCGGTTCGGACACTGGGGATGTTGTGCTGACAGCGACAAGTGAGGACAATCCGGATGTGAAGTTTGACATACATGTAACGGTTGCTAAAAAATAAGGCTTGGCATGGACTTCATCCATTAAAATCCCTGTTAAACAAGCAATTACCGCGCTTCTCAACGAGGATGCAGGGTAATTGCTTTTTAACAATTACAAAATAAGGAATGATAGCTAAAACATAAAACCTTTTACAAAAAGCGTAAAATCATGAAACACAAAAACACAATAAAATCCATCCTCTATATGCTGCTCATTGCTGCCATCATTATTACGGGCATCAGCCTTGATGAAACTGCCACAGCCGGTGCGGCAGCAAAATTCAGCAATTTTGTCAATGGCGGAACGATTTCCATGAAGCCTGGCAGTACAAAACGGTTTCTCGTCCGTGTAAAATACAACGCAGGCGATGAACTGTCATGTGAGGACTACAGCTGGTCGTCAGCGGACAAAAGTATCGTCAGCGTAGGGACTGATTTCGTTGACCCATCCGTTGATTACGAAACTGAGTACCTGGAAGTTACTGCTGTAAATTCCGGAACAGCTACTGTTACGGGAAAATCCAAACGCTACGGTTATGCATCCATAACAATGACAGTCACTGTCACGCAATCAAAATCAACTACAACCGCAAGCTATAAGTGTAGTCATTCCTGGAAAATCACCACGAAAGCCACCTGTCAGCGTGCCGGCATCAAAACCTGCAAAAAATGCAGACTACAGAAAAAGATCGGAAAAACTTCGCATAAATACGTGAATACAACGGTATTTACCATCGAACTGGATGGGTTTTACCATGAATACTACTGTACCTGTTTCGTATATGCAGACGGTACGCCAGTGGATAAAGACCCAGACCGTGGCAAAAACTTTGACATCTGCAACTGGGGTGTAAAAATCAAATACGATAAATACGGAAATATTACACCTGACAGTGACTTCAAAAGCGAAGATGAAGCATACAGCTATTTATCATCCGAACACCAGTCTCCAAAAAATCCAGACTGGCATTATCACTATTCATGGGCTGACGCAGAAATAGACATCAATCCTCATCAGGTGAAGAAAATCGTCAAAAAGTGCAAATACTGCGGCATAGAGAAGCCTTCCAAGTAACCCTTAACCGTGCAATCCACACACCGTTTCCTCCTGCTTACGCAGCGGGAGAATATATGAGTAAAGAATGGGTCACACGGTTGACATCTTTGCGTAAGTCGTATAAACGACACAACCAACCGTGATCAGGACAACGCAAACCACACACCACAAGTACTGTCTGCAGCAGTGCCTGTTATTTTTTTTAGATTGCATACCAAAGTCTCATAATATGCCCCTCAGACCTCGTATATTGACCATATAGACGCTTTAATAAGTCCGCCGTAATATTAGCAAATCTACAAAACTGTTTTACAGGGCATATAAGACGCTTAAAACGGCATACGAAAATAAAGCTGACATAAATGTTGGAATGTCTCTGTGATGCTTTTAAACGCCCATATCCGCGTCATGACTAATCAATGCATTTTGATACACCATTACGTTTCCGACGCTTAAAATGGCATATACGGCGTCTGAAAGGCATAACGAAAGAGCACGCAGGCGTGCCGGGTGCCGGTGCGATAATTGATGCATATACACAGAGGGTGGTTTTGTTATGAATATTATAGATAAAATCAAAAATGAACTGGCTAAAAGGCTGCAAAAAGCAGCGGATGCCGGCTTTATTGAAATCAGGATGAAAGCATCAAACGATGTGGTTGTTATAACGCCGGACGGTCCGGCAGACGATCCGGAAACGATTTATGAATTAAGAGGATTCAAGCTGTTCAAGATCTTCGCCGTTGGATTAGATGAACTGGCAAAAGAAGTCTTAAATTACGATAAGACCGTAGCGTGGCAGCAGGAACTAATCAGCAGGCTGTATCACTTTAAACGCATGAAAATCGACACAGGGCTTGCTACGGCTGCGGAAAAACGCTGGTATGCAAAAACCTACGAATCTGTATACTGGTATGATCCGATTGCTTACGCCGAGTCGCTGAGCGCGTGAGTTAATATCAAAACAAGCCGTTCCCATAAGCATCTTTTAATGGCTGTCCGGAAACGGCTTGTTATTTTATAAAAATTCTATAAATTTTTAAAATATTACTTGACAAAATAATTTTTTTAAAATTGTCTTGACAGACAGTTTTTATCATTTGTTTTCAATTTTTTTATAAAATTTTTCATATACGCTTAAAAATTTTATCTCTTTTCTTATTTTTGACATTTTCCTTTTCTCTCCATAAATTTTTTTATTATTTATATCCTTTTTTTGTTTCTCTATGATACAAATTTTCATTTTTTATCATTCCATAATATTTTTCATTCATTTAAAATTCATCTCTTTTATCTTTTATATATTTTTTTTATTCAAAATTATATCTAAATATATACTTTTCAAATTTTTTGATAAATAACAGGCATTTTATA
>ERZ778518.1124-NODE-1124-length-20142-cov-3.959775_pt1 | contig 20142 bp, 20 predicted proteins | sample MGYA00510340_ERZ778518 | MGnify/ENA primary metagenome ERZ778518 (study PRJEB29527, sample SAMN07138967) | mouse gut metagenome | material: feces | host: mouse | place: China:Nanjing | collected 2016-01-25 ...
CAGTCGGAGAAACAGTCCCTTTACCTGAAAAACAAAATCATCATATTCCATTGGTTTTACCAAAAAGCGATACGCCCTTACTTTGTAACCATCTACTGCATATTGTATCAACGCAGTCAAAAAAATGATTTCTATTTTTGAATTGGACTCCCTGATCTTCTCAGCAATCTCTAACCCATTTTCACTTTTCATATCGATATCCAAAAATATGATCTTATATTTCTGAAAATTGTTTTTTAACAGATCCGCGCCACTTGTATATTTATCACACTGGAGTTTCATCTGTAACTCTTCCCCTAATCTTGTTACAAAAAACTCCACTTGATCACAATATTCGCGCTCGTCATCACACGTTGCGATTCTCATAATCATCCTCCCTTACAGAAACCATTTATCCCGAAACTGACAATAAACTCTCTATTTACAATATTTTACGACAAACCGGAGCATATTTCAATATGACTATAGTTCACCTAATTTTCTTCTTGACAAATAGTACCGTTGTATACGAAGAATGGGCCAAAGCACACGGCCTGTCCGTCAACAGCCTATTGGTCCTGTGCGCCATTAACGACGGCGGGGATGATTGCACAAAGAAAAAGATCAGTCAAAGATGGCTGATCCCGAAACAGACGATCCATATGGTGTTCAAAGATTTTGAACGCAGAGGATTCGTAGAATTATTTCCGAACTGCGAAAAGCAGAACTACATGCCGTAGAGGAGATCGGTGTCGGGCGTATAAAACAGCTTAACGAAAGCATGGCTCTATTTGTAGAACATTTCAGCAAAGCAGGAGGTATTAAAAACGTTCTTTCCATACGTGATCCCATCTGTACTGTCGTTTGCCTTATCGGGAATTTACACGATCGTAAACGGTTTTTTTGTCGGAAACAGCATCGGCGATCTGGGACTTTCCGCCGTTAATATCGCTTATCCCATTGTCGCGGTCATCCAGGGGATCGGCATGGGCTACGGTGATCGGACAGGGCATTACGATGCTGACCGCGCTCGCTTATCTATTACGCAGCAGGCGATTTACCCTGAATATTCCCGTTTCGAGACTCGCAGCGGTGTCGGCGTCGATACTTAAAATCGGGATTGCGCCTTTCGGGCTTGCCATGTCTCCTAATATATCTCTCATCATAATCAACCGGTTTTCCATTTCTTACGGAGGAGAGCCGGCAATCGCAACCTATGCCTGTATCGCTTATGTCATTTGCATCATATACCTGATACTACAGGGTGTCGGCGACGGGAGCCAGCCGTTACTCAGTCATCATTACGGAGAAAAGAATTTTCAAAAACTGAACAGCACGGAAAAGCTGGCGTACGCATTCGCCATATTCCTGTCCCTGATCGGTTGTATCGTCATGTATTTGACCAAAGGAAAACTCGGCGTATTGTTTGGCGCATCCGATTTTGTAAACATGGAAATATCCAAGATCATGCCTGTCTTTTTGGTTTCCGTACCTTTTGTGGCAATCCTCCGAATCACGACCGCGAGTTTTTATGCCACAGAAAAAAGCATGTTTTCTTATATTTTGACATTTATTGAACCGCTGTTTATGTTGGTTCTTATGCTCATTCTGCCGCCACTGTTCGGCGGGCAGGTCATGATCTGGTGGAGTACGGTTTTTGCCAGGATCTTATCAGCGTTGTTAGCGGTTGTCCTCAAAATCCATGTGGACAAAAAGAGCTGCGATGTCCATCCTAAAAGCCCCTCTACCCCTTCACACAAACCGCACCCTCCGAAGGAGGCAGCACCTCGATTTCCATCATCCAATACCCGAAATCCCCCAGCCGCTCCTTCTTTTGCAAAATACTTTTAAATCTCCCAAACCCAAACATATCCGCCATATACTTATCCCGCCTGTGGTATTGCCCCGGAATCCCCACGTACACCTTTTGACTGTCCCTCGCTAATATAAGGTGCCTGTAATTATAATACCCCTGCAGCAAAAACGTATTGCTCCCCATATGCCAGTATTCTTTGGGAAAATCAGAAAAATCCCCCGGGGCGATCTGCACACACTTCTCCATCTCATCATCCTCGAACGGATACATATTCGGTTTCGCCGTAAATAATTTTCGGAATATATACGCCTGGTCATGCTCCTCCTCCACTTCCACCTCGATCATCTCTTCCTCCTCTGGTATCTCCTCCCCCTTTATTTCCTTCTCATCCGCACTCTTCTTCTCTTTCTCATGCTTCTCCCCACCAGTCAGCGGCATTTGATCACCCTCCGGTTTCTTCCCCGTTTCGCGGTTCACCCGCGCCGCTTCCCTGCCCCCGCCTTCTTTCGCCTCACTCGCCTTCTCTCTTTCTCTCTCGATCTCTTCTGTCATAACTCCCTTACTAACTCCGACTTCTGGCTCATCCATCTTTTCTCTTTCCCGCTGCCTCTCTTGCTCCACCACTTCCGGCTCTTCTTTTCCTACCTGCACGGTCTTCTTTCCACTCTCTGCCACCCCCATCACTTCATCCTTCTCCCTTTCTCCGACCGCATCGACTCCTCTCATCTCCACCGTACCCGCACCGTTTCCATCCTCCCTCTCCGCTTTCACATAATCCTCCACACGCACCGACTCATCCTCTGTTCCCGCGCAGACCACATAACCTTCTCCCCCGATCAGAACCCCCGCCAGATTACCCTTCAGCATCCCTGCCTCACTCGTCTGTTTCGTGATCGAAATTTCGTTTCCCTCCTCTGTGATCGTCCCAAAAAACACTTTATTCACCGCATTTTTATCCTTATCCAGCAAATAAACCTTCTCACCCTTCAACGACCAGTCACCCGATAAGGAAATCTCTATTTTGAACCTTGTCTGCTTTTTTGACAGCTTAACAAAGCCGATATTCCCACGGCATTCCCCCTCTTTGTATTCACATAGATAAATGATTTTTCGAAAATAATTCAAAATACCCCTCCGTTCCGACCGATATGTCCTGTTTCCAATCTAACATACGAAAATTTTCCAGTTCAAGCAATAAAAGAGCGTGGATCACCTTTTACGCTCTGGTGTCATCAGGGGCAGGATGCCAACCCCCAACATCATTATATGAAGCCTGTTCAAAAAAAGAACCTGCTCTAACCAAATGCTACATCCAGTGTCATCATCAGCACGAAACCAACTGCGAATCCAATCGTCCCCTTTCCCGCAGCCTGGCATCCCGACGACTCCGGTACGAGTTCCTCCACGATGACATACACCATCGCGCCCGCGGCAAATGCCAATAAAAACGCGAGTAACTGTTCGATCTGATGCGTCAGCAAAATGGTGACAAACGCCCCCACCGGCTCGACCAACCCCGAAAGCACGCCGCAGACAAACGCCCGTCTGCGGCTCTTTCCCGCGCCCGCCAGCGGCATGGAAATGATCGCCCCCTCCGGGATATTCTGTATCGCTATCCCAAGGGAAAGTAGAAAAGCCTGTGCCACAAGCGGTGAAAACGCTACACCCGCCGAGGAAAAAAACGGCATCCCCAATTCCTCCGCCCCGGACAGACATCCTGAAAACACCACGCCCACAGCCATTCCCTCCGGGATGTTATGGAGCGTGATCGCAAAAATCATCATTAAAAGTTTCTGACGTCCGCCACCGCCCTGTTCTGACCAGTCTGCCCTGGACAGGATACAAGGGATCAAACGGTCTAACACTAAAAGAAACGCCACGCCGGACAGAAATCCCCCCGCGGCTGGAACAAAAGCCAGTCTGCCAAGATGCTCCGACCGATCGATCGAAGGCAGTAATAGCGACCAGATCGCCGCCGCCATCATAACACCCGATGTAATACCCATCAGAACAGGTGAGATCTGACCACTATATTTTTTCCGCATAAAAAAAACAAAAGCCGCCCCCAGGGAAGTACCAATAAACGGTATTAAAATACCAAATAACGGTATTGCGGCACCGAAAATCTCATAAAAATCATCCATATTACCGGTTAAAAAGGACGACTGCCTTACGACATCGTCCTTTTCCTGCTCTTCGTTATTTTATTCTATGTTGCTCGAAGGGATTCCGTGACTCTCTTTCGCACAGAACGAATCCCACATGAACAACTCTGCTCCCGCCACGGTTCTAATACCGCTTCTTCCCTTCCTTCCGCTCATACGCCGCAAAAAGTTCCTGACACTTTTTTCGTCCCAGCTCCCGGACTTCCAGTACCCTGTCGTCTCCGTCAAGATACTCATAAAATTTTTTATCCCGAAATCCGATGGCATCGGTATCCTCACGACTGCAGCCATAATATACCGCACGGATATTTGCCCATAATGCGGCGCCGAGACACATCGGGCACGGCTCGGCGGTCGTGTACAGATCACAGCCGGATAGATCAAACGTGTCCAGCTTCCGGCAGGCGTCACGAATCGCTTCCATTTCCCCGTGGCACGTCGGATCCTTTTTGTAAACGACGCGGTTATGCCCGCGCCCCACAATATTTCCATCCTTTACAATGACTGTCCCAAACGGCCCGCCATGTCCGTGCTCAATTCCTTCATACGCCTCCTGTAAGGCCTCATCCATAAAATCCATCTTCATCATGCTCCCATGCTACACATGAATTTCCGCCGTCATTCCCAGCAGATCTTTATTCTCATCCAAAATCGGCTGGATCACATCGCGGATAAACTCCGTCACCTGGCTCGGCGCCCGGCCGACATGCCGGCTCGGATCCATCGTCTTTTGCAGTTCCTCCAGCGTCATCGGAAACTCGTCATCGGCAGCGATCAGTTCCAGAAGATTATTATCCAGTCCCTTTTCCTTTACATTTTTACCTGCCTCGATCGAAAGGGTACGGATCTTTTCATGCAGCTGCTGGCGGTTGCCACCGGCCTTCACCGCGTCCATCATGATATTTTCCGTCGCCATAAACGGCAGTTCCGACATGAGGCGCTTCGTAATGACCTTCTCATAGACGACCAGGCCGTCCACGACATTGAGGAACAGATCCAGGATCCCGTCGATCGTCAGAAATGCTTCCGCCACGCTGAGCCGCTTATTCGCGGAATCATCGAGCGTCCGCTCAAACCACTGGGTAGCCGACGTGATCGCCGGGTTCAGCGCGTCGATCATCACATAGCGCGAAAGCGACGCGATCCTCTCACTCCGCATCGGATTCCGCTTATACGCCATCGCGGACGAGCCAATCTGGCCTTTCTCAAATGGCTCCTCGATTTCCTTCAAATGCTGGAGCAGCCGGATATCATTGGAAAATTTATGCGCGCTCGCCGCGATACCGGCAAGGACATTGCAGACCCTCGTATCAAGTTTGCGCGAATACGTCTGCCCCGAAACGGGGAAGCACGCCTCAAATCCCATTTTCTCCGCGATCATCTGATCCGCTTTTTTACACACTACCTCATCGCCATCGAACAGTTCCAGAAAACTTGCCTGCGTCCCAGTCGTTCCTTTTGAGCCGAGCAGCTTCATATGTGAGAGCACATGCTCCAAATCCTCTAAATCCATCACGAGCTCCTGCATCCAAAGCGTCGCCCTCTTTCCGACCGTCGTCGGCTGCGCCGGCTGAAAATGGGTAAATGCCAGCGTCGGCAGATCTTTGTACTTGAGAGCGAAATCAGAAAGTTCACGGATGACATTGACCAGTTTTTTCTTTACGAGCCGGAGTCCTTCGGTCATAATGATCACATCCGTATTATCACCGACATAACAGGACGTGGCACCGAGATGGATGATACCGTCCGCCTTCGGACACTGCTGCCCATACGCGTACACATGGCTCATCACATCGTGGCGGACTTCCAATTCGCGCGCCTTTGCCACCTCATAATTGATGTCGTCAGCATGTGCCTTTAATTCCGCGATCTGTTCGTCCGTGATGCGGGGATTTCCCTCGGCGTCTTTTAGTCCTAGTTCCTTCTCCGTCTCAGCGAGCGCGATCCACAGTTTCCTCCACGTCCGGAACTTCATGTCCGGGGAAAAGATGTACTGCATTTCCTTACTTGCATACCGCTCCGATAATGGGCTAACATAACAATCTGTACTCATCCTTCTACCTCATTTCTAATCAAATGATGTCCTTGCCGGATCATGCGGGCACGGCCGGCATTTTGCCCCTGACATCATCACAACGCGTTCCGTATATCATCTTTTGGGGGATCCACCGGGTATTTCCCGGAAAAGCAGGCATCGCAGTAATTCCGGTCGCCGCCGATCAGTTCGTGCAGCCTCTCCCCATCCAGATAGCCGAGCGAATCCGCTCCTATTTTTTTACACACTTCTTCCACGGTATTATTATAAGCGATCAGCTGGTCGCAGCTCGGCACATCCGTCCCAAAATAGCAAGGGTTCAAAAACGGCGGAGAACTGATGCGCACATGAACTTCCGTCGCGCCGGCCGCTTTGAGCATCCGCACGATGCGCTCGCTCGTCGTGCCGCGCACGATCGAATCGTCCACCATCACGACGCGTTTGCCGCGCACCACCTCTTTCAAGACGTTCAGCTTGATCTTCACGCTGCTCTCTCTCGCCGACTGCTTTGGCTTGATAAACGTGCGGCCCACATAGCTGTTTTTGATAAATGCCGTGCCGTACTGGATGCCGGATTCAAGCGCGAACCCCATCGCCGCCACATTGCCCGACTCCGGCACGCCGACCACGATGTCCGCGTCCGCCGGGTGCATCTGCGCCAGGATCTTTCCCGCCATGATGCGGCTGTTATACACACTGATCCCGTCCACATAGCTGTCGGGACGAGCGAAATAAATATATTCAAAAATACACCGCGCCGATTCGGCGCTGCACAATGTCTCATCGGACTGGATGCCGTCCGCATCGATCATCACGATCTCACCCGGCTTTACATCCCGGACAAACTCGGCTCCCACGGCATCGAGCGCGCACGACTCAGAAGCGAGGATATAACCATTGTCGCGCTTCCCGATGACGAGCGGACGGAATCCGTGGGGATCCCTGGCGCCGATCAGCTTGCGCGGACTGGATATAATGATGGAATACGCGCCACGCAGTTTCATCATCGCGTTTTTCACAGCTTCTTCCGCCGTCGGAACATGAAGGCGCTCCCTGGCGATCAGGTAGGCGATCACTTCCGTGTCGATCGTCGTCTGGAAAATAGCCCCCGTATACTCCATCTGCTCCCGGAGTTCCTTCGCATTTACCAGATTACCATTGTGGGCAAGCATCAGCGTGCCCTTCACATAATTCAGAACCAAAGGCTGTACGTTTTGCGCATTGCTGGCTCCCGCCGTCGAATACCTCACATGGCCGACCCCGATATTTCCTTTCAGCTTCTCCAGCCCTTCGGCATCAAACACCTCATTTACCAATCCCATTCCTTTTTGGGCCGATACTTGTCCTTTCGGCCCCTCGGTATCACTGACGGCGATCCCGCAGCTCTCCTGCCCGCGGTGCTGGAGCGCAAACAAACCATAATAGATGGTAGAAGCGACATCCTCCCCGTCCAAATCATACATGCCAAACACGCCGCACTCCTCGTGGAGTCCATGTTCACTCATTTCCGAGTTCATACCCTTTGTTTTCCTTTCTCGATTATTGTGTCAGACCGATCCTCTTCGCCACCTCGTTGTAAGCATCCTCGACGCCTCCCAAGTCGCGGCGGAAACGGTCTTTGTCCAGTTTTTCTCTTGTCTGTATATCCCAAAAACGGCAGGTATCCGGTGAAATCTCATCTGCGAGGATGATCGTGCCATCCGCCGTTTTACCAAACTCTATCTTAAAGTCGATCAGCTCAATGCCGCAGTCCTTAAAAAATCCAACGAGAAAATCATTTACCATGAACGCATATTTCGTAATGGTATCAATGTCTTCCTGAGCAGCGATCCCGATCGCCCTCGCAAAATAATCGTTGATGAGCGGATCTCCCAGATCATCGTCTTTGTAGCTGAACTCCAGCGTCGGACAGAGCAGTTTCCTTCCTTCCTCGATCCCGAGACGCTTCGAAAAACTACCGGCCGCCGTATTTCGGATGATCACTTCAAGCGGCACGATGGATACTTTTTTTACCGCTGTCTCACGGTCACTGAGTTCCTCCACAAAATGGGTGGGAACACCTGCCTCCTCCAGTTTTTGGAACAAAAAGTTCGTCATGCGGTTATTGATCACGCCTTTTCCGACGATCGTTCCTTTCTTTTCACCATTAAAAGCGGTCGCATCGTCCTTGTAATCTACGATACAAACGTCTTCCACATCGGTTGCATACACTTTTTTTGCTTTTCCTTCATAAAGCATCTCTCTTTTTTCCACGTTTTTACCTCCATCAACATTTCCAATCATTCACTGTCTTCAACAACCGCGGGAGGCGTCCAGATCCCCCGGCGGATCTTATTCTGCAAAATCCGCAAAACTGCCTGATCTATCTTTTCCTCCTCGATCTTCCCCGTGATGACCGCCTGCTGGACGGAGGAAATCGCAGCATGCAGGTCTTCCGGATCGTACACCATATCCGCGCCGGAACTGATTGCCCTGACTACTGCCTGTTCGGTCGTATACGCATTTGTTATGACCGGAACATCCATTTGTTCTGTTATGATGATCCCATTAAATCCCATCTCGTTTCGGAGAAGTTCCGTCATAATCGTCTCGGATAAAGACGCCGGAACATCCTGATCAACCTTCCCCAACGCCACATGGCCCACCATGATAAAATCTGTCCCCGCATGTATGCCAGACGAAAAAGGTGACAGATTGGTCCGCCGGAGACGGGACAGCCCCGTATCCACTTTCGTATTGATGAGCTTATGATATCTTGCGACCGAAGCAATCCCCGGGAACATTTTCAAAACCGTACAGATACCGTGGTCGCCGACGGCGTGCATACCATTGATCATAGCCTCCACGGCTTCCCCGACCTGCTCCTCATCTATTCCAAAACAACTGCTCTTATAATCGTCCTCCATCCACAGTTTCAGGAAAGCATCCCATTTCGCATTATATTCCTGAAGCCTCTTCTGATACGATTTCAACATTTTCTTCTTCTTTTTTTTGGAGAGTTTCTTCCGATTCAGATTTGGATATTCCGGCCCTTCCCCGATGGCTGAAACCGCGCAGTCACTTACCGCCTGCCTGTCCACCGGCACTTCTTCCTCCGCCAGATCCGCGGACGGCGCAAAATTCAGATTGAATCCCAGATCGGTCAGTTCACCTGCGATGACCTCTCCCGTATTCTCGAGCTGGCCCTCTGTCATATTTTTTCCCATCTCCGCAGGACTGACATATCCCGTGGAAGTGATCGTATCCGTAGCCGCCGCGATGGAATTCCGGCCGCCTCCCTCTTCTTGTGTTCCGATGTATAATGGGATAGAAAGCTCCGTACTCGCGGATACCGACTGCTTCACATCCTGTATCAGAGCCTTGATCTGATCTGCCGTCTGTACATTCCGTTTGTTAAACACGATCCCGCCGATCTTGCCCTTCTCGACCGCCTCCACGAGTTCCGGTGAAACCGTTGTCACAGCTTCCTCCCCTTTTACAAGCTTGTCCGCATCTACTAAAAACATCTGCCCGATCTTCTCTAGCAGAGTCATTGTTTTCAAATATTCCCCAGCCTTTTGAAAAGCCTGTTGATCCAGTTCTTCTTCCGACACCTTCGCCGGCCCCTGTACATCTTCTCCCGTCTCTTCCTCGCTGCTGCCGCATCCCGCCAGACTCAGGCAGAGACAGAACACTAGAAAAATACAAGTAATCCTCTTCATCTTTTCCTCCATGCGTGTGCCTATTTCATCCGCACAAGTTCATGACAAGCCGTACTCTGCCACAAACATTCCATAAATGTACGAAAGTATTATATCAAATAATGTCACATTATACAAATAAATATTTCACAAAAATATGAGAAACATTCAAAATTTTTTATCTTATTTGTAAACAGGGCAAGCTGTCTTACATAAGATAGCATTGTAAATTATTTTAGGAGGAACCTAATATGAGTGATTTATCAGCAACAAACTGCGGTGGCGGATGCTCCTGCAATGAAGGCGGAAGCGGATGCTCCTGCACATGGATTATCATCATTATCCTGCTTTTGAGCTGCTGTGGAGGACACGGCGGCAGCTGGGGAGGAGGCGGCGGTGGCGGCAGTGACTGCAGCTGCATCATCTGGATCTTACTCCTTCTGTGCTGCTGCGGCGGCGGAGACGGCTTCGGATTCGGCGGCTTCTGCTAATCCAGCCATCTCTTTTCGTCCAAACAGGGGATGCCGGGACATCGTGCCCGGCATCCCTTTTTGAAATACATAAAAGGCACAGAGCAAAACACATTCCTGCCTTCGCCCTGTGCGCCACACAGATTCCCCTCTCAGCGCGGTCTCTTTGAACAAAGGATAACCTCGCGCTCCTCATCCTTTTCGCATTGCTTCCTGCTTTTGCACTCCTGACACTCAAGATCGATCTCATATATCGTTGTGTCGTCCACGACGAGCTTCGTCCTTTCCGCCTGGCTCATACGATCCTCCGGATTTCCTTTTACTTTTATACTATGATTTCATCTAAAAAAGTATCCTCGTCCCCAAAACAGGAAAGATCAATGCTGTCTTTCCCTCTGATAGAATTCCTTGATGCGGTCTATCCGCGCCGTCATCCCCACAAACAACCGGTCTACAAGCGCCAATGCTGTCATCGCCTCCACGACCGCCACCGCGCGCGGAACGATGACTGGATCGTGGCGGCCTTTGATCTGCACATCGATTTCTTCCCCGGACTGACTGACCGTCTTCTGCCCGGAAAAAATAGAAGGCGTGGGTTTGAATGCCGCCCGCAAAACGATCTGGCTGCCGTCGCTCATACCGCCCAAAATCCCCCCTGCATGGTTCGTTACCGTCTCTATCTCCCCAGACTCCCCGATGTGGAACGCGTCATTATTTTGGGAACCGCGCGTGCACGCTGCCGCAAACCCATCCCCGATCTCGACTCCCTTTACCGCTCCGATCGACATCACGGCCTGCGCCAGCGCCGCATCCAGTTTTCCGAACACCGGCTCGCCAACCCCCGCCGGCATCCCGTTCACCACGCATTCGATCACGCCTCCTGATGAATCATGGTTTTTCATGCAGGCATCCAAATAGTCCTCCGCCCTCTCCGACGCGTCCAGATCCGGCATACGAAGAGGACTTTTCTCAATGTTTTCTTTCAGCATCTTATCATAGTCAATGTGGATCTCCCCGATCGACGTCACATACGCATAAACTTCGATACCGAGCTGCACAAGTATTTTCATCGCCACCGCTCCGCCGGCAACCCTGCCGATCGTCTCCCGGCCGGAGCTTCTCCCGCCTCCCCGGTAATCCCGGAACCCGTACTTCGCGTCAAATGTGAAGTCGGCATGTCCCGGCCGGAAGTATGAAGCAATTTCTGAGTAGTCCCCGGAGCGCTGGGATGTATTAAACACGATCATCGAGATCGGTGTCCCCGTCGTCTTCCCCTCAAACACCCCCGACAAAATCTCCACCTGATCCCCCTCTTTCCGGGGCGTGGCATACTTTGTCACACCCGGCCTGCGCCTGTCCAAAAACTGCTGTATATCTGCCTCACAAAGGGGGATCCCTGCCGGGCAGCCGTCAACGACCACACCGACCCCTTTGCCGTGAGATTCCCCCCATGTGGAAATCGTAAATACCTCTCCGTATACTGAACCTGCCATTCTTTTCTCCTCCATGCCGTTAAACTGATCGAAAAATTTTTCAGCCTTCTCTTTCTTTTTTTCCTTTTCTATAGTATAATAAAATTAAGATTTTTACAATGTGAAATTATAAAATAATCAAAGGAGAATTACGTTTATGTTTAGTCAGTTTTTTGGGAATTATCTTCTGAATAAAGAAGAAATTACCAAAGACCAATTTACTTCCTGTATGGAATACATGAGAGCAAATCGTGTCAAACTTGGTCTGATCGCTGAGTCGGAAGGGCTTCTCACACGAACACAGGCGAACGAGCTCAACCAGCTTCAAATGCAGACTGACAAGCGTTTTGGCGATTTGGCGATCGAACGGGGATACCTCACTGACTCCGATGTTTCCTATCTCTTGAAACTCCAGGGAAATCCTTATTTGATCTTCGTACAGGCACTGGACGAGAACAAGATCATGGATCTAGAAAAAGTCACTGGTCTTGTGGCAGATTTCCAGAGGGATAACGGTCTGTCCCATACCGCGTTGGAAGCGATCAAATGCGGTGATTTTGACCGGCTTCTGCCATCTTTCGTAACAGCGGATAAGGACGATTATTTCTCGCTCATGTCCCTTGCGCTCCGAAACATCGTTCGTTTCGTCAGTCCTTACATCCGCATTGATACTGCCGAAAAAACTACCGAGTATTCTGCCAGATACATCGCTTACCAGAAAACCACAGGTGCTTACGACGGATTCCTGGGATTTGCCAGCAATGACAGAGCCATCCTTACCATAGCGGATGGATATGCCGGTGAATACTTTGAACGGCCAGACGAGGATGCCCTTGATTCTGTGGGAGAATTTACAAACTGCATCAACGGACTCCGCGCCGCTGAACTCAGCTACCAGGATACGGCGATCGACATGCTGCCGCCGGAATTACTCTTTGATTCAGGTATATCGGATGCCGCTGGCTTTTACATACTTCCCCTGTACATCACAGGGAAAAAGGTAGATATGATGATCAAATGCTAAAATTTAATATTGGTCTAAGGGAGGTTGTTCTATGGCAACAGTATTGATTGTGGATGACTCGCGAACATCCCGCAGAATATTAAAAAACATACTTATCGAAAATGAATTTGAAATCGCAGGCGAGGCGGAGGATGGGCAGTCCGGCTACGAAATGTACATCGAGTTAAATCCCGACTTAGTCACTTTGGACATTACGATGCCCGTGCTGGACGGACTCTCATGTCTGAAAAAAATCATGGCTTTTGACAAAAACGCCAAAGTCGTTATGGTGACAGCGGCCGGACAAAAATCAAAAATGGTAGATGCCATCAAAAGCGGTGCTTCCGAGTTTATTCAGAAACCGTTTGAGCCGGAGCAGATCATGTCCATCATTAAAACAGTCATTTAAAACGGAAGGGGGCCGTACTCTGGCCCCCTTCTGCCCCCTTTTCAAAGGAAGAAAAAAACATTGAACAATGTACTTATTTTTGGTATACTTACAATATAAAAAAACGAAAGGAGCATTTCAAATGCGAAATAAAGGAAAGAGATCCGTTGCGATCGCTTTGTCCGCAGTCATGGCATTTTCTGCATTATCTACCGCACCAGATGCAGATGCCGCAGCGAAGGCAAAGAAGATCACATTGAGCGCAACGAAAAAAACGCTGACGGAAGGCGCTAAATTCACCTTAAAAGTGAAAAAAGTAAAACCTGCCAAAGCAAACAAAAAAGTAACGTGGAAATCAAACAAAAAAGCGGTTGCGACCGTAAGCAAGAGCGGTGTCGTGAAGGCAAAAAAAGCGGGAACCGCTAAGATTACAGCTACCTCAAAGAGCAACAAAAAGGTAAAAGCGACGTGTACCGTTAAGGTAAAGGCAAAAACCAACGTAAACGATGTACCAAAACAGACGCAGGCTCCGATCGCTACGCCGCCGGCAACACCAGCCGTTCCTAACAATACACCGGCAGCGACACCGGAAATTCCGGCAACTCCGGTACCTACACCCGTACCGACGCCAAGCATTACGCTTCCTGATGATTCCATGAAAGAAAATGCAGCGTTCAACGTGGGAACAGTTATCAACTACGACAAGACACAGGATGTGAACTTCACCGCATTGGCAAAACAGCAGTTTGACGTGGTTTCGTTTGAAAACGAAATGAAAGGTTACTCCCTGCTGGATACCGAAGCTTCTATGGCAGGCGACGGAACTCCGGTCTGCAAGTTCGAGCAGGCAGACGGCATGGTAGAGTGGGCGATTGCAAACGGCCTTAAGGTCCGCGGCCACGTTCTGATCTGGGAATCCAGCATGGCAGAATCGTTCTTCCATATCGACTACGATAAAGATAAGGGTCTTGTCGATAAAGAAACTTTATTAAAACGTATGGAGAGCTACGAAATGCAGGTTGTCACTCATTTCGAGTCCAAATACCCGGGAACCGTGATCGCATGGGATGTCGTAAACGAAGCGATCGATACCGATAATCAGACGAAAGCGGACGAGACGACGGGACTTCATCTTTACACGACTGGTAAGTTTTATCAGATCATCGGCGGTGATTACATCAAATACGCGTTTGAATACGCAAATAAAGCTGTTGCAGCTACCGGAGCAGACATCCAGTTGTTCTACAACGACTTTAACTGCTTCCAGGCACCAAAAACCGAATACATCAAAGAACTGATCAAGTATCTGAACGCCGATCCTGCCAATCCGCTTTTGGACTGCATGGGTATGGAAGGTTATGTACTGTTCGAATGGCCGGGACCAAATCCGGTGAAACAAGCGATGGAAGCATTCGCTGACTGCGGCGTCAAAGTGGGCATCAATGAGTTGTGCGTACGCCTGAACGACCAGCTGGCATCCGGTAAGACCGTTTCCGAAAAGGATATTGCCTCCCATGCGGAAATGTACAAAAAGATGTTCACAGCTTACTGTACATTTGCACAGGAACATCCGAATACGTTGACAAATGTCAGCATCTGGGCTCTGTTCGACCGACCTGATCTCATCGGCAATACCGAGCATTATGATTACGGAGTGTACGGCACGCATTCCGGTCTGTTTACCGCAGATTTTGAACCGAAACAGGCATTCTTTAATGTCATTGAAGTTTTAAAAGAAAAGGGCGGTAACTAAGCGGCGGTGTACCTTATCAAACAAATAAAGCCTGTCTGGATCCTATAACAGATTCCAGACAGGCTTTTTTACGCCAGAACGCTTAATTCGACATAACCTCTTTCCATTTCACGTTATATCGTTCATCCACTTCCGCTCCCAAATAGCGGAATGTCTCACAGTTTGTCAGGGAACCAAATTCCGGGAACGCGATGTCACTATTTCGGAACTCCTCCTCCTCGATCAGATTTCGTCCCTCGCTGTTCGGAATCGAGTACGTGATATAATCAAAATTCATTTTCGCAATCTCGGGACGGCATAGAAAATCTAAAAACTTTTCTGCGTTTTCTTTATTTTTCGCTCCTTTGGGGATGACCCAGGAATCAATCCACAGATTGCTTCCCTCTTTCGGGATCACATATTCCAGATCAGGATTTTCTTTTTGGCAGGTAAGCGCCTCTCCCGAATAAATGACGCCGATCGCCGCCTCATTTCCGATCATCTTGTCGCGTACCTCGTCGACGACATACGCCTGGACGACGCCGGATCTTTTCTGCTCGATCAGCTTTTGTTTCGCCTCTTCCAGCTGCTTTTCATCCATACTGTTCAGCGAATAACCGAGATATTTAAGCGTAATGCCGAACGCATCGCGCACACTTTTCTGCATTAAGATATTGTCCTCGTATTTTGTATCCCAAAGGATCCCCCAGCTGTCCACCGGCTCTTTGACCATCGACTTATTATATAGAATCCCTACCGTTCCCCAAAGATGAGGCACGCTGTATCGGTTTCCCTCATCAAAGGCCCGGCTCGCCTCCATATACTCCTTGTCGATGTACTTGATATTCGGAATATTGTCAAAGTTGATCTCTTCTAAAAGATCCTCGGAGATCATCCTCTCCACCATATAATCGGACGGGCAGACGAGGTCATACTGCACCGCCCCGTTCGCGATAAGCGGATACATCACTTCATTCGTCTCATACTCGTCGTATGTCACCTGGATCCCTGTCTCTTCCTCAAACATTGCCAGGGCATCCGGGTCAAAATACTCTCCCCAGTTATAAATATAAAGTTCCCCTGCCGCTTCATCTCCACCGCTCCCACATGCCGTCAGGCTTGCGATGAGCAGGCAGGACGCGCAAAGTAGGGCAATCACCTTTTTGATCTTCATGTTATCCTCTCATTCCGCCGCGTTCGCAGCAATTTCATTTTTGCACACTTTGTCATTGTAACACAACAGGAGGCTTTTTGTAAATGATGGATTGTATAATAGTCTCGACAAACGCAGAAGCTTTGGATGGGCGTTAGCCATTAAATTCAGGATAAAAAACAGGGCCGGAAACTAATTTTAGGTTTCCGGCTCATCTGTCACTAAGATCTAGTATCTTCTTTATGTGGAATATTTACTTAATCAATATTAAATAGCCTTAATTCATAATTCCCTGCCGGCAATCTATTGATATATTTCTCTTCTGAGAACATTTCCCCGTTTGATAGGGCAACGGTAAACCATGTGCCGGAATCTTGCACAAGTTCTGCATCTTTATATAATTTCCACCCAATTTGACCAGCTCTACTATAAGAATCACCCTTGGCATCAAAAGTCTTTTTACCTTTTATTCTAATTGTAACTCTATATACATCCTCTAAATAATGTTCTTCCACCTCATAAGATATATCAGTAATGTCAAGAACACTTTTCCTTGTTCCATCCGCTTGATATTGTGTTATAGTTTGCGGAAGTTCTGGAACAGAAATCGTTACTGGCGACACAACCGTTATCTCACAAGACGCCGAAACTTTTTCATCTGCATCAGAAACTGTTATCACTGCTGTTCCCAAAGACTTTGCCTCAATTCGCACCTGCCCCGCAGTTAATGTTGACGAAACCGTAACAACCTTATCATTACTACTACTAAAAACTAAACCTCTTGCTTCCGCATCCTCTGGTAAAACCGAAAACTTTAATTCGCAAGATTTGCCTTTATACAGAGTTTTTGTGGCAGACTCCCACGAGATACTCTGCACCGCAGGTTTGACCAAAACCATCCGTGTTTCCTCATATTTTCCATCGCTCGCTTTAATAACTGCTGCACCCGGAGATACTGCCGTTACCAATCCGTCTTTTACTGAAGCAACATCTGAATTACTGGATGTCCACGAAATTTTACGGCTAGTTACAGCCCCTGACGGTAAATGCCAGGCATAATATTTTAAAGTTTTTCCTACCACCAAATATGTTACGTTATCTCCACTCATATATAACCCTGTAGATGTATCGCTCCCGACATTGGAACCTGATGCCGTTCCTCCCGGCGTTGTCGGTGTCGGAGTTTTGGTCTGCACTGGATTCCTATGGGTCTGTGAATCATTTTTTGTCTCATCTTTCACTACAACACTGCAAGCATATTTTTTCTTTCCCAATTTTGCAATAATTTTTGTCTTCCCTGCACTGATTCCCTTCACTTTTCCCTTTTTTGACACAGTGGCAGTCATTTTATCTTTAGAACTCCATTTTACCTTCTTTTTCGTATTTTTTAACTTTAATTGATATGTCCTGCCAACTTTTAAAGTTATTTTTGTTTTATTAAGCTTTACTTTCTTAGCGGCATTGGCTCCATTTTCCACCAAAAAATTAAAACTAATAGAAAACAGTAACATCGTTATTACAACTTTTCTCATTCTTTTCATAATATTTCGCCCCTTCATTCATATTCGTAATATTCCTACTATTGTACTATATCACAATTCCCAGACTAATGCAATCATCAATCTACCACTTGAAAAGATAAATTCACCATTACATTCCATAAATCCCTATCTTCACGCTCATACGTCTATCCCTGATGCCCCATCTTCCGCTCTGTCCGCCTGTTTACCAAAATGAGCATGAAAAACACGACGACAAACATGATCGTCGAAAGGGCATAAATCTCCGGTTTTATCCCCTTGCGCACCTCCGCGTAAATCTTCGTCGAAAGCGTATCAATGCCGACCCCTTTCGTAAAATGCGTAATGACAAAATCATCCAGTGACATCGTAAACGAGAGCAGAAACCCTGTCAATATACCCGGCAGGATATCTGGAAAGATCACCTTGATAAACGCATACTGCCGCGAAGCCCCGAGATCGAGCGCCGCCTCATACACGCTCTTATTCATCTGCTTCAATTTCGGCAGCACACTCAAAACGACATACGGAAGATTAAACGTGATATGAGCGATCAGCACACTGCTAAAACCAAGTCGGTAATTCAGCGCAAGGAACAAAAGCATCAATGAGATCCCTGTCACAATATCCGCATTGAGCATCGGGATGTTCGTCACCGTCATCAACACGACGCGGGGCAGCCGCTTCATCCGGTTCATCGCAAACGCCGCAGCCGTACCGAGCAGCGTGGCAGCCAGAGCCGACACAAGCGCGATGAGCAGCGTCGTTCCCAGGGCATCCATGATCTCACGGGAAGAAAACAAACTCTCATACCATTTCAGGCTGAAACCACCCCATTTCCCGCGAAAGCGGGACTCATTAAAGGAAAGTACGATCAATGTCACGATCGGGCCGTACAAAAAGACAAAAATCAAACATAAATATACTTTGCCGAGGGCTCCTGCTATCTTCTTTCCTACCATATCGCCGCCCCCTCCCCATCTTTATCATAGTGGGACATCACCGCCATACTGCCGAGAACAAGCACCATCAGGACGAGGGAAAGCCCTGCCCCTTCATACCAGTTATTTGCCGTCGTAAATTCCTGTTCAATGATGTTTCCGATCAGGTTGATCTTTGCCCCGCCCAAAAGGTTCGAAATGACAAACGTCGTCATCGCCGGCACAAAAACCATCGTGATCCCGCTGACGATCCCCGGAAAGATCTGTGGCAGCGTGATATGCCACAGCGTCTGAAACCAGTTGGCCCCGAGATCTTTCGCCGCGTCAAAAGTATCCTGGTGGATCTTCACGAGGGAATTGTAGATCGGCAGCACCATAAACGGAAGATAATTGTACACCATACCGAGTATGATCGCGCCTTCCGTATTGATCATATTCTGCCCCGGCAGGCCGAGCATATGCAGTAGCGTATTGATAACCCCCGTTTTCTCTAACAGTGACTGCCAGGCGATCGTGCGCAGGAGAAAATTCATCCACATCGGCAGAATAAAGATGAAAATAATAAATCCATTACTGCTCACTTTTAACTTTCGGATCACCATAGACAGCGGCAGCGAAAGGACAAAACATAGAACGGTGCTTATGACCGAAAGCTTGATCGACAACAGCAGCGCTTTTGTATGCGCCGGAGAGGCAATACTCTGTATATGTTCCCATGTAAAACTCCCGTCCCGGTCTGTAAACGCATAAAAACCAACGATAAAAAGCGGTACGACGACGAAGATCGCCATCCATACCGTATACGGATAAGAAAGACGCCGGACGTGCTTAGATCCGTTCACGGGCAAACACCTCCTCCGCCTTGTTTTCCGGTTTTTTCATGATCTGGATATTAAATGGGTCCACCCAAAGGCCCACCTCTTTCCCGACTTCCGCGAGCCGGGTGCTCTGAACGAGCCACGTATAACCCTCATCCTCTATTTCCATCTCATAGTGCACTCCCTTAAAGACAAGGGAGATCACGCGCCCCCGGATCAGTCCCTTTTCCGGCGGCACTAAAATAAGATCCTCCGGACGTATGACCACATCCACAGGACGGTTCTGCCCAAACCCCACATCCACGCACACAAACTCTTTTCCCAAAATATTTACCAGCTTATCCCGCACCATCGTCGCCGGAATGATGTTACTCTCGCCGATAAAATCAGCGACAAACGCGTTCTGCGGTTCATTGTAAATATCGGTCGGCGATCCTACCTGTTGGATTTCACCGTCCTTCATAACAACGATTTTATCGCTCATTGTCAAGGCTTCCTCTTGGTCATGCGTCACATAGATAAAAGTGATTCCGACTTCCTGTTGGATACGCTTTAACTCGTATTGCATTTCTTTTCTGAGTTTTAAATCAAGTGCAGCCAGCGGCTCATCCAACAGCAGCACTTTCGGTTCATTCACAAGCGCACGTGCAATCGCAATACGCTGTTGCTGACCGCCGGAAAGCAGTGTAACATTACGCTGTTCAAATCCTTCTAAATTAATCAGTTTCAACATCTTCATTACTTTCTGCTCAATGACATCCTTGCTCATCTTTTTGATTTTTAAACCGAAAGCAATATTTTCATAGACATTCATATGCGGAAATAAAGCATATTTTTGAAACACCGTATTTAATTCTCGCTTATACGGCGGCAACTCACTGATTTCCTCACCGTCAAAGATGACTCTGCCTTCATTTTGTTTCAGAAAGCCTGCCAGTATTCTCAATAAGGTAGTCTTACCGCATCCGCT
>ERZ778518.1126-NODE-1126-length-20135-cov-12.995269_pt1 | contig 20135 bp, 22 predicted proteins | sample MGYA00510340_ERZ778518 | MGnify/ENA primary metagenome ERZ778518 (study PRJEB29527, sample SAMN07138967) | mouse gut metagenome | material: feces | host: mouse | place: China:Nanjing | collected 2016-01-25 ...
GCTACTGGGTTTGTAGCCTCTTTTTGATTTCACAAGTGTCAAACTCGGGATTATACCTCACAAACATGGCATTTTCTATATAAACAAAAAAACTCTTATAACTACCACATATACATGTGACAATTATAAGAATTTCTTCTCTTTAATGCCCAGAACCGGAATCGAACCAGTGACACGAGGATTTTCAGTCCTCTGCTCTACCAACTGATAGGGCAGACCTCGTGAAGTCCGATAAACACTGGACATATTACATACATTCGTAGGATCAAATCCTCTTTCATTCGTAGGATTCGCTTACGAACGCTTTATATGTTACCATAAGAATGCCTAAAAGTCAATCCCAAATCAAGAACTTTTTCAATCTGATTTCCGACTACTCTATCACGGTTATTTCTATTGTGGAAGGTGTATATTTCCCATTTGGATCACTGAATGTCAGTGTAAATGATTCTCCAATCAGATTTTCATTATTTACACCCAACTTAATGCTGTTATCAGTTATAATCTTTGTGGTAAACTCGTTTTCAGCAAATGTACTGGTAATTGTCCATGTACCAATAACATTTGTGACCTCATTATCATTTGCATCAAAGAATTTACCTGTATATGTCCTGCTATAACTACATTTTAGATTTGTATTGCCTGTAATAGATGATTTGCCTGTAGGAGTATCTGGCTCTGTTGGTTCTGTTGTTCCACCGCCACCAGATGAACCACCGTCAACTAATGTATCAACCTCTGCTTTACTGTATGTTTCATCTTTAGTGTAATAGTTGGATAAATCAGTTGCCGGTACATTGGAAACAGCGTTATTGACATATGTTTCTGTGGCATATCCTTCATTAGCAAATAGTGATCTGATTTTATCTTCTGTAATAGGTTTTGGTATGAGATTATCAACCTCCTGTTTGTTATAGTAGTTCGACAAATCAACTTCCCCACCTGTGGCTACTTCTGTAACGGCAGCATCAACATATGACTTTGTAGCATAAGACGCTAAATCTTCCCTTTTAATATAAGAAGAAACATCTAAATTCCCGTCCATTATCTGCTGTATATACTTCTTCAATTCTTGCACCAGATGCCTAGCACCTGCCAAATCAATATATTCTGGTTGCTCATAAGTATATCTCATACCCCAAATTCCTCCTTCAACATATCATCAATCGTCTTATTGTCTACAACTTTATATCTGTGTTTCGGAACTGGCTCCCTTGTATACATCAGAGAAAAGCAACTGTAATCTTCCTCTGGCTCTGGAATAGCAGCAATCTTATCCTTTACCTGCCCAATTCTTGCTTCTAGGAACTGATATGCCTGTCCTATATCACTAAATTCTGTACTAATACCTGTCATAAGGTCTATGTCGTTGGTAACGGCTTCAAGTACATCTATGACGGTGAATAGTAATTGCTTCTGCATTGTCGGCTTATCATATTCATCTGTAGGAGATAGATTGTTCTCCGTGAGAAACTGGATATACTGCTCGTCTGTAAAATACTCCTGATTCGATAATTCCATCTTTAACCTGTTTAATACTTGCATTGTTGAACTCCTTTCTTCTATATAAATGTAGGCAATAAAAAAGGACTGCGGTGTTTCGCCGCAACCCTTTCTTCATATCCTATAACTCTATGCCTTGAACATCTTCCAATTCTAACTCAGATAATAATTCATTACTAATATCTGTAACTGTTGACAATCTATTTGCTTGGTTGACCATAGCCATTTCAAAATAATTTCGTACATCTCTACCATTTGCAAAATTTATATCCCTAGTTGCGTATCTTTGTTCAAAATAAGTCCTAACACAATCTTCACATTCACTGCTTATTGTATACCCCATAGATTCACACAAAGATTTAAAAATATTTAGTAATTCTTGTGGTGTATAATCCGTAAAATGGATAAACTTATTAAATCGAGAACGCAGCCCCGGATTAGAATTTAAAAATTCGTTCATCAAATCTGGATAACCTGCCACAATTACAATTAAATCATCCCTGTGATCTTCCATACCTTTTAACAAAGTATCTACTGCTTCAAATCCAAAATCACTTTCACCTCTATTAACCGTCAAGGAATATGCTTCATCTATAAATAAGATTCCACCCAACGCTTCTTGGATAACCTCTTGAACCTTTATTGCCGTTTGTCCTACATACCCTGCCACTAGCCCTGACCGATCAACTTCAACCAAATGCCCTTTAGACAGCACTCCTAATTTATGATATATTTTTGCCAACAAACGTGCTACCGTTGTCTTTCCTGTTCCTGGATTCCCCGAAAAGACCAAGTGTAAAGACATTGGCATTTGTTTTAGTCCACGTTCCTCCCTAATTTTTCTTATTTGTAACAAATTAATTAATGAGGAAACATCATTTTTTACTTTTTCCAATCCTACCAACGAATTAAGTTCTTTTAATAATATATCCAAACTCTCATTGCTATTAACTTGTTTATTTGTTTTAATTTGTAAATTATCTGTGCTTACAGTTGATTGTTTCACTAAACCAAAACCAGAAATTCTAATTATATCTTTTATTTCTTTAAGTTTTATTCTAAAATCATCTTTAACATTTCCCTCTTGTCTCAAAACATAATAAGTCAATGATGCCATCCTTCTATTGTCATCCTTCAATAATGTCCCCTGAGACAAGCATTTAATTACATAATTCTTTAAATCACCATCATAAATTGAATCGTCATATTCAGTTGCCCAAATAGATGCATATCGTTCTATCAATCCTTCTCTCAATACCCAATATGTAAAAAAATTCAAATATTCACTTTTTATATAATTCTGCAAAGGCGAATCAAGCATTCCATCTTTTATAGATATAACACCTTTCCATATTTCTTTCATATTTTCACACAGATTCTCATTATCCCGCAACAGTTGAACGGCCTGATTTTTTTCTTCCTCAGAAAATTTAATATATTTATTTATCAAATCATCTCGTTCTGTAAAATAATGTAGTAACAAACAATATATTATTTCATTCGTATAAAGTTCCTCTGGGAACATGTCAAGCATTGGCTGTATTGATTCCATATAATTCATATTATCATGAGCAAGATTTACATACATGACACATTTATCTATTGCCATATCAAAAATTCTATCTATAAATGCATTATAAGAATCCACAAACTTTAGAAAGTATTCTTTGTCTACCTCATTTTCAAATTTATATTTGCTAAAAATTCCTATGTGAACACAAGATTTATTCTGATTATCAGTTGTCACTTTCAAATACTTAAATTTAGGGAAATGTGTAGTACGTTTGGTAAGCCATTCACCATCAATTACTTTTATCATTATACCATGGCCATTATAGGCGCACTCTTCGCTTTTAAATATTTCTTCATCATCATATTCTATAACAATACCACTAGTACGATTTACAGCCCTAATATCTTCTTTAACTCCATCACAATCTTTCATCTCCTCATAATCTTCCAAGGTATTTATCTCTGGAAAAATCACCATTTTATAATTCCTCCCATAAGGTATTTGAACTTAATTATACCTCACAAATGCACCATTTTCCACATTTTTCTACACGAACTGAAAATCTTGTGCCATCTGCCAAGTAAACATTCACCATATTGTTCCGGTCATCAACCACTATATCTTGTATCGGCAAATTATCTGTATCATTCAACACATCAAATAACCTGTCTTTAATTTCGTTCTTCTCCATACTTATCCCCTAAGTACCTAACACTTCTATGAATGTTATATCTGTGAATTATAATTCTGTTACCCATTATATAAAATAATGAGAGAAAAGTAAAGGAGAATCTTCTATGGAATATGGTAATTTGCATATGCGTATAAACGAAATATTACAGGAAAAAGGTATCAGCAAAAACAAGATTTGTAAAGACCTTGATATTCCCCGAACCAACTTTAACAAATACTGTCGTGATGGTGTCAGTCGCTTTGATACTGGTCTGATTTGTAAGTTGTGTTGGTATCTCAATATAGAAGTTGGGGAATTGATCGAGTACAAACGTCCCGAAGAATAATGGGTGTCCTAGATTTGGATGCCCTATTTTTTTGCCGTGGGGTTTTTTTGAATCAAGAAAAAATTTTTTGTTTGTCAAGGGGTAACGCAAAATTTATAAAAATTTTATATTTTAATTGTCTGATAATCCTACAAATTGTTTTGAAATTATACTGGCAATACAATTCGTCACTTTGCACAAAATAACTGCTGTATTTTCTCTGTTTTGCACAATAATCGTGTGACTGGTCTTTTGTGCAATATTACCAATGGCTTCTCAGGACACTATTTTAGCATCAGATTACCCCATATATGCCCCAAAACAAGCCAAAAATGGCTTAAAATCGCTTATAGGACTCCGAATCCTACGAATATTACCCTATAAAATCCGCATTTCAACCCTATAAAAGTTGCAAAAATGCAGAACTTGTAACTTTACTCCTGAAATCATACCGTAATAGTGTTGTATTATGGTATCTCTGTTGCTTTAGTGCGATAAAGTGTCGGATTGTGCAGGACTTACGGCAAATTTACCACAAGTCCACTGCAAAATAATATCAGAAGTGCGTATTTTTTGCATAGTACACTTTATCACGCTAAAGTACACACTTCCATCTTCACATCATATCACTTATTCCCTACTTTATTACTAGGTTTTGTCTTATCTTCTGACCGTGCTGAAGGATTCTGCAAAACGGATTCTTCACCCTCCAGACGCTTCTTTTCAACGTCTACATCAGTGATAATCTCGCTCTTTTCCATGATAGTTTCCCTACTAATAGCACCCATTTCCTGCAATGCTTTCAGATTTGCAATCATTTCTGTACTTGCCACAGGCATAGATACGTTATAAATCACATCAACATCACTCTCTACACCAATGCCTTGCATACTCAATATCTTCTGGAATCTCTTGAACCTCTCTTTAAAGCCAAGATTCAGCCATTTCTTTGTTTCATCAGCATTTAGATTAGCCATCATAAGTAATATCTGCATGGAAACTTCACTGATATTCGCAATGTTGGTATTACTTCCCAACACACTGGGAATATTTGATACATCATTTAAGAACTGCTTCATGTTATCCAGATACAACTTAATGGTATTGTAGTCAATATTGCAGTTTGCATACTTGAAATCGCCCACATCCAAATTAAGCACATATCCAGTAGCATCAGCAGGAATACTACTCTCTATACGCTGTCCTGTAGCCACAGGCATAGGATTCAGTGTATTTACATAGATTGCATCCCCTAACTTACTCATAATGTCCTCTAAATCATCCATGATTGGCTTAATATCTACAAGCATAGACAGTCCAAAGTTATAATCTTCATCATTAAAGTTATGATAGTGTATTGGTAATCCAACACTTCTCTCCGTAGATACCAAATGCTCTACACCATCCTCATTGTCCCAATGCTCCACATAGTTAGGATAATATACATCCCAATAAGTGATTGCAGTATAAGCGTCTGTCCAATGCTCAATGAATGATATATACTCGCCAATATCATCATATACTGGATAACTGCAAGCATTGTCTAATACCTTACTCCTAATCACTCCATTATCTACATAGATTGCTTCATAAGCGTCACCAAACTTATTTACTCTGTCTATGATCTGATAATCAACTGTATCATAATGACCTAATCTGTATATATCAGCAAACGTATTTGCAGTATTTTCATCTTTGCATGATAACTGTACTGGCTTGCCTAACAGATATGTATTATGGAATCGTATCACTGTCTTTGCATAGTTCAATATCGTCTTTCTAACAATCAATGTCTTTCCCTTATACTGACTGTCCTGACGCAACAGAACTTTATGCTTACCTGCTAAATAATCCCTATTGTTGATAACATCATTGATTCTTTTGGCATGATTGCCCTGTATAACTTCCTCTTGAAACCATCTGGGATTGTTCCCATACTGTTTTTCAATGTAATAACTTAATCTGTCCATATATCTCCTTCCTAGAACGGATACCAGAATCCATTCTTAAACCCTTGTAAACACAACCAAAAAGAGGAAACCAAGTCATCATGTGAACCAGATACAGCATTAAAAGCACCGCTGTCCTCAGCCACAAACACTTTCATTTCCTCCAACAAATCATTGCTCACTATATCCACCAAACCCTTGTCAAACCACTCTCTAGCATCATTTACTGCTATGGATTTGGTCTTATTATTCGTATCAAAACCTACCTGCCATATCGTCCTTTTGAACTCATCATAGGTTTTGTATTTTGTCATATTCATGTAATGCTTCTCATATCTCAATCTCTCAATTACACTATGCCCACCGCTTGCCTTTTCCACTGTAAGCAGTCCTTTGTTGTACCATCTCCCCACAGCATCCACAATATCCGCAAATTGATATGGTTTAATCTTATTGGACTTGAATTGTGCTGCCTGTTTCCCCTCTTTATCCATGACAAATATTGTAGAATAGTCACGTTTCCCACCAAGTCCTTCAGCAACATCCACACCCAAATAGTATTTCATTCCCTTTTTCGGAATCGACCATACCATAAAATTCCTATTCTGCACATGAGAACGCAATACATTAGGGAGTCCGGCAATCTTATCAAGTGCTAGTGGAACAATTTTCTTCTCTGCAATCGCCTGTTGCAATCTGATAACCTTAGAATTATCAAATACACTTGAACCAGTAACAATACAAGATTCCTCAAATGTACTCGGAAATTCTTCATGGAAAGCATCAAGGGAAGATTCTGCTATCTTTGCCCTTCTCCATACCGCCTGATCTGGTGTCATTCCCAATTCGACAAGGTATTTTTCTTCTTCGTCATATTCACTCTCTGTAAGCATCTTACCGTTGTGCCTAGCCATATAAGATTTAACACTCTGCTCATACTGCTTTTCAAAAAGCGCACGACCGTTGATGAAATTGAAAAAGAACGGCTTAAAGTCGTTCTCTCTGCTTCGTGCCTGCATATACAGTTCTGTAAACTTATTGAATCCTTTTGTGGTACTCTCTATAATAATATTTGCCGATTCTGTTGACGCTTGCATAAGCGACTGTAATTGACCTTCCTGATTTTTCCACATGGCATATTCTGACATATGCAGCACACCATTTATTGTATCTCCACGGCACAAATCTTTATTACCTGCTGTCTGGCATGAAATCCTACTGCCATTCGTAAATGTCAATTCCTGCCTGTTATTCGTCAATAATGGTGGTCTGATAAACTCTGGCAACGAATTGAATTGTTGCTTTAATTTGCCAAAAACCTTATTTGTAGATTCCTGTGAGTGGGAGATAAGTACGCAAGTGGTATTTGGGTGGCAAACACATTTTCTAATGGATAACGCAGCGCAACAAACGGATAAACCTAACTGGCGGCTCTTGCTCACAATGTTTTTATGCTCCAATCCATTAACAAATGTTTTCTGTTCATTAGTAAGAATAAATGGAACTATTTTACCGCTCTTATCTGCAATCTTGATAAATGTCTCTATCCACTCTATCTGATTTTCGTCTCTCCATAACCAATTTAATTTCTTTGCGTTCTCTAAACTAATCTCCACTGTTTATCTGCACCCCTTTCAGAAGTTCATCAATTTCTGATTGCTCCTGTTTATTGTCCATAGCCATCTTATCCAATCTACTGTTAAAATCATCCAGATATTTTGCACTGTTCACATCACCAATCAATGCTTTCGCCAACATGGACTGGTATACTTTCATCTGGTTATACGTTTTCATATGTTGCATATATATAATCATGCCTTTTTGCACATCTTCACGAATCAACCAATTCTGTTCGCAAAAATCTTCTGTCTTGTTCTCTCCGCTTGTAGTTCTAAAATTCATATCTTGCTTGCATAAATCATCCCAGGAGATTCTTGTATCAGGATCAGAGTAATACCAACATAGATATGATGCTAAATACGGCTTCATTACATCCTGTAACTTCTGCAGCAATGTTTTATCTTTCATTTTCGCCAAGATTCTGTCACCTCCCGTAGTTCCTTTGCAGCAAGCATACATTCTTTTACTGCAAGTTGAAGTTGTAGCATACTGATTTCTCTGTCACGTCTGACTATCTCCAATTTATAATCATTTTCTTTCATTTGTTCCATTAACTGCTGTTCCTCAGACGGATTCTTTCTATATAAAAACATGATTGTCCTCACTTTCTACATAAAGTTGGGGAATGTGTATCACACTCCCCACTGTTCCTTCAATTTATTTACAAGCAACATTGGCTCATTATCTCCACCCAAAACATCAGGATGGAACTTAGCCGCCAATGCACGATAAAACTTTTTCAAATATTCCTTCTCTTTATCGGTGTAGTTACTGCTTGAGCCAACCGAGTAACTACCATCTCCAAAACCCTTAAAATATTTTTCCCACTGTTTCTGTTGTTCCTCACGACTCCTGCGCTCATATTCACGCTTTGCTTCATCTGCCTTTTTCTTCTCAGCCCTAATTTTTGGAAGTTGTTCATACAGGTCTTGGTTTTTCACTTTTAAGTGAATATCATATATTTGCTCAAAAATATCCTTTCCATAAAGTTCATCAAATGCAACTTTTTTAGATTCATATTTTCGTATCAAATCCAAGTGTTTATTATGTACTTTAAATTCCTTTGAACTATGCCATTTATCAGATTCTTCTCGCTCAATTATATTTATCTTTTTATCAATCTCATCATAGATTGCATCAATTTCTTCTTGCCTGTCTGGAAACATATCAATCAGTTTTTCATCAAAAATTTCATCACCATAAACATAATGGTCTATAAAGTCAAACCAATGGAAGGTTCCCATGACCACCTGCCGTTGTCGTACCTTCCCACCCTCACGATATGATTCTTTTACAACAATCTTATAGGAATAATTTTCACGTTCAAATTTTTCCTCTGAATATCGCCATCCATAGCGAACTGTAGTACCTATGTTTAATGTCGTGGTAACTACATCCTTTGAATATCCATATACTTTTGATTTACCATAAATCTTTTGCACTGCAACATACATTTTTTGTGTCCTCCCTAATATAAATCTGCATATTCTTCATCAGTAAACAAACTGGCTATATCAATCAAATCTAAATCATTTTCAGTCACATAAAATTCTTCTGTTTTCGGAGTTGAAGAATTCTGCGACACCGATTTTTTGACAAGTTCATCCTGTTCTTCACAATCCTCATTTGCTAGGTCTGGCTGAACCTCACCCAAAACAGGTAATTCCATGATTTCCTCTACAGAGAAATCAATAGGTTCTCCCCAGTTGTCATCATCTTTCAAGAAAATAAACTGTTCAAAGACACTTTCATCTTTAATTTGGGATTCCAGTTTTTCAACCCATCTTCTATCACTGTCTGTCATATATTCCTGTGCGTGTTTTGCGTCAATTTCCTCTTGTAGAGTTTTATTCTTATTGACAATATATTTTTGTACTTTTCTAATCGTCTCTTCATCATATGTATCACCAAATCCATCACAGATACGATTATAAATCTGTGCCAAGCGTCTATTATTGTCTGCCTGTTCCTTATTCTTTTGGGTACGCACAATAATGTGCTGTGAACCATACCAGTTCTCATAATTTGACGCATATTCCTCACAAACATCTTTATCAGCATACCTACTGTAACAGTTCTTAATCTGCTTTAATTTATCGCCAACACGCTCTTTATCATTGCTCTTGTATACATAAATAATCTTCATTTCAGATAAAATCTCATTATATCTGATACAAGTCCTCTGAGACATCATACCTGCTTGTGTAGCAATATACTCTATTGACATAGTGCTGATCTTCCCTTGCAGATTTTCCATGCAATATCTCATGCTTTTAGACCAATTAAACGTACTGATAAGAGCAACAAAATATCTCAGCATTGAAATCTTTTTCTTCATAATCTCATTACAGGTAAGAATTTTATGCACTTCCTCTGGATATACAAACATAAAATTATCTTTCTCCGTGTCCAGACGCATATTTGCCATATCAAGAAGATACTCATATGAAGTTTTAGTGCTGAAATCCTGTAATATATCAAGCATATTCGCAAATTTCAACTCATAGATACCTCTTTGCAACGAATCAAGCAATACCTTCTCATATTTCTCCTGAGAACCCACAAGGACATATGCCATTCTGTTCAAAGACACACAATCCACTGATGAGGTTTTATTGTATAGTGGAATACTTTCATCAATAATTGTCCTCAGTGCCATATAAGCCAATACACCATCTTGTGTTAATGCTGTTCCTGTAACCAGCCCTTTGTTTAAAAATAATTTATCCATTTTTTGTACTCCTTTTTGCGTATTTTTTGTTGTGTTTTTCTAGGGTGACAACAACCACCGTAAAATGACTGTTGTTGTCCAAAATATAATGACAACAGGACAGATAGAATTGCTGTTGCTGTCACACTTATAAGTATGAGATGTTAGTAAGTAAGAAAATTAGATATAGGAACTCATTTACAATGAGTTTTCATCTCTGTTTACATATACTACTTCTCTTTATACTCTTTGATTTTCTCCAATAAATTTTCATCATTCCTAAAGATGAATACACTTCTTTTCCCATCAGGATCATTCTTGTCTGGCTTAATATCAATCAAAGTAAATCCATCTTTTAATAATTCTCTCGCTGTTTTAGCGGTAAAAATCGTAATTGCTTTCTTTTCCATGCTCCAATATCTCCTTTTGAAATTTTTTCTTTCTGTTGATGTGTAATTTCTCATTTGCTGTTACATAAATAATTTCTTCATCTGATAAACCACTTGTGCAGAAATCATCAAAACTGGTTTCATATAAATATTCATTCATCTTTTTGTGTCCTTTCTATCTGATATAGTAGTTACCACACTGAAAAGCATAGTAACTACTTATATATTCTCTTTTCTATGCTACTGGCTTACACACAATCGAATACTTTGCCACATTCTGAAATGTAAAAGCCAATGTAACCAAATTCTTTGATATATTTTTTACTGATTCTATTCCACACATATTTCCCTGCTTTTGTTCAAAACTTCTCCAATGGGAAAATTTCTTTGTTGGAAGTTTAATCTCTATGCCTAATACTTCTCCAATTGTTTCTAAATCCAAACTTGTTTCAATGCTTTGTGTTTTACTGTTATATTTAATTTTTCTGGACAATCCATATTTTGAAATAATCTGATAAAACTCATTACTTGTATGCCTTTTCTCTACACCATATAATTCTTCAAATCCTAATACATCACATAAGAAAAATCTGTTTCTCTCTCTGAATCTTGAACTATAGAATCCTTTAAATGTACTGTCTATTGCAAGCAATAACATTTTTCCTTCTTCTGTTTTTGGTAATGGAATATCATATAAACTCCAAACCAACAGGGCAGTAGAACCTGCGTATTTATTTGTATATCCGTAATTGCTTACATTGGCTAAAATATTGGGATTGATACATAAGGGATTAGTATAATCTTCTGTACTTTTTCTGCTTATATGATTGTCAAATGCCATTTCTTCTTTAATAATCGCAACATCACACCATACTCTTGTGCGTGATTTGTCCTTTCTGTTCCTTAATTCATCTGTCACATAAATGTTGTCAAAATCATAAAAGTATTCAACTGTCCAATATGGCTTTACGCTCTGTAATACAGAAACACTAACTAAACTGTCTATATCATCAGATAAAACTAATTCATATTTACTATTGCCCATATACCACTTAGGTACTTTCTCTAAATATTTTTCCTTCATTAAATTCACCATCTCGGAGAGATAAATCTCCAAAATGGCGCAATTCAATAAAGGTGAAATAACTGTATTTCAGAGTTATCTCACCTTGCCTTTCTATCGTTATATGATTATTGCGTTTATTTATAGTGGCTATCGTTATTTCCACTGTCAAATTTTGAGTTTTGGGCAGAATCGCCCATACACTTCTTGAATTGTAATAATAAGATTTTTAATAAGATAAAATCATCCATTGTGTGAACTTACACTGTAATATGCCCAGTCGATAATCTCCTGTGGAATCCATTGCTGACCCGATATATAATCCTCCGCTAGTTCTATGGCATACTCATAAGCAAGTTGCTCCAACTCATCCCAGTCAATGTAATCTTCCGGATCTCCTGTAAAATCCATTGCCATCATCATTTCAATAACTGCCTGAGCATAACATTCCCTATATGCTCTCTGATAGCAGTTTCCATATGCTGCATCTTCCTGATCTAACCCAAACTCCTGCACAATTTCATCAGCATCACTATGGGCATCTATAATATTACGGAATGTTACCGCCCCATATCCGGCATTGTAGCCGCCCTTTTTCATGGATTCCCTGTTCTTATTCCTTGTACGGTTGAAATATGCAGTCCGCCCTTTTCCAGTGAATCCATTTTTAACATTTGCAAATATACTGCTTAATTTTCCCATACCACCCCCTCTATTTTTCATCCTTTTTCTTTTTTGCATTTGCTTTAGGTGTTTTTGGTAACGGTTTCCCAACTTCATAGCAGCAATTTAGCCATGCACCATAGACCTGTTTTGTTGGAATTTCTTCACCAGATTCAACCATACCGACATATCTGACACTGACATTACACCAATCCGCAATCTGCGCCTGCGTTTTTTCATGCGTATATCGTAAAAATTTTAACCTGTCTCCGCTTAACATTATCAAACCTCACTTTCCCACAAAAAATGGGATGACCTTCACACAGAAAAGTCACCCCATCTTTATATTTTCACACATTGAAATTGGAGTTTCAAAGAGTCAATTTTTATTTTAACTTTTTCTGTGTTTATTCGCCATCACTGGCTGTTGGCAGTACCGTTTTTGCATAAACAATCGCTTCATCATCAGTAAGAGCCATAGCATAAAACTGAGATAAATAGATTGTGGTCTGCCTAAGAGACGCATCACGAGACGCTTCTGCAAATGGATTTTCCTTGGGAATGATAGAAATAGCATTTTTCTTCATTACAAGGATGAATCCCTCCTGATTTGTGCTGTCATATAAGCGATCTGACAGAATCACAGGAATGTTGAGAAATGTTCCAATGCAGCCATTCACCGCAATACCGTTACTCTCTTTTGTCATAGACAAATCAAGTTTCACAAACATATCCATTTTATAGAAACTTGGTGCAAAGGAACTATGTACCACGATAGCATCAAAATCTGCGGAATCCCGATCATCACCATAAAGCCCTAGAATTGCAATAAGGTCATCCTGTGTAACAGTATTCTTTGTTGCCAGTTTATACTTTAGTGGAGATTCAAGCGCACAAGCAATAGCATCTGTATCATACTTTCTTGCTACGCCTACCGCCTGCTGGCTTGCCGCTTCGTCAATGGCATTTCCAAGTTCTGTCTCATCATCATAGTCAGCCACTTTGACCGCTGGTGCCTGAATCGCCTTGATAGTAGCAGTTGTGCTTGTCTGCTTCATCTGAGTTACGTCCATTGGCTTAGAAATATCCCAGTCCTTAGCATCCCCTACATAAGCCCATTTGGGCATCGTAAGCGTCTCCCCGACTTTTCCATGTAAATCTCCAAGATGAACAAGGAACTGTGCCACCTTGCATTTTCCTGCAATTTTCTCTCGAACTAATTGTGCATAAACCTCTGGCACAATTACATTTTTATTGATTGTATTCGCCATAAATTATTACCTCTAACCTTTCATATTTTGCTTGATTTCTGATACATCATTTTTGATTTCATCCAAATCTGATTTATAGGAATGCAATATTTCTACAAATTCAGAATTGGTATTTGTCAACCGCTCATTGGTTTCCTGCGCCTGTGCAACAACAGAATATAATTTATCCTCCCGTTTTTCGTTCTGTTCCTGTTGACGTGTCCATATCTTCCAGATAAACCACCCAAGAAACAGGACGCACACAATCGGAAATCCCAATGAACTTATTAGCGTCTGAATTGTATTAGCGTCCATTTACACCATCCTTTCTACTTAGAAAGTGCCTGATAAAGTGTAGGATTGTCCTGATAAAGTTTTGCTCTTTCTCCATAACTCATTTTCTTAAAATCTTCTTTAGTGATGCCTTTATTCGTGGTATGATTCCCTGGCTTGTTGCTCCCACTGAGAAAGTAGTTACCAAACAAAGCCCCTACCTCATCAATGGTCTTGTCCAAATCATCACCCACAGTAAGATACTTTGCTAATCCTTCTGGCAATTCCTTTTCCTTTAATTTCGCCGCCACACTCATTGTCTTTTCTCTGTTAGCAAGTTCTTTCTCTTTGTTTTCGAGGGCAGTAATGCGTTCCTCTAATGCTTTTTCCGCATCAGATTTTTCAACTGGCTTCAGTTTAGCAAGTTCATCATTAGCAGTTTTAAGTTTCTGGCTGTAGTCAGTTCTTACCTTATCTGTTTCTGATTGAACATATTTCTGAACAAGAGCCATCTGCTCATCTGATAAATTCAATTCTTTAATATCCATGTATCTCCTTCCTTTGTTGCAGATAATACTCCCTAAACCTTAGTTAGCAGACCTGCCCCAAATAACCGTTAAATTTTTTTGAAAAAGCAGTTGACAACACCTATATGCTACTGTATAATCTAATGTATAAAAGTGTTTGTATCTTTCTCATAGTACAAAATAAAAATATAGGAAACATCAACAGTACAAGGATATGTTGGTGGATTTTTTGTACCTAAAATGCAAAATTTGAACATAAAGAAAAGAAGTGGTTTTTATGCCACTTCTCTTTTATGTTTAAGACCGTAGATTTCAACATCTCCGTCTTTATGTTCTATATAGGTTGGTGTCTTACCATCTATTTCAACTAATCTTTTTAGGTTTTTACAATCAACTTCCAGTAATCCTTGTAACAGATAATAACTATCTTTTTTATCTATCTCTTTAATCAGGAAATACAGTGTTGCTATATCTAAATTTTTGTAGTCGCTCATATCATCTATGAAATCTTCCACCATGATTTCACGTTGTTTTATATATTCGCTTTTGCCTTGCTTTTCTTTCACTTTTCTCAACTTAGCATCTGCTTTACGTCTTTCACTGCAAATCTTTTTGATTGCTTTAATTTTATCTTCATGAGCGTCATCCCTTCTTACATTAGGTTTTGTAATTATACTGTCAAATGCGTTTCCATCATTATCAATTACAAGTTCCATATATGCAATTTCTTCACCAATCATATCAAGCGTTGTCTGATATTTTACATATGTCTTTTTACTATCTCTGTTGAGTTCATGGAAGAATTTAGGATATTCTATTTTACCATTTTCATTTCTGTATTTTTTCCTGATTGTGTCTAATTCATCTTTATTATTTACAATCAGTGTTTTCTTCGCCTTGTCGATTTCAAGACCTGACATAATGCTCAACTGGCAAATATCTTTATATATTTCTTCCAGGTATTCTTCATCAAGTTTTTCACTGTTTAATTCATTCCAGTAGATTGAGTTTAGCACCTGTGAGAGATTTACAATTTCACCTATGAGGTTTTCGCTTGTATCATAATCAAGTTTTGATAAATTCTCTGGCGTGTAATCTTGCTCTAATGGATCTGGCTCTATGTCCGTTGTAGGAACTTCAAATCTCTTATAGTTCTTCTTCGCTGCATTTAACATTATGTCATTATCAACTATCATCACCTGATCGCTGTCCATATCGCATCCTGATAAACGCTGCAACGTGTTTTCTCCCACACTATTGATTACAACTATGTTATCTGTCAGATTTATATAATCTGTAAGGTGCTTGCCATACCCTAAATCAATGTCATGCAAATTTTTAGGAAGATAAATATTACCTGCACAAACATGAGGACTTCTACAAACTAACAATTCTTTTTCTTCAAATGCTGTTGATATGATATTTCCTTCGCCAATAACTGTACTTTCAGGTACATAGCATCCAATGGCTTCTTGTAACATTTCTATTGGGTTTCCTACAATAGTGGAGTAATTACCCTTTACAAGTATGCGCCCGCATTTTATATCGCTTCTAATATCTTCTAAAATCTTCTTTGCAATCTCTTTATATAATGCTGTCTTATGGAAATTTTCATTTAATTTCATCATCCGATAGATTATGTCGGCTTTTACGTTCATCTTCAAATCGCTATCTTCATCATCTGAATGTGCTTCACAGTAATGATACATTGCTATGTAATCGGTCTTTAATAGTTCCAGATAATCTAATGTTGGTTGCAAGAGTTTTTTGATATTATCTCCTACAATCTGAAGAGTATTGAGTATCTGATAATGGGTTCTTACCAACTGTCCACCAAAATATTTTGTTGGTTTTTCATACTTCACGACTCCAAATGGCTTCTTCGATTTTTCAACTGATTTCAACCAGTCATAAAACCATTTCTCTTTTTTCCCAAACTTGCAATACTTTATACTGCTCGGAGTAGTAATCAATTTTATATCTTCAATCTTTGTGGCTACTGTCAAGCCATTCAACTGTGATATTTCCGATATGCTATTGTCCTTAAACCATTTTTGGATATTTGCGTTGAAGCAACAGGACTTGAAGAATTTATGTCTTAATAGGAGCATCCCTTTGTTTTTATACTTCCCAAACAAGGACTTGTCCATTAACGATTGACCGTCATGTATCTTGTTTGTAATTCTGATTTTTCTTTTCTCTGTGAAAAGTTTTTTATCTTCCTCACCAGTATACATTACCGTGTCGTTAAAAGTAGAGGTTACGTCTTTTATTAGCAATATGTTTTCTGGTCGGATTTCCAAATCATCTATTTTAGATGATAAGAGCAATGCTCTATATGCTTCAAATGATGCAAGGTTGAGTTTGTTGATTATTTTAATATCACAATCTGTAAACTTACTCATTGCCTTTAGGAAATCTTCTTTTATGAATAAGCAATTTCCCACTCTTGCGGTACTTCCGCTTCTTATCCACCTTACATAGTGGATGCCATCCATGTCAAAACCTTCATCATACAATTTATCTCTGATTTTCTTTTTATTAAGACCTTCTAATTTGAATTTATCTTTATTGTCAGAGGTTCTAATTTTTGAATACTTAAATGTTACATGGATGATGTAATTGGTTGCTTCTTTATAATGTACTTTGAATAGTGCTTCTTTCTTTAATCGCCTTTGTTCTATTATCCTTAGAAATTCATCCAAAGCCATTGAATCTTCCAGACGCATCTTAAATAAATTTTTCTTTGGAAGTTGTAGGATTTCACCAGTATCTTTATCTACATACTCATAATCTTTTGAAATGTTGCTTGGTACGATTTCGCCTGTTTTCTTATCATACCTAATTAAATCAGTACCATCTAGTGTCATTATCTTTAAAACCATTCAATTCCTCACTTTCTTATTTATTTTTTGTATATAAGTGTATTTCTACATTTGGCTCTCAGATTTAACCCTTCACTAATATATATCGGCATATATCACAAAATTCTTAATAGTAATTTGAAATATTTTTGTGAAATATATCCAGAACTTACATTCTGTTCTGCCTACATTGATATTATATGCGGCAATGCCAAAATTTTCAAGGATTAAATCATAAACTTTTTCTAAAGTGCCTATACGCCCCTTTAAAGCCGTTTAAATTTATAGACGCAGAAATATTCTCTATATAACTCATTTAAACGGCTCTATGGGCAAATTAGGGCTACTCAACAATGCTTACAGTGATGGATGCAGTCGTAAAGTTTCCTTCTACATCCGAAGCGTTGAGTGTAAAACTTTCACCAATAAGATTTTCATTATCTACTTGTACCTTAAACTTATTTCCATCCAACACTGTCTGCTGAATCTCATTTACAAAGTTACAATTAGTTATACTCCAAGCAGCAATAATTCCATCTACGGCATTATTTGCACTGTCATAAAATATTGCCGAATAAGTACGATAATATCCATTTTTCAGATTTGTGTTTCCAGAAATAACTGTTGTTCCAGTAGTTACAGGTGGATTAGGAATATCAGGATTGCTTGAATCTGCTATGGCAATAGTAGATTGACAAACCGTATTATTACCGTCTGTCCATGTAGCAGTTACAGTTACATTTCCTACAGCAATCATTGTCAATAGTCCTGTATCAGAAACAGTAGCAATATTGCCATCACTAACTGCATAAGAAAGAATTGGATTGTTTATGATATTTCCATTTTTAATCGCTGTATACTCCAACTGATATGTGCCAGCAGACAAATCCAAAGAAGTTAGACCATCATATACAAGAGTATATGTATCTTCTCTATTTGCTTCACGCTCCAAATAAAAATACGCAATATTATCATTGTAAAAATAATTTGCTATTTTATAATAACCTCCAAAATTGTTATGGAGATCATTCATTTTCATTTCCCTTACATAATCATTTAATCCAGTATATACTACAACAGAACCTGAAATAATACTGATAGTATTGTTATGGGAAATTGTATATTTATCGGAAGTCGCAACAAATGGGATTATCACATATCTTTTTTGAGCATTGGAATACACCGTAAAAGATGTATCACATTTAACCGCCAAAGAAGTGTAAAATATATCCGATTCATCAGCATCACGGCTTATGACAAGATATGTAGTACCTTTCATTACAAATACAGTACCTACATCTATTTCCGTATCCTGGGCATAATAAAACCTTACCTTCCCCTGTGGTGTATTACTCCGATTATTCCTACGGAAAAACACATCATAATTTTTATTATTATCATAATAATCCATGACAGATATTTTTTCCCTTTTCATAGTGGCTTCAAACTGTCTTTTGTTTACATTGTAAATATTCAAACTATCACTCCTTCCCTGTAAACATAAAAAGAGAAAAGAATCAGTAAAACCGAAATTGGAACTCATGTAATGAGTGCCATTATCTATTTTTCTTACTTAATTCTTCTCTCTTACTTATAAGTATGCCAACAGTATCAATTCTATCTGTATCGCTGTCACCTGATTTTGGACAACAATACCCATTTTTTAAGGGTAGTTGTCACCCTAGAAATTCATTACATTTTTATAGTGCCTTTGCTCCTGCTTTTCAGATTATCCAGTGGATTAAACTTCTCAAAATCCATCTGTAAATCCTGCCCAAACATATTAACATATTCCTTTGTAACGGTCAGATCACTATGCCCAAGTATCTTTTGCAGACGAAACATATCACCACTGTTAAGAATCCAGTTTTTCGCAAATGTGTGTCTGAAGGTATGGCATGAAGTTTTTTCAACACCCCTTTTTCTATTGTACCTGCGTACTAACTGCTGATACGTCCTACAAGATGCCTGTTCACCATACTCATTGCAGAACACATAATCATCTGCTTCACCACCCCTAATCTGCAAATATCCCTGTAAAATCTCTGCCAGTGTCGCACTCAATGGAATTATCTGTTGTTTGCGGTTCTTTGTCTTTCTCAGGATGATTACACCACTCTGAAAGTTAATATCCCCTATGTGCAGGTCAAGGGCTGTGGAGATACGATTTCCAGTACCAAGCAAATAATTTTCAAATACCCATGTCTTGTAGCAACTGAATGAGCAGTTATCCACATCTGGCTTCTCCAACAGGCGCACCAGTTCATCATCTGTATAGGTTTCCTTAATTTTCTTCTCTGCCTTTATCAGTTGAATCTTGAATGTAGGGATATATCTATCTTCCATGCAGAAATACAGAAATGCCCTCACGCTCCGCAAATAGGAGTTGATAGTAATATCATTTGCTTCTGTATTCTCTCTCAGCCAAAGGATATAATCGTCCACTGTATCTTTTGTAACGGCTGTGATCGGCTCACTCTTATCAATGAACTCATAAAAGTGTACCATCTTCTTCTCGTAGGAACTAATGGATAGGTCAGTAAGATTTTTGATTTTGCATTTCCTGATGAACAGGTCAAACGCTTCTTGAATTGACAGATTGGACTTTTTAGACATTGTGATTTTTTCCATAGATTTACCTCACTTTCTGCGCTCTTTTTGCGACACTAGGATTACGTTGAAAGTAAGTGAAAATCCTACGAAAATAAAAACCCTTATAACCACCACGAATGCAGTAATTATGAGGGTTTCTTCCCTTTAATGCCCAGAACCGGAATCGAACCAGTGACACGAGGATTTTCAGTCCTCTGCTC
>ERZ778518.1138-NODE-1138-length-19971-cov-5.605142_pt1 | contig 19971 bp, 18 predicted proteins | sample MGYA00510340_ERZ778518 | MGnify/ENA primary metagenome ERZ778518 (study PRJEB29527, sample SAMN07138967) | mouse gut metagenome | material: feces | host: mouse | place: China:Nanjing | collected 2016-01-25 ...
GCCACCTTTTGCCTGACCGGATTTGCTTTTACACAAAATTTTATGGAGTGCCCAAGAAAACAGGCAATCAAACTGATTGCCATTTGAAGTATTGAAAGCAGCTAAAGCATTGGTACAAGCAGAAACCTTAATTAAAAATATGCGGCACTTCTTTGCAGAAATGCCGCACAACTTACAATTTTACAGAGCCGTTCTGTGTTTCATTGACAACGTAATATGCCATCAGCGTATTTTTTTCAGCCTTGACATAGATCTTTATGGTCTTGATTTGTTTCTTAGTGCCATTGCGATAGGCTTTCTTGCACATCTCCGTGATCTCGGCAAAGGTATACTCGCTATTACCCTGCAATATCACCTGATCGCCCGTACCTTTCGCGGACTTCCTTACGGTACGCTTTGGAGCAGGAGCAGCCGCTTTTTTCGATGTGGTTTTTTTCTCCGATTTTGACGCCGCTTTAGGCGCTGCTGCCTCAACCTTTGGAGTTTCAACCTTGTTTACGGATTTTCTAACGTTCTTTTTAGCGGTAGTGGCAGTGGATTTTGCGGCGGTCGGAACGGCAGCCTTTGGAGCGGCGGCTTTTTTCGTTGTCTTTTTTACAGGCTTGTCCGCTGACTTTGCGGCAGTCTGAGCTGCTTTCGCTTTGGTGGCACGCGGCTTTTTCGTTGGTGCAGCTTGTGCGGTAGGTTTTGTTGCCGCCTGAGCGGAAACATTCTCGTTGTCGATTTTCTTTTTACCTCTCGGCATAACAGGTATCCTCCTTAGTTTGATTGATAGTTTTAGTATAACATAATATAGATAGCTTGTCAAGTTTTTTGACTTTTGTAATGCGAAATGTTGTTTAAGCCAAAACTGACTCGATCGACAATTGTATGGAAATGCTGTATAATGTGATTATAGTGCTATTCATTGCCGAACGGGTTAAGATGAATTATGAAAGGAAATTCAAATGATTTCTAAAATAATACAGACACTTTCAAGTCTGGATATAAGGCTTTATCTGTTTGGTCCAAATAAATCACCACTACGTTGTGGTGATAAGGTATATATCAAGGAAAGAATGAAAGGGATAAAATCATATTCTCTTATGACCATAAAGGGATTCCAGTACTGCGACGACATAGCAGAATTCCACCTCGTAGATGATAACAATGGTGACTTCTATTGCAATATTGAAAAAGTTTACCCATATAAAGGGCAGGATTTGAAAAAACAGAAGATATATGATATTGTATCACATACAATCATACTCGTTCTTTTGGTGGCGGTAATGGCTTTCTTTTGCCTAAATCCAGACCTGTCAATATACGCGTTATATAATTTTAAAAATAATTTCTAAATGGAGGTTTTTATGCGAGTAGATACAATGGACATAGTTTGCACAATGTCATACTTGATAGGTGTGCGTAAAGAATTGTTACATAGCTTATATGACGAAAGTTGTCCCGAATTGCTCCAACATCTTGAGGAAGATAAAAACGCTACAATTATTCGATATTTGTGCAAGCTGAGAACGGTACTTATGAAAACATTCAAGAAAACGGATACATCATTAAGGTACGATCTCACAAATATAGACAGGCTGGATTGGTTTGACACAAATAATATCTTATGGCTTGAAAACAACGGAATTCGGGTCACGCTTGCAAACAAGCGAGCCGCCGATTACTCATTACATATTAACAAACTGATAGCGGATAACATACACGATTGTCACGACTTGTTTCCCGATTGGATAAAATGGGACTATATCAAAAGATTGTTCATAATTCCAAAATTTACGGATACTGAGATACAAAAGAGAGAGTTTAGTAAATTTATGGATAAGCTAGACTGTTATCCCTATCATCAATATATTTATTGGGAGCCGTCCGAGTGCGGCAATATCTTATATACGGACGGGAAGTTTATCAATATATTATATCAAATGAATAATGATTATTTTGATGACAGATCAAAATATAAGACAGCGACCGATGAAATAAAAGATAATATATACGATTTCATAGGAAACAGTGATAAAATCGTGCTTGTCGTTGACTGCGAGAATTCAGACGTATACAAATTATACGGTATGCTCAAAAACCTTAATAACAACGAAGTTATGAAAATAAGCAAAATAATGCTGTTTGATGATATACACACTACCGACGGTTGGGATTATCTCGAAAAGGTTATTTCAATATCTGTTGAGCATATTGAAGTCGAACGAATTCACGATCATAAATCATTGGTGGATATGCGTGTTATGGCGGGCGTGTTTAGAGAGTTTTATACACATAGCGTAACGTCTTTTATTCTGCTTTCAAGCGACAGCGATTATTGGGCGCTGATCTCATCGCTCCTCGAAGCCGAATTTTTAGTTATGGTGGAATGGAATAAATGCGGACAAGCAATTAAGGACGCGCTTGAACACGAGGGAATATACTGGTGTTCTCTTGATGATTTCAGCACGGGTAAGAACGAGGATTTGAAACGTGCCGTACTGCTTGCGGAGTTAAGAAAATATCTTCCCGACCTATTGTCGTATAACGGTAAGGATTTGGTACGCAGACTTTACGCGGATACAAGAATAGAAGCTGACGAAACGGAGATGATGAATTTTTACAATAAATATATACGCTCGATAACCTTTAAAGCGGACAACGACGGAAATTTGTGCTTGAATTTAAAAGTGTAAATATATTATTCCGAATAGATTGTGCCATATATGGCACAAAAATGCTCCCTAAGTCTGATGACTTCGGGAGCATTGCTTATCTGCTATTGTTTTTTAGGGAATTATCGAGTTCGAGATGTTTCAAGAGCCGTTCTTTTTCAGCGTTGGAACTCTTCTCGAGCAGCTTTAAAATCTTAAAGTCAATTTCCTCTAAATTGAGTGTCTTTTTTCCGTTGTCGGAGCGTTCTAATATGTAGTCGAGCGAAACTCCGTAAAAATTCGCCAGCGCTATAAGGTTTGATAGGGTATAAGTACCGTTTTCAAGATTGCTGATCGTGCGTTGGTCTATGAAGACCTTTTCGCTCAATTCTTGTTGCGACAATCCGCGCTCTTTGCGTAACAGAATTAACCTGTTTTCCGCTTTGCCTTTGTTTTCCATTGTTAAAAACTCCTGTCATAATATTTCGACTGTTTTCACCTTTTGGAATAAAAGAGAATTTAAAGTCGATAAATATATGATAATGGAATAATCTGGTATTCGCCACGAGAAATAATATCTGTTTTTGTCTTAAAACATTATATGCTGTTGCATTATGTTATATTCTGTCAAAAAACATAGAAACTTTTTAGAAATATAATTGGTAAAATAAGTGAAAGTTTTAGAAAAAAATATACATTCAAATAATCAATGTTTTATGGTATCATAGAATTAGTTAAGGACACGCCTTTAGGCGGTTCGTAACAAAGCTCTTTGACAATTGAATAGCAAAGCAAACACATAAACCATATAGCTGCGCTGTTTCTGACAGAGAAGCGCTATGACGTTTCTGCTGCCTATTATTGAGGTTATTCATTATCCGTGGTCACACATTTTTTTTGCGCGAGAATAACAGTAACCGAGATTTTACGAGCAGTCAGCCGAAGATCGGTAACGCAGCCGACCAGTAGTAAAGAAACCGAGCGATTTGCAGATAATGGTATAATGATACTTACCGTGAGGTCTGACCATAGGAATGGCAGAGGTGAAAGCCCTATGTGCGGGGTGCGTAACTACCCGCTGTTTGCTTTGAATTGCAGCTTTAAATAAAAATGTCGGGCTGCACCGCTGACCTCGCCCGCTGGGTGACAAAGGTAAACGAAACAGCCCGACTTTTTATATATCTGCTTATGCGAGAGCTTTTCTTTATGCTGTGTTAATTCACATTTATATCACAAATAAATTTGTGCCATATATGGCACAAGTCCCATAATATGGGAGTGCTTTGGCGTAAGCAGATAGAACTTTTAAAGGAGGCTTGGTATTATGCGTGACTTTGGCTCTATCACATCGAGCGAATTGGTAGATATTCGTGATGTTTCTGTTAATCGCGAGCTGCCCAAAGAGGAACGAATTGCGGATTTTGTGAAACAAATCGGAAATCCTTATCTTTTTAAATGCGGCAAGTATACTGTTAAGGCGAGTTTTTTCGAGAATGGGCAAACGCTGGAGGAATGTATCAAGGGCTTGATAAAATAATTAAGGAAACAGCTTGACATTTGTGCAGAGGTGTGTTATAATGATGATGGAAAAAGAATTGAACAGCAAATAACCACACTCCTTTGATTGCGGGCGTTTTCCGTATCTAAAAAAGGAGTGTGTTTTTTTATGCAAAAATTCAAGGCTATTAAGTACATCAGATTATCCTACACAGACGATAAAGCCGTGGAAAGCAACAGTGTTTCCAATCAAAGAAAGCTGATTGATGACTTTATCGCGCAGCACCCCGAAATCGAGGTCGCGGCAGAAAAGGTTGATGACGGTTACAGTGGAGTGCTTTTTGACCGTCCCGCCTTTATGGAAATGATGGAGCTTATCAAAAAAGGCGAGGCTAATTGCGTTATCGTTAAGGACTTGTCGCGGCTTGGACGTGAGTATATCGAAACAGGGCGTTATCTGAGGAGAATATTTCCCGCCTACGGAGTAAGGTTCATAGCCATTAACGATAATCTGGATACTTTGACCGAAAAAGCCGACGAGATTTCTGTTTCCGTTAAGAATATAATGAATGAAGCATATTCCCGCGACATTTCCGTGAAAACTCGAACGGCACTTGACGTCAAACGCCGCACGGGAGATTTTGTTGGCGCGTTTACTGTTTACGGTTATCTAAAAACGGGCGATAAACACAAAAGCCCGATTGTTGATACGTTTGCGGCGAACGTCGTGCGTGACATTTTCAGAAAGCGGCTTGACGGTTATAGTGCCGCTCACATAGCCGAGGAACTGAACAAGGCGGGTATCCTCTAGCCGCTTACATATAAACGTTCAATGGGAATTCCCTACGCCAAAAACGGATACGCCGACAAGGAAAATTGCAAATGGTCTGCCACAACGATCATTCGGATTTTAAGCGATGAGATATACACGGGAACAATGGTACAAGGCAAGCGGACTACACCGCATTTCAAGCTCAAGGAACTTGAAACAAAGCCGACATCCGAATGGGTACGCGTTGAGGGAACACACGAGGCTATCATTGATAAAGCGGATTTTGACTTGGTGCAAAAGCTGAAACGGCTTGATACTCGCACTTCGCCGCAGTCCGATACGGTGTACCTTTTTTCCGGTGTTCTGATCTGCGGCTGCTGCGGCGGAAGAATGACGCGGAAAATCAACCGTTACAAGGACAAGGAATATGTTTATTATTTCTGCCCTGCCGGAAAAAAGGGCGGCTGTAATTCCACTTCAATGATAAAGGAAAGCGATCTGACGGATTGCGTTCAAACAAGTCTTAAAGCGCACATCAACAGCGTAACATCGCTTAATTCCATAATCAACAGCATAAGCCGAGAGCGGATAAACCGTGAACTTGTGAGCGAATATACGGGTTACATAAAATCCAACGAGGAACAGCTTGCAAAGGTTGAAAATTTCAAGCGTAACTTATATGAGAACCTTGTAAACGGTGTTCTTTCTAAAGATGAATTCTTGCAGTACAAGCAAGAATACTCCGCAAAAGCCGAGGACATCAAGACCGCCATTCAAGATTGGAATGATAAATTATCCGAGGCACTTGAAAACCGCGGCGATAGAAACCGTTGGATAAACCACTTTACACAATTCTCCGAAATGGAGAACCTAGACAGAGCAGTAGTAGCGCGTCTGATACAAAGCATTATCATAAACGCTGACAAGAGCATTGAGATACGCTTTAATTATCAAGACGAATACCAAAGGGCAACAGAATTTTTTAAGCAGGTGTCCGATGAAAGGAGGGCGGGATAATGGCACGGAAAAGCAGAAAAAACATTGAAGCAGAGCCTGTTCGTACGGCTGCACTTAGCACCGCGCTCTATATCAGACTTTCGGTTGAGGACGGAAAAGGACGCAGTAATTCGATAGAAAACCAACAGCTTATCTTAAACGATTATGTGTTGGACAAGCCCGAATTTCGCGTTTTCGATACATATATAGACAATGGTCTGACGGGTACGAATTTCGACCGTCCGAGCTTTAAGAGTATGCTGTCGGATATCGAGAACGGGAAAATAAATTGCGTGATCGTTAAGGACTTATCGCGGCTCGGACGAAATTCAATAGATACAGGCTATTATATCGAGCATTATTTCGCTCAGCATAAAATCCGTTTTATCGCCTTAAATGATATGTTCGATACCGCCGATGAGAATAATCCTCAAAACGGAATACTTCTTCCGTTAAAGAATATGGTCAACGAGGCTTACGCGCTTGACATTGGAAAGAAAATCAAAGCGCAAGCTCATCAAGCAATGCTTGACGGTGAATACATCGGAGCCAGAGCGCCGTTTGGGTATAAAAAATCTCCCGACGATTGTCACAAGCTGATAATTGACGAGGATGCGGCTCAAACGGTACGTCGGATATTCGAGTGGTTTGCCGAGGGTGACGGTCTGAATACTATCACGGTTCGGTTGAATGAAATGGGTGTTGAAACATCGAGCGTTCACAAAAGCAAGACGAGCGAACTCGACAAGCATTATACCCTAAATCGGGATTGGACTACTTTTACCGTTTCCCACATTTTGGATAATCCTGTTTACACGGGAGATATGGTACAAGGAAAAAGCACGATCGTTGAGCATAAACAGCAGTATAACGTTTCTCCCGAAGATTACATCATCGTTAAAAATACTCACGAGCCGATCATAAGCCGTGAGTTATTTGAAAGGGTGCAAGAAATTCGCGCTGCTGTCCGTGAGGAATACAAGAGCAAGCCCATAGATCACTATACCGAGAACATTTTCAAAGGTAAGGTTTTTTGTCCGCATTGCGGAAAGCCTTTGCACCGCCAGAGAGCAAAGCGTAAAACAATGCCCGATGTTTACCGTCTGCATTGTCTATCTCCGTCTAGGGTTTCCAAAGCCGCTTGTATCGGAGTGAATATTGACGAGAGCGTTGTTATCAACTGCGTTTCTGCGGCGATAAAGGAAAGGTTATCCGCGCTTGATGTGTCTTTTTCCAAAACGGTCATAGAGGATAACACGGACGCGGCGCTGAAAAAGGAAAGAACCTCAAAACGGCGTGAGCTGGAACGTATTCAAGGTCTTATCAAAGGGCTTTATGAAAGTCTTGTCGGCGGCATAATTTCAAGCGAGGATTACGAGGAATTTAAAACAGGCTACGCAAAGCAAGCCGACGAATTGAAGCTCGATATTGAACATCTTGACGGTGAGATACGCGCTCTTGAACTGAAACACAAACAGCGGTTTGACATAAAGAGCGTCGCGGACAGCTTTAATGATGACGGACAGCTTACCGCCGATCTTATTAACCGCTTGATAGAGCGTATAGAAATAAGTCACGAGCGCGAAATAAATATATTTTTTCGTTTGGACGGAAAGGAGAGCCGAAATTGACAAATGGTATCATAGCACTTTACATAAGGCTCTCGCTTGAGGACGAAAAGTACGATAGTTTGAGCATTGAAAATCAACAAAGCCTTCTCCGTGAAAAGGCGGCGACGCTGCCCGAATACGCAAGCTGCGAGATCAGAGAATTTATTGACAACGGGCATACGGGAACAAATTTTGAACGCCCCGCCGTCCAACAGTTGTTGGAAATGGTTAGGGCAGGAAAAATCAACGCTATACTTGTAAAAGACTTATCACGTTTCGGAAGAAATTCAATTGAAACGGGATATTTCATCGAAAAGGTTTTCCCGCTGTATCACGTTCGGTTTATTTCTGTAAGTGATAACTTTGATACCGCAGAACATAAGGGCGATACGGGTGGTATTGAAATAGCTTTCAAGTACCTAATTAACGAGTGTTACAGCCGCGATATGTCAATTAAGAGTAAAACTGCCAAACTTGCGCGAATGAAACGCGGCGAGTATCAGAGTAAAATCTGTCCGTATGGTTACCAAAAGGGCGCGGACGGACGAATGGTTCCCGATATGGAAACCGCCGAGAACGTTGTAAAAATATTTGAATGGGCGGCGGACGGTGTTTCCGCGGGTGAAATAGTCCGTAAGCTATACGGACTCGGTATCTGCACTCCCGCCGAGCATAAGGCAAGCAAGGGGAAAAAATATCACGATATTTCCCGAACTAACGGTGTTTGGTCGTCCTCAACGGTTTTGAGGATATTGGCGGACGAGCGATATACGGGAACATATATCATAGGCAAAAACGAGGTGGTGGAGATAGGAAGTACGCGCTATCGCGAAAAGGATAGAAGCGAGTGGATAATAATTCCCGACCACCATACGCCGATCATCAGCAAGGAATTGTTTGAACGCGCCAAAAGCAATATTCGCAAATTCAAGCTGCCCAACAAACAAAAGCGCGATTACCTTTTGCGCGGGAAAGTGTTCTGCGGCTGCTGCGATCACGCGATGAATTTATCCAACGGACGGCATTATAAATGCAGGCGTTCGGCAAAACTGTCCGATATGCCTTGCAACGGCTTGTCGATATCGATCATGGAATTGGAGCAGATCGTGTTCGATACGATAAACGCACAAGCTAAATGCCTTTTTGGAGTGGAGAATATAAATCCCGATACAAAAGCAAATTCGGTATCGCAAGAGGAACACGAAAATAAGATACGCTTTCTGCAAGACAGTAAGCGCCACCTTTACGAGCAGTTTGTTCTTGGTGAGATAAACGAGGATACCTACAAAGCGAAAAAAGCCGAGTTTGATGTTCAGCTATCCTATGAGCGAAATGTTAGCGAGGTCATTTCGTCGCAAGCAAAATCCGAACGTGAGGAACACGAAAAGGCTTTGCGGCAAAAGAAAATAGCCGACGAGCTGAACGCCGCCGACACTCTCACGAAATCGCTTGTGGACTTGCTGATAAAGCGGGTTTACGTTTTCCCCGACAATAGGATAGAGTTGGAATACAATCCGCAGACGTTTTTCTAAGCCGCCGCTGTTGGAACATTCAAAAATATTTTGAAAAATTTTAAAAATTTTTTGTTTTGTACTTGACATAGGGGTGTCTGAGGTCATGAAATCTTACTTTGGGGCAGCCTGCCCGCTCCAAAATAATTTGTAATCTCTTGCGAACTGCGGAAGGGTGACGAGTTTTAGTGCTGTCAAGCGGTGACGGAAATATCCATTCGGAAGCAATGTTTTTCTTATATTCCGACAAGATTTGAAGCAATGATGGCGGCAGTATTATCGTCCGTATCGACGCTTTGGTTTTCGGCTCGGAGATTATCTGTTCCCCGTTGAACACGTTGACCTGTCGTTCTATCCGAAGCTCTCCCGTTGTGAAGTTTAGGTCGCTCCACTTTAGGGCGAGTATCTCTCCGCGGCGCATTCCCGTTCCGAGTTCGAGTAGGAAGAGTTCGTAATAACCTTCTTCTTTCGCTCTGTTTAGTAATCTGATGACTTCGCTTTGTGTAAGTACTTTCATTTCACGGAATTTCTTGGGTGGGAGTTTACAGCCTATTGCCGGATTTATCCTTATCAATCCTTCTTGCACAGCTTTTTCAAGAGCCGAGCGACAGTTCGCGTGTATCGCTCGAATTACTCTGTCGGATAATCCCGCGCCGTATGCCTCAATTCTTATTCTCCGACCATTGGATTTTGTCCGCGCGTAGAACTGCTGTAAGTCGGATTGAGTTAGCTTATTCAGCGGTATTGATCCAATTTCTGGTATAATGTGGCTGTAGATTCTGCTCTCATATTCAAGCTGAGTCGTTAGGCGAATCGTGTGCTTGCAATAGGTTTGGTACCAGAAATCAATCCACTCGCCGAATGGCATTTCGGAATTTATTTTCTCGGTTGGCTTTCCGAATTGGGATTTTAATTTTTCAAGCTTATCTGTACATTCTGTTTTGGTTTTTGCAGTGACATTTTTGGTTATGGGAAGTCCTTTATCATCATATCCGACAACAATTCTGCCTTCCCATCTGCCGTCCTTGCGCAATCTCAAAGTGCCTTCGCCTTGCTTTCGTCGTTTAGCCATTGCCCATACCTCCAATTATATCGTCCATAAAATTGCCAACGATCTTTGCTGCGTTCTTTTGCATATCTGTTGTGACATGGGTATAAGTATCCAGTGTGAAGCTGGCATTCGTATGTCCTAAAATTCCGGACAACGTTTTCGCATCTACTCCACCCACTATCGCGTGTGTCGCGAATGTGTGACGTAGGTCATGAAAACGTATCAGCGGCAACTCTGCTTTTTTCAATAGCACTTTCAAATGTGTATAAGCACTCTGCGGATTGAGCGGTTCTTCGGGACGATAGAAGTTGGGAAAAATCCAATTGCCGACAGCATTTTCTTTTCGCTTTGATAGCAATTTAACCGTGCTCGGCGGCAGTAGAATTTCTCGCATACCCGTTTCTGTTTTGGTTTCGCCGACAGGGAGAACTCCATTTTTAATTCTGCCAACGCTGCGGCGTATTTTTAGTCTGCCGTTCTGTTCGTCAAAGTCCTCCCACCGAAGTCCGCATATCTCACCGCGGCGCAGTCCTGTTGTAAGTTCGGTGTAGAAAAAATCGTACCACCGTTCATCGGATTTTATAACTTCCATAAATCTGTTGAGCTGCTCGTCATCCAGAATTTGTTTGGCAGGGTAGTTGTTCTTGGGAATAGTCGTTCCATTGGTCGGATTATTTACAATCAGCCGTTGTTTTAGCGCCGTGTCAAGCGATTCGTGGAGCAGCATATGAATTTTTCTGACCATGCTGTCGGCAAGTTCCGTGCCATGTTCTCTGTCCGCGTGAACGCGTCCGTTTTTCTTTACGGCATTATAGAATTTCTGAATCTCATTTGTGGTAAGAGTTGACAGTGGACGGTTTCCAAGATAAGGTTTTATCTGATGTTCGATCAGCGACTTATACGCTGACAGCGTTCCCTCTCTTATTGTGAAGATCATAAATTCGCTGATCCACTTGTCAAGCCACTCTCCGAGTGTCATGTTGCAATCTTCACTCAAATCAGCGTCGCGGTACATTTCGATCTTGTCATGTAGCTTTTGGGTAAGTTCCGATTGAGTTTTGGCAAGGACATATCTGTATATCGGCTCGCCGTTGTTCTTATGACCAACTACGATCCGTCCCTCCCAGCGCCCGTCGTCGCGCTTGCGAACCATTCCGTCGCCTGATGGTCTGCGTTTTGCCATAACAGCACCTCCTTTGTAACCACACATCATACCACATTTTTTCGAACAAATCCAGTACTCACATCGACAAATTTTGGTCGTCGTTTTTGACACCTTTGACAGAATGATCTGTTTTGATTCCAAGAGCTCGCTTCTTCTGTTCGATTTTGAATTTTAGCTTGGAATCAATTTGATTGTTTAAGCGCGACTGCTTTTTCTGGTACGAATCACTTATCATGCTGCCGAGCAGCTTTATCCATAAGGTCACCGTATTGGTTACCCTTGAATTATAGGATACGACATCGGGATTGCTGTCCAATTCGAGAACAGCTTTTATAATAGCGTTCTTTATGCTGCGAAATTCCTTGTTGTCCTCAAGCGGAATATCCGGATCGGGCTTGTCATGGTAGATAGATAATTTCTGCCGATTGATATTATTCCACTCCGCATAAAAGTCCGCTATACGCTTGTCTTTCGCAAGCTCCCTCACGATTGCGTCAACCGTATTTTTGATATCTTTTTGTAGATATCCATACAGTTTTTTGCCCTTGTGCTTTTTGAGTTGCTTGGAGAGCTGCAAGATAAGGAAAAACATATTTTCACTGCACGGGGCAGATTCGGATGAGCGTCGGAGCAGTTCTTCGATTTTTTGATTTGCTGCCGCCTTTACCTCATTTCTCATTTGAGTTTGGAGTGTAAAGAGATGATACATTTCATTGCGGAAAATATCATTCGCGAATATGCTGTGCAAACTGTCGATGCCTTTTTTCGTAAGATATCCATGCTTGATATTTTCCGAATATACCACGAGATGAATATGTGGGTGGTGCGTAGTGTTATGGAATGCTGCATACCATTTCATTTCCGAGATTGGTATCTTATGAGCCTCGGCAATTTGCATAGCATTTCTACGGACAAGTTCTCTCCATGCCGCCGCTTTGTTATAGCCAAGCCGTTCCGCGTCCTCGCGAGTTAGGCTGACAACATGAGTCCAAATCACGCCGTCATGATTCGCGACCTCATCACAGATTTTATCCAAGTCAATTTTATCATCGGTCTGCGAAAACAATCCATGCTTGCCGATTTTCTCAACGCCCGGTCGCTCTGCCATATACGAAACCAACTTCTTTACATCTTGAACTTGATCGGCGTTACGCTCTATGAAAGCGTTTATGCACTCTGTTGCCGCGCCTTTTGAGGGTTCGGTTATATATTTTTGAAATTCGGGATAGTTCCATGCTGGCGGATATGCTTTGAGTAAATCGCAAATTAAACTGTGCTGTTTTTGTGTCGCGGGAGAATTGTCGTAACCGTTCGGCAGCTTTTCCACTCCCTCGCGCGTTCCCATGTATTTTATGAGATTTCCGGCGTTCTTGGATTTAGAGTTTTTGATGTATCGGCTTGTGCAAATAAGTCTTGGCATTATTCTTCCTCCGAGTTTTGAAAGCGCATAGCTTCTTCAAATGTGATGATACCATTATTTTCAGCAATATCTCTCGAACACATTTCTCTTAATGCGGAAATTGTATCGAGTCCAACTTCATTGAGATAAGCAATTATGTTGCTACTGATTGCCTGTTCAACTGCTAATTTATAAATCATCGAAGAGATGTTTTTCTCTACGCTTTCGATCTCATTCTTTATCGTCTGCGCAAGCAGCGGCGCGAGATAATCTATACTTTTCTTCTGTCGAAGATATGCAATATAGAATTCGGTTGCTTGACGAACGAAGTCTGCCATTGAGGTTGCATTCGCCTCGCTCATCATATTTTGTATTTCCGCTTTGAGTTCCGAATCAAATCTGATTGCTGTTTTCTCCATTTTGCTCCTTTCCCGAGAGACCGCCGTTTTACAAACATCTTTTTTCTTCAAAATGCTCCAACGGTCGGCTCTGCCGTCCGATGTGATCCGTGAGGGGGCGGCTTGCCGACCCCTCGCTTTGTCCTGCTTTCAAATAATATCTGCCATTTTTGCACTCAAATACCGCCAAACGGCTCGCCTGTTAGACATCAGCCAAAGCATCTCACCCCGCTTTTTTCGATGACAACAACGGCTAAGCCACACATAGAGCTTAGCCGTTTTCACTTTCATATCGCTATTAAGGTATCAATAAAACACCCAAATTACTCGGGTTTCCTTTTTCTGTTTTTCAAGAAAATTGATCCGACAACAGTCACAAGAGAGCAATAAAACATGATTTTCCAAGGCGCCCTTGTCTCACCTGTTTTCGGATTCACTTCCTTTGAAGCACTGTCATTGGAGCTATCGGAAGGCGGAGTTTTATCGCTGTTATCCGGTGGGATGGGATCACGAGTTTCGCTGTTGTCCGGATGGTTATCGCCATTGACCGGCTTTTCATCAATTACAATAAGATAATCCGAAGCGTGTGTAAATGTCAATTCTGCTATGCCGTCAGATGATATTTCACTTTCACAAATATATTCCAGATCATCGTTATAATAATACAGCACCGCATAAAATCCTGCATTATCCTTGCCAAGATTAATCGATAGAACCGCTGTAAAACCAAATTCTCCGCTATGTGAAAGGCTTATTTGAATAAAGCGCCGCTCTTTTGTGACATTGTTTATTATTTCCAGAGGAATGTTTTCGGTATCGGCATTTACCGAAAAGTCGATATCAGATATTGTCCCAGCAGTAATACTTTTTCCGTTTACGCTCCATAAAATGCCGTTGCCAATTTCGAATACAATTGTTATATCTTTACCCTTGATAACGGCAAAGACATCTTTGGGAACAGTGGTAGTGCCGTTCATATCAACGGTTATGGCGCTGCCTTCATCAGAGTTTTCGACCTCCGTTTTTATTGCGTCCCAGCCATTCTTGCCGTAATCATCTTTTAAGAAAGGCATATCATAATCGGGAAATATCGGGATATCGGGTTTATTGGGAATATCGGGTTCATTCGGTTCATTCGGCTCGCTTGGAATATTGGGTATTCCCGGACGTACGGGCGGATTCGGACGATCGGGTTCGCCGCTTTCGAGAGCCGGAATTGTTTCTGTTTTCATAACAAATCCGCAGACTGTACATGAGAATACACGCTCTCCGCATGAATTGTATGTCGGTTTGATCGTAACAAATCCGCCGTCGGAAATATGTTTGCCGAAATTATGTCTTTCGCCGCATTCGCAGTTCTGCCAGTGCCCCGACACGTCGCTTTTCCATTCAACTTCAACATTATGTCCGAGAGGGGCAAGCGTTTCCTCGCTTATCAAATATCCGCAGACGGTACAGCGGTATTCCTTTTTGCCCTCCGAATCATAATTCGGCTCAAGCGTTACGGTTCCGTTATCGGGAGTATGAAGAATTCCCATAATCAATCCGCATTTACATTTTTGATAATGATATTTTTCATAGTTATAATTGGGGTTATCGGTGATAAAATCACCCTCGGGCGCGTGAGCTTCATAGCTGTCAGGCTTTATTTTTCCGCAGTCCGAGCATTTCAGACAATGCCGCTCTCCCGTATCGTCGGGCGTAATAACATAATCGTGTTCTATTGTTTCGGTCTTTGTAGCTCCGCATACGGTACAGGTATAGGTTTTCACGTCATCTTCTTCCACGCCGTCGTCCCACTCGTGCAAAAATCTCATTTCCATTCCGCATTTGCATTCTTGATAATGATATTCCTGATAATTATAGCCGGGTTTACCTGTAATAAAGTCCCCCTGGGGCGCGTGAGCATCCGAGCTGTCTTCTTTTACATGACCGCAGGCGTCGCACTTTTGATAATGAACACTGCCGTCGGGAACATAAACATAATCATGCGGCAAGGGCTCTGTACCGGAGAACAGCTTTGCACTGGCAGGGAAAACGGTAAGCGTCATTTTTTTCCTGACGTCATTATCGTTCAGACCTTCGGGAAACGTGATTTTTACCGCCGTATCGGGGAATGCGTTCGGATCGATTGTAACAAAACCATCAGTGAAGCCGTCAAAGTAAACTTCCTTAAGCTTAGCCATATTTTTAAATGTCCCGCCGTAAATCTCTTTAACGGTTTTCGGTATAGTAACTTTTTCAATTGTGTTGTTGGTAAAGTCATATATTGATATGACATCTTCACCTTCTATCGTTTCGGGAATTACGACCTCGGTCCTGTCGCTAATATAACATTTTGTTATCTGTATTCCGCCGTTTCCAAGCTTTCTATATTCAAAATCACTCTTTTGACCGCAAATAACGCATTCACCCATGCTGTCATTTTTGTGGGTGTGCCCCGTTTCCGACACCTTATCCCTGACACTTTCTTTAACAAAAACCACGGGAATTCCGTTTACCGTATCACATATCTCCACTTCAGTTTTTTCATTGCCAAGAGTGATGTCTGTAATCGTCATCTCGCCGTTTTCTATTTTATATGGGAGCTGCGTTGCAGTGTTCGGTATACTTGCATTGGTGAGGTCCAACTTATAGGGATAAAAAACGGTTTCAAGAGAATTACAACCACCAAACGGATCCCTTTCGACAGAAGCAACATTTTGAGGTATAAATATCGACTTAAGACCTGAACATTGACGAAAACACCATTGCTTTATTACAGTCACGTTGTCCGGAATGATTATTTCTTCTAAAGACAAACATCCGTAAAACGCTCCAGTGTCTATCTTGTAAATACTTTCGGGCAAATTGATTTTTTTCAGCCGTTTGCAGTTGTTAAATGCATAGCTATTTATAATGCCGACTTCGCCCTCTATATTGACTGTTTCCAATGCATCGCAACCGTGAAACATACTGGGAGTTATTCTATCGTTATATAATGTTACTTCTTTTAAACCCTTGCATTCATAAAATATACAGCCGTTAAAGTTTGGTTCTTCATACTGCAATTTTACACCGGCAGGAATAGTCATTTTTGTTAAACCGTTGCATTCCTTAAAAGCGTACTTATCTATTGTAACAACGCTGTCGGGAATAATAATATCCGTTAAACCGCCGCATTTTTCAAACGCCCATCCTCCAATATAGGTCAAATTGTCCGAAAGCGTTATTGAATTTAGTTTTTCGCAATTTGCAAACGCCCGATAATTTATAGCCGTTACGCTTTCCGGTATCTCCACCCTCTCCAAATTTTTGCAGGTGTGAAAAACACTGTCGCCGATATTTGTTACTCCGTTTTCTATAATAACGCTTTTGATTTCCTCGTTGCAATGAAAAGGAGAGTCAACATCGTCTGTCCAACCGTCGGATTTATAATTATACATTTCACCTGTTCCGCTTATAGTAAGTGTCCCATCATCATTAAGCGTATAGGTTATGTTTTCTCCGATTTTGTTGTCTGATGTTTCGGAAGTTGTGATTATTCCGTTGTTGCTACCCGCAGCACGGTTATTATCCAAAACGCTTTTGCCGTTTACAGCGTCGTTTTTCGTTTCTTTCTCGTACTCCGTGGACCCTGTCGAACTGCTTAAAAGCGTATCGCCGTCAATCCGACAGTCGTTAATAATTTCGGCGGCATAAACCGCAGCCGGAAAGTCAAGCTGCGTTAACAGTATGGCAAACGCCGTCAGAAAAGAAATAATTTTTTTAACCATAAAATTCTCCTTGCAAATATAAAATAGCTATATTTTACATTATACATTATGTGGCAGGTATACGCAATATTTTTGGCATAAACGTCAAATTTTAGGCAAGAACGTCAAGCCGTCATTATTTTTGTGATTTGAAAAATCCGAAAAAGTATGCTATAATAGAGAAAAGGCGGTGAGCGTATGAAAATAGCGTTGGTAGATGACGAGAAGCTATATGCGGACAAGATAGATGATATCTGCCGTGGATTTTTTGGAGAAAACGGCGCGGAGGCGGAAATATACGCGTTTTCGGACGGGGAGAGCTTTCTCGGCTCTCTCAATGAACGCGGATACGACATTGTTTTTATGGATATTTTCATGAACGGAATGGACGGTGTTTCGGCGGCGAAAAAGCTCCGCGAAAACAACGGTGCTTGTCTGCTGATCTTCCTGACCTCCTGCGGAGAGCGTATGCCGGAAGCGTTCTCCTGCCACGCGTTCGAGTACATCATCAAGCCTTTTACGCCGGAGCGCGTTGGGAACGTTTTGAGGGACGCGTTTGCTCTGCTGCCAAAGCATAATTATATCGAGATTTATAGTGAAAGACGAACTGTCCGCGTGCCGTTTGAAAATATCGTTTCGGTCATGTCCGACGCGCACTATCTTGATATTGCGCTTTCGAACGGCACGGAGCTGCGCAGCCGCATGACTATGCCGCAGTTTATGGAGCAAACCAACGGAGACGCGCGGTTTATTCCCATAAACAAGGGAATTACCGTAAACGCCGATTATATTACCGATTTTGAAAACAACTGCTGTATACTTGAAAACAGTGCGCGGCTTCCCATACGGGTACGCGACCGACTTAAAATCGAGCAGGCGGCGCGGGACTACAATTTCGCCAAAATACGTGGCGTTCAAAGAAGCGGAAAGGGGTGAGCGTATGACAGTAAATGTACTTGATTGGATTTCCGAGATGCCGCAGTTTTTTATTCTGATCCCCACGGTGCTCTCCTGTTACTATCCCGTAAAAAATCATATGAAATACTCTTTGCAGAAAACGGCAGCTCTTTGCGCATGCGTTATAATTCCGTTTGCGGTCTTAGGCTCGCTGGCGACGTCGTCGCTTAAAATCGACGCAAACATAATACTTGTTCCTTTTATTATAATATCTTTTTTTCTGTACCGCCTTACGTTAACGGCCGATTTTCCGAGAGCGCTTGCCGTTTATGTGGGGGTCTGCGCGGCGCAGAGTTTTCCCGCGCAGCTTGCCATTGCTTTTGACGCCCGCCTTCACCCGTCATCCGGCGCAGCCGATTTTTCGACGGAAGCACAGCTGTTTCAGCTTGGTCTTTCCTTCCTTATGGCGCTGCTTGCCTTTTACCCCTCCTGCAAGTATGCTTCTAAAATGCTGGATAGACTTGATTCGGCAAAAATCTGGTACTCAGTCAGCGCACTGTCGTCTATATTCTTTTTGTTCAATATATTGGCTGCTCCTATTTCATACGAAAATATCCTTGTGGGACGAATGTACTATTTGTTTCCGCTGTTTGAATGCTTAATGATGACGGTGCTTATAATAATCTATGTGTTTTTTTATCATGGAGCAATTGTACTGTTGGAGCGCACGGAGCTTGAAAAGCGCTCGCAGCTACTTGAAATGCAGTCGCACCAATACCGAGAATTACAGGAGTATATGAAGCAATCACAAAGGTTAAGGCACGATTTTCGGCAATCTGTACATATTTTATCGGCGCTTGCCGAAAAGAACGATATCGACGGCGTACGGGCACACCTTTCCGAGTATGAACAGCGGATTAACAAAAGTGTCCCCCCGAGCTACTGCGCAAACACCGCGCTAAACGCGCTGTTCGGGCATTATCATGAATTGGCGGAAGCCGATGGAATAAGAACGGAATGGAAAATAGAGCTTCCAGAACCCCTTACGTTTTCCGAATTGGACATGGCGGCACTTTTCGGAAATATTATGGAAAACGCGATACAAGCCTGTATCGGGCTGCCCGAGGGTAAACGTTATTTTAATCTGACAACAGAGATACGTCACGGAAACAGTCTGTATGTGGTCTCCACCAACGGTTTTGACGGAAACGCTCTGAAAAGCGGTGACGGCGCATACCGCTCTACCAAGCACGGGGGACAGGGTACGGGACTTGCTTCTATCGCCGCCGTCGCCGAAAAATACGGCGGCTCGACACGTGTGTACAACAGCGGTACGGAGTTTTTCGTCGATGTGGTTTTGAAGATATAGCTGCAGTGTTTTTTTGCCGGTTGTATTCTTTGTTTACAGCAGCTCAAATTTTGACTTGACTTTTGCTCCCTTTCTATGCTATAATTACATTAAATTTAACAGTTACTTTTTGGCGGTCGCGGAAAAATGACCACATACCTGACCATAGACAGCTCCGGAGCACATGGAAACAACGGATACAAGACCGCCAAAGAGGATTTGCTGTGGAGCGGAAACGGCTATAAAAAGCCATTCGCGGCGGAGAGGAGTTTTACAGCTCTCTTCGGGACGCAGAGGTCGCGTGTTCAAATCATGTCGTCTCGACCACACAAACCGCTTTGTAAAGCCAATCGAGGCTTGCAGAGCGGTTTTATTTTTTATATATGCTATAATATTTCGTTACATTCTTCTCGAGTACCGAAACGGTAGTTTGAAAGGACGCCCTGTTTTAGGGCGGGTGTTTTTTGTGCCGCCGTATTCTTTGTTTAATGCGGCTCAATTTTTGAAATTATGGAAGGGGTATGCATTTGTTCCCCATTTATCTCTGAAATAATGCCCTTCTGCAGCATGAATTTCGTCATAGAAAGGGACATAAGATAGAGTTGCTCGGCTTTGAACTGTTCCTTACTCGCCGTCATCACCGCCTTTGAAACGGCTTTTGACATAGCATGCGTGGGAGCAATATTTCCGTTTGGAATTGCCATAAGCAGTAAACGGCTTTCCACAGCCTGCATAGGAAAAGGAATAGACCATCCGCTGTTTTATTTTCTCCAGATGCTCATGCCACCACTTCCCCTGCATCCATCGTAGCAGAACATGCGGGGCTTTCCTCTCCGTCTGCTGCAGTGGCTTCCCACACTCCCTGCATCCCGGAACCTGCGTTTCCGCAGATGCCGCCATCCCTTTCGATAATGTTCGCGGACAGAGAATCCGCATAATTGGATTTCCTCTCTTAAT
>ERZ778518.1141-NODE-1141-length-19925-cov-4.022547_pt1 | contig 19925 bp, 16 predicted proteins | sample MGYA00510340_ERZ778518 | MGnify/ENA primary metagenome ERZ778518 (study PRJEB29527, sample SAMN07138967) | mouse gut metagenome | material: feces | host: mouse | place: China:Nanjing | collected 2016-01-25 ...
AGACTTTTATGATTATGAAGCAAAATACAACAACCCGGCATCAAAAACTGTGATTGATCCGGCCGGCATCCCAGCCGCAGTCAAAGAAAAAGTCCGGGCAGATGCCCTCGCGATCTTCCGGGCCGTCGGCGCTTACGGCCTGTCACGGGTCGACTTCTTTATCGAAGCGGATACAAATGAAGTCGTATTCAATGAGATCAACACGCTCCCGGGATTTACTAATATCAGCATGTACCCACTTCTGTGGGCCGATATGGGACTGACGACAGCCGAATTGATCGACCGTCTGGTCGAAACAGCTTTCGAGCGCAAAGAAATAGAATGAATGTAAAACAAAGAGAAGGGGAAAACTAATGAAAACGGAAGTGAAAATTTCCATACGCGGGATTCAGGACAGTGCCAAAGACGATTCCGTCGAAGTCGTTTCGCTCGGCGAAATGCAGGAAAAGGACGGTCAGATTTATATTTCGTATGAGGAAGGCGCCGATGCCGCATCCGGTATGGACTGCGATATCGTGACGAGCCTTCTGAAGATCCATCCGAAACAGGTTGAAATCATTAAAAAAGGTGCTGCAGAGACACATATGGTCTTCGTTCAGGATAAAGATACGATTTCTTATTATTCCACCCCGTTTGGGGAGATGGAGGTGACGATCCATACAAACCGGCTGGAACAGATGGAAACCGAACATGGATTTCAGATCCTTTTACAATATACGCTGGAAATCAATACCGCCCACGTATCCGACTGCAGCGTGGAGATACGGGTGGAACGCATGAATAGAAAGGAAGCGTGACCGCTATGCCGAAACTAAAATTTACGAAAATGCACGGCACCGGCAATGATTATGTATATGTCGATCTTTTTCATCAAACGCTTGACTGCCCATCAGAACTATCGGTAAAAATCAGCGACCGCCACTTTGGCATCGGCTCAGACGGACTGATCTGCATCGCCCCGTCCGAAACCGCGGACTGCCGCATGATCATGTTTAACGCGGACGGCTCCGAGGGCGCCATGTGCGGAAACGGCATCCGCTGTGTCGCAAAATACGCCTACGAACACGGCCTGGCAGCAAAAGAACATTTGTCAATCGAGACGAAAAGCGGCATAAAGCATCTAAACCTTACCGTAGAAAACGGATGCGTCACTTACGTGGAAGTAAATATGGGGCAGGCAATTTTGAAACCGTCCGACATTCCCGTCCGTGCCGAGGGGAATGATTTTATCGCCCAGACGATCGAGGTAGATGGAACATCTTATTCTGCCACCTGCGTTTCGATGGGAAACCCCCACTGTATCGTATTTATGGATCACATCGACGAACTTGACCTCACAAAGACCGGCCCGTCCTTTGAACACCATCCATGGTTTCCTGACCGGATCAATACCGAATTTGTCGAAGTCATTGACCGAAAGACCATCAAAATGCGCGTGTGGGAGCGCGGCTCTGGAGAGACGATCTCCTGCGGGACCGGCACCTGTGCCGCCACCGTCGCCTCCGTGCTGAACGGATACTGTGACCAGGATACCGAAATTGAAGTGCGGATCCGGGGCGGCGTACTCTACGATACATACCTGGAAAACGGGGAGGTTCTTATGAAAGGACCTGCCACAGAAGTTTTTCAGGGAGAGATCAGCATATAAAGGAGGGCAATCGTCATGGCAATTCGTTTAAACGAGGACAAGGACGTCGTAGACCGCGTCAAAGAAGGCCTTCGGGCAAGAAATGGCTATTGTCCCTGCGTACTTCAGATGAGTGAGGATACAAAATGTATGTGCAAGGAATTCCGGGAACAGATCGCCGATCCAGACTTTGAGGGATACTGCCACTGCATGTTGTATTATAAAGAAAAAGAAAACGCGGAGTAAACAATGTCCACTTCGCAGAAAAGAGGTAAGATATGGCAGTCATTGAACTAAATGATAACAATTTTGAGGAGAAAGTCCTGCAATCCGACAAACCGGTATTGGTTGATTTTTGGGCGGTCTGGTGCGGCCCGTGCAGCATGATGTCACCCCTGGTTGACGAGGTCGCCGAGGATCTGGAAGGACGTCTCATCGTCGGTAAACTCAACTGCGACGAGAGTATGAAAACGGCTCAAAAGTATGGGATTACCGGTATTCCGGCGTTTTTACTCTACAAGGACGGAGAAGTCGTGCAAAAGGTAATGGGCGCGATGCCAAAAGGGGAATTGATCGCCGCAGTCGAGAAATTTCTTTAAAAACGATTAGAAAAAGACAGCGTATCCGCAAACATCATGTTTGGCGCTGTCTTTTTCTTTGACCTGGTAATCACATATCCACGTTATTTGTGGAAAAATTCCACCACTGCCTCTGCCGCTCTCTCATTCATCCCGGGTACTGTTTTCAGCTCCTCCACCGTCGCCTTCTTGATCTCTTCGATAGATTCATAGTATTTCATCAGCGCCTTCCTCCTCGCCACACCTATCATCGGTATGTCGTCTAAGATCGAATGTACCTGCGCTTTTCCTCGTATCTGCCTGTGATACTCGATTGCAAACCGGTGGGTTTCATCCTGAATCCGTGTGAGCAGACGGAATCCCTGGCCGTGGGTGTCGATCGGGATTTCCTCATTGCAGAAAAACAGCCCTCTCGTGCGGTGGTGGTCGTCTTTTACCATTCCACACACCGGAATCGTGATCCCCAGTTCCGCCAGCACGCGTTCCGCCACATTGACCTGCCCTTTGCCGCCGTCCATAAAGATCACATCCGGAAACAGGCGGAACGAATCCATTTCTGCCAGATTCTCCCGCTGCCCGTGGGTAAATCGTCTCGTCAGCAGTTCTTCCATGGAATGGTAATCGTCCGGCCCCGTCACCGAACGGATACGAAACTTCCGGTAATCATTTTTCTTCGCGCGTCCATTCTCAAACACGACCATCGAGCCTACCGTCTCAAATCCATTGATATTCGAAATATCGTACGATTCAACCCGGTTCAGTCCAGCCAGTCCTAGTAACCCCTCTAGCTCCTCCATCGCGCCGAGTGTCCTCTCCCGCTCCCGTTTCAATTTCTCGATATCCTGCTCCAATACCATCCTGGCATTCCGTTTCGCCAGGTCTAACAGACGCTCTTTCTCCCCCCGCTTCGGGTTGCGGAAAAACACCTTGTGTCCTCTCTTTTTGCCGAGCCACTCTCTTATCGCCTCGTCGTCCTCCGGCAGCACTTCCGTCCACAGCTCCCGCGGTATATAGGGCGTCCCCGCATACATCTGTTTGATGAACGCTCCGAGGATATGAGGCTCCTCCTCCCCGTTTACCCCGGTCAGGTAATAGTGTTCCCGGCCGATCAGTTTTCCTCCGCGGATAAAAAAGACCTGAACGACCGCCTCATCGTCCATTCTCGCCATCGCGATGATATCCCTGTCCTCATGGTCATCACTCGTAATCTTCTGCCGCTCCGTCACCTGCTTCACACTGTCGATCAGATACCGGTACACAGCCGCCTCCTCAAACTGCATCTGCTCCGCGTACTGTTTCATCTTCTTTTCCAGATCCCGCAGTACTTCTTTCGTATTTCCATTTAAGAAAGAAAGCGCCTTCTGGAAATTCTCCCGGTACTCCTCCTTCGAAACCGTTCCCTGGCACGGAGCCGGGCACTGACCCATCTGATGATAAAGGCACGGGCGCTCTTTTCCGATATCTCGCGGCAGCACTTTCCGGCAGCTCCGCAGATGGAACAGCTTATTCAGAAGCTCGATCGTACTCCTGATCGCCGCGCCGCTCGTAAACGGGCCGAAATACTTCGCCCCGTCGCGCTTCATCTGTCTGGCAAACACAAAACGCGGGTAATCTTCCGAAACGGTCGCTTTCAAAAAAGGATAGCTCTTGCCATCCTTTAACATCGTATTGTATTTTGGATTATGCTCCTTGATCAGGTTGCATTCGAGTACGAGCGCTTCGAGTTCACTGTCCGTCACGATATATTCAAACCAGGCAATCTGCTCGATCATGCGGGCAATTTTCGGCGACACGTTACGGCTCTTCTGAAAATACTGCCTGACCCTGTTTTTTAAAATAACGGCCTTCCCCACATAGATAATATGGTCATCCTTATCGTGCATCAGGTATACTCCCGGCTTCTCCGGAAGTTTTTTTAGTTCTTCCTCCAGATTAAACATACTTACCTCATTTCTACTTCTTGCACATCCATTAGGCGGGCTTCTCGTCATCAGGCAAAATAGCCTTGACCCACCCTCCCACCATTAAATTTATATTTAACGCACGTTTTTTCGCCATTTACAAATTAAAAAATCTAGATATAACATCAACCAGGCCATCGTCATCGCAGTGCGGCGCCACATAATCCGCCGCCTGTCTCACCGGCTCTCCCGCATTCGCCATCGCGACGCCAAGTCCCGCGTACTGGATCATGGAAATATCATTAAATCCATCCCCACAGCAGATCATCTGGCTGCGTGAATAGCCGAGCCGCTGTAAAAGCTTGGCAAGTCCATATGCTTTATCAATGCCAAGAGGCATCATTTCCACATAAAAATCCTCCGACCGATACACGCTGAGCCTTCCCTCAAATGCCTTCGCCGCCCTTTTCTCGACACCTTCCATCACATCCGGATGCCCGGTCAGCAGGCACTTATTCACCGGATAAGTCACCTCTTTTCCAAAATCCTCTACGACATGGATGTCGATGCTGCACCCTTTGGCGTCAATCTGTATATACTGGTCCGCATCATTTTCTGCGATAATATCATTTTCATGGTACGTCATGATGCCCGTTTTTTCGCGTTTGGAAAACTCATAAATTTCCTGTACGATGCCATCGGGAAGATTGATGTTATAAATAACTTCGCCCGTCTGGCAGTTGCTGATACATCCCCCATTATAAGAAACGATGTATCCGCCAAACTCATCGAGCCGGATCTGCTTCGCCGTCGGCAGGATGCCAGCCGTACACCGTCCTGAAGCGATCGCCACTTTGACGCCCTCCTGCTGGATCCTGACGACCTCTTCTATCGTCTTCCCCGAAATCGTCTTATCTGTCCGCATGAGCGTACCATCCACATCGAGAACCAAAAGTTCATATGCCATCACGATTCCTCCGTTACATCTGGTGTCTCTTTCTCCTGTGAATCCACTGACATTCCCTCTATCGTTACTGCGGTTGAGTCGGCCGACGGTTCTACCGCCGCTTCACCGTCATCCTTCTTCTTGACGATAATCCCCGTCTCTTCCTCAAAAATCCTGACAAACTCTTTTCCGGTGATCGTCTCTTTCGCCACGAGATAAGCAGCCAGCTTGTGCAGGACTTCCTTATGCTTCTCGATCAGCTGATACGCCTTGTCGTAACACTCTTTCAGAAGCTTCATCACCTCGCGGTCCACTTCGCTCTCCGTCGCGTCGCCGCAGTTCATGATCGTCCTTCCGTCCAAATACTGATTCTGGATCGACTCCAGCCCCATCATGCCAAACTTCTCACTCATACCGTACTGGGTGATCATCGCCCTGGCGATCGAAGTCGCGCGCTCTATGTCGTTCGAAGCGCCCGTCGTCACATCGTCAAAAATAATCTCCTCCGCCGCGCGGCCGCCTAAGAACGTAACGATCTCCGAAAGCAGTTCTTCTTTTTTGCGAAGATATTTCTCTTCCTCCGGTACCTGCATCACATAACCGAGCGCTCCCATCGTCCTCGGAACGATGGTGATCTTCTGTACCGGTTCCGCGTTTTTCAAAAGCGTCGTCACCAGCGCGTGCCCGACCTCATGATACGCCACGATCTTCTTTTCCTCTTTGCCCAGGATCCGGTCTTTTTTCTCCTTGCCGGCAAATACGACTTCGACAGCCTCAAACAGATCTTTCTGCGCCACGGCGGCCCTGCCCGCCTTCACTGCCATGATCGCCGCCTCATTTACCATATTGGCCAGATCCGCCCCGACCGCACCCGAAGTCGCCAGCGCGATCTCCTCGAGATCGACCGTGTCATCCATGAGAACATCGTGGGAATGTACCCGGAGCACATCAATACGCCCCTTCAGATCCGGTTTCTCCACGATGATCCGCCGGTCAAACCGCCCCGGACGCAGCAGCGCCTTATCGAGAACTTCCGGCCGGTTCGTCGCGCCGAGGATCACGATCCCTTTGGAAGAATCAAAACCGTCCATCTCCGAGAGAAGCTGGTTCAGCGTCTGCTCCCTCTCGTCATTCCCGCCTCCGTACTGGGTATCACGGCTCTTGCCGATCGCGTCGATCTCATCGATAAAAATGATACACGGCGCCATCGACTGCGCCTGCTTAAACAAGTCCCTCACACGGGAGGCCCCGACGCCGACAAACATTTCCACAAAATCAGAACCCGACAGGGAGAAAAACGGAACATTTGCCTCTCCTGCCAGCGCCTTTGCCAACAGCGTTTTTCCCGTTCCCGGAGGGCCGACCAGCAGCGCGCCCTTTGGCAGCTTCGCGCCGATCTTCCGGTACTTATTCGGGTTCTTCAAAAAGTCGACCAGTTCCGTCAGCGATTCTTTCGCTTCCTCTTCTCCCGCCACATCTTTAAACGAAACGCCGGTTTCCTTCTCTACGTACATTTTCGCCGTCGATTTTCCCACTCCCATAATACCGCCGCCGCCATTTTTTGTCATCATGCGCATGAGCAGCCACAGAACGACCCACATACCGACAAACGGCAGAATGTAAGCCAGGAAAAATTCCAGAATCCCTGAACTCCGGTCTTCGATTTCCGCCGAAAATTCCACATTATATTTATTCAACATATCCTGCACCAATGCCGTGTCATTCACGTAACCGGTATAATACGTCACTTTGAGCATTGCGACCTTTTCCGCTGTCTTTGGCTCGATGTGTATCACGTTCGAACCAAAAGTCACCTTTTCGACCTGCCCTTCCTTCAGCATGTCGATAAACTTCGTATACGTTATTTCTTTTTTCGTATTTTTCTGTATTTCCGCATTTAAAAACACGATCACCCCGAAAGCAAAAAGCGCCGCAACGATGCAGATGATAATATTGGATCTCGTTTTCTTTGGGTCACCGGGTAATTTTTTATTTTTGTTTTCCATAGATTGGTTATCCTTTCCTAGTCTTCGACTCCTACTAGTATAATGGATTTTTTCCCATAAATCAATGCCATAGATGTGAAAGATTCATGAAATTTTACTCTTTTACTATTGAAACCCCTCCTTAAAAATAGTATAATGAATACGTATTTTTATTTTAAATGCGCACTGCCCGAGCGGTGCAGACCGGAAGAACTTTTAGTTCTTTGATGCGCAAAAAAGCGTGCGCGAATGGAGGAAAAACATGGCTGTAAAATACGTATTTGTAACCGGCGGCGTCGTTTCCGGACTTGGCAAGGGAATCACGGCCGCTTCACTGGGACGTTTATTGAAAATGAGGGGTTATCAGGTGACGATGCAGAAGTTCGACCCGTATATCAATATTGATCCGGGGACGATGAACCCGATCCAGCACGGAGAGGTGTTTGTCACGGACGACGGCGCGGAAACCGACCTCGACCTCGGACACTATGAGCGTTTTATTGATGAAAGCCTGACCAAACAAAGCAATGTAACGACCGGAAAAGTGTACTGGTCTGTTCTTTCCAAAGAGCGGCGCGGGGATTACGGCGGCGGGACCGTTCAGGTCATTCCGCATATCACCAATGAACTAAAGAGCCGTTTTTACCGGAATGATGGATGCAATGAAACCCAGATCGCCATTATCGAAGTCGGCGGAACTGTCGGTGACATTGAAAGCCAGCCATTTTTAGAGGCGATCCGGCAGTTCCAGCTGGACGTCGGACGTGAAAACGCGATCCTGATCCATGTGACTCTCATTCCATATCTGAGAGCATCGGATGAATTAAAAACAAAGCCGACGCAGAGCAGTGTAAAAGAACTTCAGGGAATGGGGATCCAGCCGAACATCATCGTATGCCGCACGGAGATCCCATTAGAAAAATCCATCAAAGATAAAATTTCGCTGTTCTGTAATGTACCGAGCGATCAGGTCATACAAAACCTGGACGTCGATACGCTGTACGAAGTACCTTTGGCAATGGAAGAAGAACATCTGGCTGATATTGCCTGCAAGTGCCTGAATCTGGAATGTCCGAATCCTGATTTGGCCGAGTGGGAAAACATGGTATACTCGATCAAAAATCTTTCCAAGGAAGTGACGGTAGCGCTTGTCGGAAAATATACCGCTCTCCACGACGCCTATATCAGCGTCGTAGAGGCGCTGAAACACGGCGGATTTGCCCATAACGCGCAAGTAAACATAAAATGGGTCAATTCAGAAGAGTTAACCTCCGAGAACGCGGACGAACTGCTGCATGATGTCAGCGGTATTCTCGTCCCCGGCGGATTTGGTGACCGCGGCATCGACGGAAAAATATATGCTATCCAGTATGCCCGAGAACATAATGTTCCATTTCTCGGACTCTGTCTCGGCATGCAGCTGGCGATCGTCGAATTCGCGCGTGACGTGATCGGCTGGAGCGATGCCCACAGCGCCGAACTGGATCCAGCCACGACACATCCTGTGATCCATCTGATGCCGGAACAGGATGGCATCGAAGACATCGGGGGCACGCTGCGTCTCGGATCGTATCCGTGTTCGCTTGATCCAGACAGCAAAGCCTATCAGCTTTACGAGGCGGAGACCATACATGAGAGACACCGTCACCGTTACGAAGTAAACAATTATTACCGGGATGACCTGATCAAACATGGCATGAAACTCTCTGGGCTCTCCCCTGACGGCAGGATCGTGGAAATGATGGAACTTCGTGATCATCCGTGGTTTATCGCCACACAGGCGCATCCTGAATTCAAAAGCCGACCAAACCGCCCGCATCCTTTATTTAAGGGATTTGTCGGCGCGGCATTGGAGAATGGAGGTAACAAATGAAAAAATTACGATTTTTGACAACCGGCCTTTTTCTTCTCGGCGTTCTCGTATTCGGCAGCTTCTTTGCGAGCACAGCCGCGAACGCAGCCGAGTTATCCGTCCTCGTACCGACAGAACGCGCCGTGTACCAGAGAAACGAGAAAAACAAAGCCGATCTGCTCATCCGTGTCAAATATGAATCAGATCAACATGTTACGGCCGCACTTTTAAGCGAGGATAACACCGCATGTTCCGAAACGGTCAGCCTGACGGCAACCGAAGGCAACGCCGCCATCTACGAGGGAACGATACCGGACGTGCCGGCTGGCGGCTGGTACAAACTGGACATCCAGGGGAAAGCTTCCGCGGACGGCGAAACAGAGTCTTCACAGACCGTCGAGAAGATCGGCGTCGGAGAAGTGTTTATCACGGCCGGACAGTCGAACTCCTGCAGTTTCGGCGAAACACAAACTTATGCGCAGGAAGATATGGTTTCCGCCTTTGATCCCAAAAAGGATGTATGGCAGCACTGTGATGACCCACAGCCGTGCATCAGCGGTTACTCTGAGGGAAACGGAAAAGGTTCTCCCTGGCCGAGCGCCGGTGACGCATTATTTGAAAAACTTCAGGTTCCGATCGGATTTGTCACGACCGGTTACGGCGGCTCCACGATCGCCCAGCTGCTTGATAAGCATTACGCGGCCATTTTAGACGCGATCGAAACGCTGCGCCCTTACGGCTACCGGGCCATCCTGCTCCATCAGGGAGAAGGCGATTCCGGCATCGGCACAAAACAGAAAGACTATGCCGAATCCCTGATGAAACTGATCCAGCAGACGAGAAAAGATGCCGGGTACGACCTGATCTGGATGGTGGCAAACGCCGCCTACAACCCGTGGACGTCGATTGCGGCAAACAATGAGATTCTGGAGGCGCAAAAAGAAGTGTGCGACGAGGAGACGATCTTTCTCGGCCCTCTCACCGACGACATGGACAAAGATTCTGGATACCGCCGCAAGCAGGATAACCTCCACTTCAACGAAGAAGGACTGAAAGAACACGGACGCCGCTGGGCAGAAGCGATCACCACGAAGCTCATTCCAGATTATTCACAGCTTCCGCCGGACGAACCGGATCCGACACCGGCCCCCCCAGCACCATCCACGCCGGAGCCGGCAACACCTGTTCCGGTTCCGCCAGTGATCACGAACACGCCTGCTCCTGCTCCGACGGCCGCACCGCCCGAAGAGACGAAACCGGTATCACTCAAAGGAAAAACGTTTAAGAGTGGCATGTTCCAATATAAGATCACGACGGATCAAAAGAATCGTAAGAAAGTAAAGATCATCGCCATAAACGGCAAAACAAAAAAATCCATTACGATTCCGAAAAAAGTGAAATACAAAGGTTCATCCTATCAGATCAGCGCCATTGAGAAAAAAGCACTGAACAAGCTGAAAAAACTGAGGAAACTAAAAGCACCATCTACGATCTATAAAACATGCAGGGCAACATTGAAACGAAAAAAAGTTGTCGTAAAAAAATACTAAGATAGCAATACCATAAATCATAAAAAACCCGGCCCCCTATCCAGCCGGGTTTTTTACCGTATTTTCATCTGTGTTTCTCATGACTGCACGATCCGATTGCTCAGTAAAACCTTCTCAATACCCCCATCACATAATCATAATCCTCTTTTGCCGGTTGTGCCGGGCCAAAACAGATCTCTTCGAGACAGCGGAGTACCCGTTCCTCGTCCACCGGCTCCGTCTGCCTGCCTCCCCGTCTGCCCTCCTGTTCCTGGCGGCCGGCCGCAAACAAGTACGCCAGCTGCTCCGACGGCACAGATAATTTGCCGAACGCTGGATCCCTGCGCCCCCTCCGGCGGCACACCTCCCGGTAGTACCACAGCATATTCCGGCTCAGGTTTTCTGTGTGCCAGCTGTGCCAGCGCATGAGTCTTTGCGCCGCCAATACTACGAAACATAGGAAAACCGCAAGTGCCAATGCCAATAGTACGGTCAGCCGTACCGCATCTGACCGCAGAAACGAGAGATTGATCTCCGACAGATCACCCTCAAACTGTACATCCGGCGAATTCTGCAAAAAATTTGTCAGGGAACTCCAAAAATCCCCTCCCGTTCGCTCCTCTTCCGTCACGGCCGGCGTCGGATCGACTACGATCCATCCGCGGTTCTCGTCGTAGATCTCCACCCACGCGTGGGCGTTGGCATCCGTCACATCCACTTCCATCACTGCCGTTCTCCCCAGTTCCGAATACCCGCTGTAATAGTCATCGTAATTCAGATCTTCACGGATCTCCCCCTCCAGCACCGTACTGTAACCAAACGCGTATCCTTCCGCGTACCGCGCGGGAATCCCGAGACGCCGGAAGATCAAAACGGCCGCAGTCGCAAAATGATAGCACACTCCCTTTTTATTCTCATCCAGAAAATAATTGACCATATCACTTCCCTCTGGAAGCCGTCCCGGATTATAGCTGTAAGAATAGTCCTCTTTCAGATGCGACACGACCTGATCCACGACATCGGGATCCTCTGCGCGGATTCCTGCCCCGGCGATAAAACGATCCACTGCTGCCTGGTTTATTTCTGGTATCCGAGCACTAAAAAAAGAATAGGGGGAGTAAGCTTGACTCCTTACCTCGCCTTTTTTAAAGGGTAAAGAGTCTTTCAGTTCCGCCGTATAACCAATATTCGGATAAAAAGTAAACCGCTGCTCCTTCCCCAGGCTGCTTCCGACGAACAGCGGCTCCCCCGCATTGTCATACTTCTCATAATCGTCTAATCTTGTAAAGTAAGGAAGATACACATACCGCACATCCGCCCCCTTATTTACGATCTCCATCACCGCCTTTGCCTGCCCCTCCTGGCCTGCCTCATAACACTCCGAAAGCGCAGATGCCTCTTCTTCCATATTCTCCTTGCCAAAAAACGAGCCATCTCCGAGCTTTGTAGTCCTGCCCAGTTCATACGCATTCAGCCACCCGTTATTTTCATAGACGAGTCCCGTATACCCCTTTAAATAGACCGGACTGCTGCTATACGGCGCAAACCGCACGATCAGATCCGTCTCATTGTCCGGCCGAATCGCCGAAATATTCCCAAATTTCCCGCCGCTCATCCCGCCGCGCGAATAGAGGTTAGGGAAAAAACTGCGGAATCCGAGCATGATAAAACCGGATACGCCTTCTCTCGTCGCTGTCTTATATGGATTTTCCACATAACTCTTTCGGAAATCATCCTCGTCATAAAAAACAGTACAAACGCCGAGAATCAGCACAAACGCCAGCGTCCACAAAAGAACTCCTCGGTATCCTTTATTATTTTGCGTATAGGAAAGCCGGATGTTCTTCCCTTCCTTCACCCGTTCATAATCGCGCCGCCGGACGGGGCCATCCTTAAAATGACCACTGTTCTTATACACATAGATCCCCGCGAAACCTCCTACCATGCAGAGGGCAAAAAACAGATCCGGTTCCCTCTGCAGATAAAGCGGAAACACATAAAGCGCCAAGCCGACAAACAGCGCCAGTTTTAAACTCATATAATTAGAGAGAAAAATGTTTAGTAAAATGATCTCAAAGATACCGAAAAAAATAACCGTGATCGTGATCGTCAGATAGCGGTCCTCGATCTTTTCCGCAAACTCCGTACCTGCCGCCAGATTAAAATACAGCTCCCCGCGCTGCCGCACGATATTGACGATCGCGGCAAACCCGCTGTTTACATAGGATTGGAGAAGATAAACCGCCGCCACGTAAAACATAAAATAGATAATATAACCCAGATCCTTCCAGTACCCCTTCTGAAACCCAAACAGGCCGCTGAAATACATGGCAGACAAAAAAAGTACAACCGCCGGAATAACATAGTTGCACTCCATCTCAAACGAGGAAAGAAATCCCCCCAGTGACCCGAACACGACAAGAAAGCTGAACAGCCCCTTCGGCACACAGCTAAAGAACGGATTCTGTTTTTCCCCGTTCCTCGGGTATTCCAAAAAAAGTCCCCCGGATATTTGTATCCGCTGTTCCGGCTCCTTCTTTTTCCGCCTGAATATCCCCATACCGTCACCTCTCTTCCACTTCCGAACATGCCAGCACAGCTGGCACAAACAATCCTTAAATCAGTGGCGTAGAATCCGTAGTTTCATTCACACTTTCACGAGCATCCCCTCCTCACACGCCAGCACATAACCCTGACCGGGATGCAGGGAACGAAAATGCTGCTCTGCCATTTCATTTCCCGCTCTTGTTGAGAACACATGCAGCATGACATCCAGCCAATCCGCGGACGATTCCGCCGTCTCCTGCCGGATCTCCCGGAATTTATCACTCCACCAGCACAGCGTGAACGGTACGTGGTTCGTGAGCAAAAATTCCCCGAATGAATACAGCGTTTCGATCGTACGGTCTGCTGCCTCCTCGGACGACTTTTCCAGTTTCAGCACGACGAGAAGCTTCTGTGACGACATCTGTAACCGCTCTTTTACCATCCACACATCTTTTTTCGCGGACAGCTTCCAATGGATATTTTTTATGGCGTCACCGGGGATGTATTCCCGGATCTGGCTCACATCGGAAAAATCACTCCCCCTCATCTGTGTCTCCTCTACCTCATTCATCCCCTTCTCAAATGCGTTCAGCGAAAATTCCTGCTCGGTCTCCCCCCGGGGAATGATAAATACATGATTTGACGCCGAAGCTTCCCTCTCCGTACAAAACATCCCGAGGAAGTCCGTAAGAACGATTTTTTCCGTACGGATCTCCACGTCCCCGACACAGGCAGAACACAGCGGGAGTCCGAGCCCGGTCACAGCAAGTGGTTTCAGCGGAATCTCGATGTCCTGCCCCGCCGTCTCCCCCATAAACACATTGCCGATCTGAAGCCGGATCACACCGTTTATCAGCGGGATCACACTCTGATTCCTCACGTTCACCCTTACGACAAACGTTGTGTTTTTCGGCATCTGCTCCCCCGGCACCTCAATGGATATCGATAGATATCGTTTCAGTACCAAGACAGAAGTGACATCTAACACCAGGAATACGATCATCGCCACCGCGATCAGCAGATTCAGATACCCGCGGAAATACCAAAGCATCAGTCCATTCAGACCAAATAAAAAAGCATATTCGAAAATATTTTTAAATCTTCTCATGTTCAAACACCTGTACCAGCACTTCTATGACCGTCATGCCCTCCGCCTTCGCCATCGTATCCATCCTGACCCGGTGGGCAAACACATCATAGTAAACTTCCTTTATATCCTCGGGAATGACATAATCCCTCCCGCAAAGTACGGCCATCGCCTTTGCCATGCGCAAAAGCGCGATACTCGCGCGGGGACTCGCGCCCAGTGACAAATAGCGGCTCTCCCTCGTCGCCTCCGTCAGCCGCACGACATAATCGTACAGCGCGTCGCTCACAAAACAATGTTCCGCGCTTTGTTTCAACTTCCCCCACTCTTCGATGGAAATGATCTCCCTCACATCCCGCAGCGGCTTTGCCCCGTCATTTTTCAGTATGCTGACCGCATCCTCATGTTCTGGATATCCCATGGACAGACATACCATAAACCGGTCGAGCTGCGATTCCGGCAGCATCTGCGTTCCCGAAGATCCCACGGGATTTTCAGTCGCGATCACGGTAAACGGTGTCGGCAGGCGGTGTTCCACACCATCCACCGTCACTTTTTCCTCCTCCATCGCTTCCAATAAAGCTGACTGCGTTTTCGGCGACGTGCGGTTGATCTCGTCTGCCAAAAACAGATTGGCAAAAATAGCGCCCTCCCGGTACTCGAATTCTTTCGTCTGACTGTTGAACATCGAAAAACCAACAATGTCGCTCGGCAGCACATCCGGCGTAAACTGTACCCTGCGATACGAAAGCGCCATCGCCTTTGCGATCGTCATCGCCAGCGTCGTCTTCCCCACTCCCGGAATATCTTCCAGCAAAATATGCCCGCCAGCCAGCATCGCGCACAGCACCTTATCAACTACATTACTTTTCCCTTTGATCACTTTATTGATCTCTTCCCGTAAAACCTCTGTCTGTTTTTCCATCCTAACCCTCATTTCTGCAAGGTGAATTTCATTCCTCCAAACACACTTCCCACAAACAATACTTGAATTAGCGGCGTAGGATCCGCAAAGCGGATTCTACCAGTGTGAATACGGCGGTGAAACCGCCTATTCACACTTTGCACTGCGCGTACCGCTCCTTCGGCCAGTCGGTCGATGTATGAATGTTCAATATGCTCTGCGTCTCATTCATGGCATTATAATACCACATCGCCGCCTCATCATAGTCGCCTTTTTCAAAAAAATATTCGCCGAGTTCAAAGCACATCTCGGAAGAACCTTCCGAGAGAAGATCCTTGAGGCACATTTTCAAGATCGTATGGCTGTCCCCGCGCAGCCTGGCCGCGCGCGCCACGATACAGGCCGCCTCCCTGACTTCATCGAGACTGCGGGAAGGATCCACCGCTGAAGCCGCAAAAAATCCCTCGGCTTCCAAAACATCCGCATCCGTCCCCGAAATCGAGAGCTCCATCGCATACATATGGTGCAGCCGTTTTGACAGTCGCCCCCCTTCCCGGATCTGTTTCTGAAATACCCGGAAATCCCTGCCGCTGTGCTGTTCTTCCGGCATATGTAAAATGTCGATCTCACTGTCGTAAACGACCGGATCGAGCCGCACCATCTCGTGCACCGGTTCAATCCACACGAACTCCCGCTGCCGTTTGTACAGCTTCGGCCGGTATTCCGCGTCAAAATTGTAAGCGGTTCCATGCGAGAGCTGGTTGCAGTACCTCATCTGCACGATCTCGATCTCTGGAAGCATCACTTCCTTTAGCTGGCGGAATTTTCCGCGGTTTTCCTCATCCAGCACCTCATCCGCATCCGCCGCATAAATATAGTCCTTTGTCGCCTTAGAAAAAGAAAAATTGCGCGCCGCCGAAAAATCATCGATCCATTCGAATTCATAAATGTGTTCGGTATACTTCCTCGCAATCTCCTTTGTCCGGTCTGTCGAACCCGTATCGACGATGATGATCTCATCCATTAAATCCGCGATGCTGTCCAGACAGCGCCCCAGCACCTTTTCCTCATTTTTTACGATCATACAAAGACTTATTTCTATCATAAGGATCCTTCTTTCTAACGATTCTCTTTCCGCTGATCCATCCTATCCCGCTCCCGCAAAATGGCGTATCATACCGCTAGATCCTGCAAAAATCCGTTATGATGGTCTGCAGCGTCCGCCGTCCGCCATATTCATCGACCGCTCCCGCAAAATGGCGTATCATACCGCTAGATCCTGCAAAAATCCGTTATGATGATCTGCAGCGTCCGCCGCCCGCCATATTCATCAACTGCAGGATAATACGCCAGTCCGAGATCAATACGATTTTCCTTTCCAGCATACAGTTTCTCCAGTTCCTCTGCGCCCCACTCGTTGCGGATCAGCACTTCCATTCCCTCGATATCGTTAAAACAGACCGCGTCCATCACCGTGCCGGAAGCATTTGCCACTTTCAGTATCAGCACATTTTGATTCTTTCCCCGTTTTACGGCGCGCAGCAGCCGGAAATGCTGCTCTGCAAAAACCGGCTTCGGATTTCCGTTCCCGAACGGCTCCATCACGGATAAGTCCGCAATCAGACGCTCTGAAATATGTCCGATCGGAAGCGCGACATCTATGTCTAACACCGGCACAAAATCTTCCTCACGCAATCCCGCGTTCTCATTTAAACGCCTCTCCAGTTCCGGCAGCCTGTCCTCCCGAAGCGTCATGCCCGCCGCCATCTTATGTCCTCCGAAGCGTATCATCAAATCCTGGCATTCCATGAGCCGTTCAAACATATGGTACGACTCGATCGACCGGCCGGAGCCCTTTACCAATCCGTCCCCCACAGACGTAAACACGATGACCGGATGATGATACCGTTCTTTGATCCTTCCCGCCACGATTCCGACAAGGCTCTCATGGCAATCCGGCAACAAAACGATCTGCACCGGATCTTGTACCTTACCGCTCTTTTCTAAAACCTCGAAGGCCTGCTCTGCCGCCTGCGCCGTCATTTCCTTTCTAGTGTCGTTAATTTCCTTCAATTCTCCCGCCAGCGCCAGCGCCTCCGCATAGTCCGGTTCCTCCAGAAGCGCGAACGCCTTCTCCACCGTATCGATACGCCCCGCCGCATTAAAGCAGGGCCCGATCACAAACCCGATATGGTACGCATGGATTTCCTTTTCTTTTAACCCCTGCACCTCCAAAAGCGCCCTTAATCCGGTATTATCCGTCGTTTTCAACCTGCGGAGTCCCTCTTTTACCAAAATGCGGTTCTCCCCCTGCAGCTCCATCACATCGGCCACCGTAGCGATCGCCGCATATACAAGAAGTTCCTCCCTTCTGGCAGCCGGGATGCCCAGCCGTTCATACAAGGCCCCTATAAACTGAAATGCCACGCCTGCTCCGCACAATCCTTTGAACGGATACGGACAATCCGCCTGCTTCTGGTCGATGACAGCGTCCGCCTCCGGCACCTCCCCCTGCACTTCGTGGTGGTCGGTCACGATCACCGCCAGCCCGCGCTCCTTTGCGTAGCGAATCTCCTCCTTCGCCGCAATCCCATTGTCACACGTAATGAGAAATCCTACCCCCGCTTCCACGGCCTCATCCACGATCCTTTGATTGAGCCCGTATCCCTCGGCCACGCGGTCAGGCGTAAAAATGCGGCTTTCGATACCGCAGGCCGCAAATCCTTTTTTTAATATAAATGCCGAAAATATCCCATCGCAGTCAAAATCGGAGGCGATCGCTGCCATCCGGTCTTTGTTATGTATGACGATCTCAACCGCCTGTTCCATATCTTTCAAAAGCCACGGCGGGCTTATGCCGTCGTATGCCGCGTTCAGGTATTCGTCAAAGTCCTCTTCCGTACTGACTCCGCGGTTCATCATACACCGGACTGCCACCGGAGAAATGCCGTACTTTTCACCAATCCCACGGAAATCCCCGCGCTTTGTCTGTAATATCCATCGTTTTTTCACGTTTTTTCACGTTGTTTCCTTTCTTGTCTCTTTTCGTCTCTGCGCGGAACTTCAGTTCCGTGGCTTTTTTTGCTCATCACGCAATGTTTGTACAAGCCGCTATCCGCCCAAAACAGGATACGCAAAAAATGGCGCTTTTTCCTTCCATCTCATAATAACAATATAACCTTATTGCCATTATACTCCAGAGTACATATGGAAATCAACTATTTTTTTCTTTTCCGATCGCGGAATATCCTTCTGGGCTCGTGACATACCATTTTCTCCCTCTCATTTTCAGTATGAAAAATATACAGATAAAAGATTTCTGCCTTCTCTCATATTTTCAGCAAAAGAAAAAGGGCTTTCTTTGCCAATTCAAACAGGCCCTTCTTAACTTACTTAAACGAACGCCGATTCCTGCTAAGCAGCAATCGACTCTATTTCCTCTATCGTTTTCTCTGTAATGTCAGCAATCTGTTCCAACGTAAAACCATTTTCAAGCCTTTTATAAATAATCCGGCTTTTCTCCCGGGCAGCCCCCTTTTCAATTCCTCGGGCCTCCCCGCAAGCCTCCCCTGCTTCAAAAACCCCCTGTCCTAAATTGCACATCTCACTCACATCCTCTCACATTCGGTCGTCTATCTTTATATTATATTCCTCTTCCATAATCTTAAACTTCTTCACCGCCGGCAACTCCACTGAAAGCAGCGCGCCCAGCAATCTGTCACGTACCAAGTGTACGTAGTCCGTGCTGTTTTCCTTCATGTTCATGCAGATCCATATCGAGAACACCTCTTTTATCTCATCATAATCCATCCTGACAAACTCCCGTCTTTCTGCGAGGATATCATCCGGCTCACATAATAGACCGCACGATTCATCAGACGATAGCCGGATGGGGCGTCCTTTTGAGCCTCTAAGTTCACGATCATCTATCCTTTATGAACAACACGCAGATTTACCAAATAGCAAACACACAAAATAACCGTCCCCAGTCCCAGTGTCATCCCAAATGCCCCGCAGACATCCATACCTCCCATACGGACCTCCGACACCACATTCGTTATCAAACACATGAAGACAAGTCCCGTCATAAACCCCGACCCGGCAGCCGTATAAAATCGTTTTGATATTTCAAAAAATACCGAACGCCTGTCATATCCACAAAGTCGCCAGGCATAAAACAGCGGCCTTCGGAACCGGAACCATATCAACGTGATCAGGATGGTACTGAGTGCAAAGCTGATCAGTATCATCACATACATCGTATCCATGATCACATCACTGGATAAATAGGAAGCAATACCGGTACCGTCATACGGTTCCCCTTCCTGCTCTGCGTCCTCTTCTCCATCCATCACATCCATATGTTCCAAGCTGATCAGCACATTGGCCGGATACTCAAAAAGATCATACACCTTCTGCCCGACCTCCTGTATACGGGATTCCTTTTTTGCATCCAGTATGTACTGCGTATTGATCCCTGACATCCGGACCGCCGACTTAAAATCGAGCAAAACCATCTGGTTGATGCGGCTGTCTTCCTCCGTTCCCATAATCCCGATCACTTCATATTCCATATCATGGTACTGATAATACGTTTTGCCGTCGCGCGCCGACACGTCTTTCTCATGATCTTTTCCCAGCACCACCATCCCCTGGTCCGTCCAGGAAGTGGAATGGTCAAAATATGCCCCGGAAAGCATCGGCGGCACATCGATATCCCCGTTTACATATATGCCGCGCACCATAACTTCCTCGTTGCGCATCGGCACAAAGACGGCAAAATCCTCATATTCGGCTTCAATCTCCTGCATTACATAATCCCACTGCTCCTCTTCCTCCGACCCTATGACCGAAAACACTTTCTGATGTCCCGAATAAAGGGAATTGCCGAGAAGCCTGGCGTCATGTTCCGCGCGCGTTGCGGATACAATCAGTAAACTGCATAAAGAGATAACGATGAAACTAAAAA
>ERZ778518.1165-NODE-1165-length-19666-cov-8.664831_pt1 | contig 19666 bp, 19 predicted proteins | sample MGYA00510340_ERZ778518 | MGnify/ENA primary metagenome ERZ778518 (study PRJEB29527, sample SAMN07138967) | mouse gut metagenome | material: feces | host: mouse | place: China:Nanjing | collected 2016-01-25 ...
TTGCGGATATTGTTTTCCACTCGCACACCGTTCACGGTGATACGCATACATACGGAGGCTTCCCCGTTTTTCAGCAGTTTGGCTTTCTTGATAAAGAAAAGCACATTGAATGAGTCTCTTTTCATGTTCCTACAGTTTTTCGTTGTACAAAAGTAGGAAACCATGCACGCTTTCTTGATACGCAAAATGTTGCAAATCAGAGAGAAGTAATCTTATTCGGTGGAGATTTACGCTCCACCTCTTTTGCTCCACCTTTTGGAACACCAATAACGGTAATATTCTGCCGTTTTTTGTGTCCTCTCGGAAAACAAAAAATCCCGATTTCGTTTGGAAATCAGGATTTTACTGTCTTTTGCTTTTCTTCTAAGTGGTGCCACCAGGAATCGAACCGGGGACACAAGGATTTTCAGTCCTTTGCTCTACCAACTGAGCTATGGCACCTTGCTTGATTGCGGTGCAAAGATAGATATATATTTATGAACAACCAAATTTTAATTCACTTTTCTTACGTTTATAGTATGATTTTTGTGCGGTATAAGAGTATTTTTTGTTTATGATAGAAATTTTAAATATAAAAGGTTGTCTAACTAAAAAATTAGACAACCTTTTGTTTTAAAGTTGGAAGGCTTTTTAATTAGCCATTTACTTTTGCCATGTGGGCAATGAGTTCGAGAACTTTGTTCGAGTAACCGATTTCGTTGTCGTACCAAGAAACAACTTTAACGAAAGTATCGGTGAGGGCAATACCTGCTTTAGCATCGAAGATGGAGGTGCGTGCATCACCGAGGAAATCGCTGGAAACAACGGCATCTTCGGTATAGCCAAGAACACCCTTCAGTTCGCCTTCAGAAGCTTCTTTCATGGCAGCGCAAATTTCTTCATAGGTAGCTGGTTTGGCGAGGTTTACAGTCAAGTCAACTACAGAAACGTCCAAAGTAGGAACACGCATGGACATGCCGGTCAACTTACCGTTGAGTTCAGGAATTACCTTACCTACAGCCTTGGCAGCACCGGTAGAAGAGGGGATGATATTGCCGGCAGCAGCACGGCCACCACGCCAGTCTTTCAAAGAAGGACCGTCAACAGTCTTCTGAGTAGCGGTAGTAGAGTGAACAGTTGTCATCAAACCATCGGTGATACCGAATTTGTCGTGAAGAACTTTAGCCACGGGAGCCAAACAGTTCGTTGTGCAAGAAGCGTTAGAAACGAACTGAGTACCCTTTTCATATTTATCGAAGTTAACGCCGCATACGAACATAGGCGTATCATCCTTAGAAGGAGCGGACATAACTACATATTTGGCACCAGCTTCGATGTGAGCCTGAGCTTTTTCCTTGGTAAGGAAAAGGCCTGTAGATTCTACTACATATTCAGCACCTACAGCATCCCATTTCAGATCGGCCGGATTACGCTCGGCTGTTACGCGGATAACATTACCATTTACAATCAATTGGCTCTTTTCAACGTCAGCTTCAATAGTGCCTTCAAACTGGCCGTGCATTGTATCATACTTCAACATGTATGCCAAGTAATCTACGGGGCAGAGGTCGTTGATACCTACAATCTGAATGTCGCTGCGAGTCTGAGCGGCGCGGAATACGAAACGGCCAATACGACCGAAACCGTTAATACCTACTTTAATCATAACTTTAATTTAACTATTAAGATGGTTAATATATTTTTCTTTTCTGTTGTTCAATGTATTAAGGATATGTTGTGACATGCCCCTCTTTTCACTGCAAATTTACGAAATCCTTTTTGTTTTTTAAGCACGTTTGGCGTATAAAAATGTGTGAAAATCCTTTTTTTATTCTATTTTTATTGTAAATGACGGACTCTTATCAAAGATGAAGAGGGTATGATTTAGAAATCAATGCTTAAACGTAAGTTGATTTGTCGTCCGGTCAGGTAATTCGGTACGGCATATTGTGTGTTGGTTATGTCCGTTACCCAATAATATGAATTGACGTTCTTGATATCCATAATATTGAAAGCGTCCAATCCTAGCCATACATTTTTTACTGCACGTCCCCAAGTTCTTTGGGCATTTTGTTTTTGGTCGCCCCAAAGTCGGTAGCTCATGCCTATATCCACTCGCTTATAGGCTGGTGCGCGAAATGTGTGTCTTTCACGACTTGTATGAGGTGGTCCGAAAGGGAGTCCGTCGGCAAAGGCGGCTTTGAGAGTCAGACGCCAGCGGTCGGTACCGGGAAAGTAGTCTGTGAAGTATAATGAAAGATTATAGCGCTGGTCTGTTGGACGTGGTAGCCAGATGCCGTTTAGTTTTTCTTTGGTTCTCATCAGGGAAAACGTTATCCAAGAATCTGTTCCGGGTACAAACTCCCCAAAGAGTTTGAAGTCTATACCGGTTGCATAACCTTTTGAGAGGTTTTTCCCATAATAAACAATGCGAACGTTGTCGATGCTGTAGGGGATAAGATTGGAGAGCGCTTTATAATATATTTCTGTAGTGAAGCGGAAGGGGCGGCCGAGCATTCGGAAAGTATAGTCGCTACCTAATACGAAATGTATGGACCGTTGCGACTTTATGCCTTTATTGAGGATGACGGAGAATATTCCTGCCGTATTTGTTGTGTCACGAAGTTCTTTGTAGAATGGTGCCTGATAGTAAAAACCAGTTGCAAAACGGAACGTCCAGTTGTTGCTGAATGATGGTAGAAGTCCCAGCGATAGGCGTGGCGATAGTAGGGTTTCTTTGTTCCAGTCCCAATGCGCCAGACGCAGGCCGTAGGTGAGGTTAAACAAGCCTATGTCTGTTTTAAAGCGCCATGCGTCCTGTGTATATGCTTCGAGTCGGTTGGCCGTCAGCTCATTCTGTGACCGTTGGCTGTAGATGAGCATAAGACGGTCTGGTTCTGCCGGAAGTGAGTATCCCATAGAATCGCGCATTTCCCATTCCCGCGCATTTTCTCTGATATGTTCGCGCCGCCAGTCCACGCCGGCCTGTAATGTATGGTCTTTTACTTGTGTGCGGAATCTTAGCCCTAAGTTGAATACATTTGCTTTTAATCGGTTGCGGGCATGTTCCATATAAGTTCCAACGCCCAATTGTTCTTGTGTGGTCGCTTCGTTAAGCCAGTATTCGCCTTGTATGTCGTAAGTCTCCTGTTCCTGCGTGGCGAAAGACGATGCTTGCAGGGCCAGAAAAGTTTGTGGATTGAAATGTCGTGTGAGTGTGGCTGCTCCGAAGAGTGTTTTGAAGTTGTCTTTTTCCTGTCCGTCAAAGTAGACCTTGAAAGATTTGGCGTCATAGAGGGTGCCAAATTTCGTTTCACGGTCTTGCGGCTTGAAGTTGTAATGATTGTCGGAGATATTGCCCATCATGTCAAGGCTCCATCGTTGGTTGGGGCGCCATGATAATACGGCTTGATAGTCGAGAAAGTTCGGTTTATATTCGCCGTTAGTGTCGGTTGTTCCGAGTAGGTGTCGTGTGGTCTTATAGCGGATAGAGGTCATAAGGCTGACGTGCTTGTTGCCCCAGCCGATGTACCCGTTTGCACCTAGCATGGAGGCAGCGGCGGTAGCTTCAAATTTTTCCGGACGCTTATAAATGATATCGAGTACGGAAGACATGCGGTCGCCATAACGTGCCTCAAAACCACCTGATGAAAACCCGATACTTTCTACCATGTCAGAGTTGATGATGGAGAGACCTTCTTGTTGCCCGGAGCGTATCAGCATCGGACGGTAAACTTCTATGCCATTGAGGTAGACACAGTTTTCTTCGAAAGCTCCGCCGCGAACGTTGTATTGCGAGGATAATTCATTGTGGGTGGACACACCAGCTTGTGTCGCTATGATTTCTTCTACGGCATTACCTGTGGTCGATGGCATCAGTTTGCTGTCCGTAGGTTTGATTTTTTGTGTAGTTCCGGTTTGCACGCCTTGTCCCTTGACGGTGGCTTCCTCTAACATGGTCTGTCCGTAAGATGGCAGAATGATGTCTATGCGTACTGAGTCGGATGGCGAGTTGAGTTTGCGCCGTCGGGTTTCATAACCGATGAGAGAGTAAATAACGACAACCGTATCACGTGAGGAGCAGTATAAACTGTATTCTCCCTTGAGATTGGTTACCGTGCGTACTCCTTGAGCCTGTATTCTTACATTGGCCAACTCTATGGGGTCGCCCCGGTCGTCACGTACGGTACCGAATATGCGGCTACGCTTTTGCGCTGCCGTGTTCATAGCAACCGCACACATTATTATATATATAATCAGCCTCAGACTATTGATGCTTCTCATGCTTAGTTAATGAATGGAGTTTATTCTTTGCGACGGGCAAACACTTGATTGATACCTTGCTCGCGGTGGAAAAGTTGCACTTCAACGCCGTATTTGTTGTGGATATATTCTGCGGTGTGTTGTGCGCTGTAAACACTGCGATGTTGGCCGCCGGTGCATCCGAAACAGAACATCAGTGAGTTGAAACCGCGTTCTATGTAACGTGTCACATGGGTGTCGGCTAAAGCATAGACGTGTTCAAGAAAGCGGAGAATTTCGCCGTCTTTCTCCAGAAATGTTATTACAGGGGCATCCAGTCCGGTTTGTTGCTTGTAAGGTTCGTAACGTCCGGGATTGTGTGTGGAACGGCAGTCAAATACATAACCGCCTCCATTGCCCGACGGGTCTTCGGGAATACCTTTTCTGTAGCTGAAACTCCACACGCGTACAATGAGGTTTTTTTCAGTTTTCTCTTTTACTGATTCCACATGTACCGGCGTTTGTCGGTTGGTTGCCGGGAGAGTGGAAGAAAAAGAGGATGGTGTTTTTTCTTCAGTGCCGGTCAGGCGTTTTAATATTTCTTCCAGATAGGGGTAAGGGATGCATACCCCATCGAGAATCTGCCGCCGCAGGTTTTCGATGGCTGGTGGGATGCTGTCGATGAAGTATTGCTTGCGTTCGAAGTATCCGCGCAGGCCATAGGCTCCCAGCACCTGCAGAGTGCGGAAAAGTACAAATAGCTGCAAGCGGTTGCGGAATGCCTCTTCGTCAAAGTTGATGAGTGAGCGAAGTTCTTCAATATATTCAGCAGTCATTTCTTCGCGCAGGGCGTGCGGATAGCGTGCCGAGGCTTGCCACAGGAAAGAGGCAACGTCGTATTGCAGGGGGCCTGTTTGTCCTCCTTGAAAATCAATAAAGTGCGGCGTGGGAGACATCATGACATTGCGTGCCTGAAAGTCTCTGAAGAGAAATGTCTTTTTTTCGGTGCATGATGGCACAGTAAGGTCGCTGGCCATGTGTATGAGGTCGTTCTCCAGCCTCACTTCATCGCAGGCTATGTTTTTGGTGCGCAGAAAACAGTATTTGAAGTAGTAGAGGTCGAACATGGCGGAGCGTTCGTCAAAGTGGCGTGGCGACAGAAGACGTTCTTCATCAAGTCCTTCAGCTCCTATCACTTGTATGTGGGGAAGCAGGCGGATAGTCTGACGTATTTTCCGGTGTTCTTCTTCGTTGTAACCGTCGCCGGCTTTGCGTCCCCGCTCAAGTGCCTGATAGAGCGAGGTGCGTCCCAGGTCTGTTTGCAGATAACAGGTGGTATCGTCTGAAACTGCTATCACTTCAGGCACCGGCAGATATTTGCCGGCAAAATGCCGGCTCAGGTAAATGAAACACCGGTTTTCTTCGGTGTCAGGACTGATTACTCCGATGACACTTTCCCCGTCATTGCCTGTTAAACGCACATAGTGGCGGTTGCTGCCGGCCTTTGGCAGACTTTCCGTGTTTTGCGGAGTATGGCCGAAGTTTTGACGATAGAGTTCAATGAGGCGTTGCATGGCTTTTGATGAAATTTGTTAGGGGAATGTGTCTGGGAATTAACGGCTTGATTGGATTTGCAGGATGTGGACGGCTACGAGAGCGGCTGTTTCGGTGCGCAGACGGCTTTGTCCCAGGCTGACGGGTTTGTAGCCGGCTGCAATGGCCGTCTCGACCTCTTCAATACTGAAATCACCTTCAGGACCTATGAGGATGGTGGCATCGCCTTCGTGTGGCGCCACGTCGGCAAGGAAAGGACCTTGGTATTTCTCGTGGCAATGGGCTATGAATTTCTCACCGTTGCGTGGTTGGGCTATGAATGTCTTCAGAGGCGTCATTTCAGCCACTTCCGGCTTCCAGGCCTTGTGACTCTGCTTGGTGGCCGATACGACGATGCGTTCCACCCGTTCAGTCTTTACCACACGGCGTTCGGAGTTCTTGCAGTTCAGAAAAGTCAGTTGGTCCAGTCCGATTTCGGTAGCCTTTTCGGCCAGCCATTCCATGCGGTCTATGTTCTTTGTGGGGGCTACAGCCAAGTGGATGTGTCCTCTCCAGTAATGCGGGCCTTCGGTTGTATGCTCTATGTTGAGCATGACACGTTTTTGAGAAGCCACAGTTATTGTACATTCGTAGAAATGTCCCTTGCCGTCGGTGGCCAGCAGTTCGTCGCCTTCTTTCATGCGCAACACGCGCACGGCGTGGCCGGCTTCATCTGCCGGCAGTTGGCTGTCGGCCGGTAGGCCGGGAGCATAGAAAAGGTGATATTCTTTCATGATATGCGGAACTTAGGGATTGCCGGTGTCTTTTTGACGGCTGTTTATTTCATCACGCAACTGTGAGGCCAGCTCGAAATTGTCGCTTTCCACGGCCAGGCGCAGGGCCTCTTTCAGAAGATCGCCCGACATGGCAGTTAGGGGGATAGCCACCTGTCCTTCTTTGGATTGACGGTTGTGCAGGCGGTTGAACTCCTCTCGGTATATCACAATGGGGCATCCTTGTTCCAAAGAAGTGGCGATGCCTTGTGCCAGTTCCGTGTTGAGAATATGTTCATCATTGCTCCCGGCTTGCTGCCAGAAGATCGTGGCAAAGAAGTGGCCGGCCTGTGTGTAGCGCACTACGACCCGCCGGGGCGTAATGGCGAATACACGTGCCAGTTTGCCCATGAGCTTTGTTTCTGGAAAGTGCTGGTTCTCCAAGGCCTGACAAATCAGTTGGAATCCTTGTTTGTCAAGAATGAGGGGCAGGTGACGACTGCCCTCGCTTTCGCGCATGATGAGCAGGAATACGTCCGTCAGGGTGGTGCCTTGTGTCAATCCTTCGGGGGTCAGTTCTATGTAGTCTTGGGTGTCGTAGGTCATATTCGTTTCGTAATACTTCATACGGATGATAAAAATACGGACCGCAGCCAGGCCGGATCGTTTTAAAAAGCAAAGATACATCAACGCAGGCAGAGGACAAAGCGATTGATGTTTTTTTTGTGTACGGAGCGTCCGGTGAATGCTCTTAAAAGGGGAATAAAGGAGGTAGCCCGTATTTTAACATAATTTGCTTTTGGCTCGAAAATGTTGTATCTTTGTAACAGCAGAGCGGGACTTTCTTATGGAAAGTCCCGCTTTTTCGGTGTTTTTGAGGTGTGTTTGCAGATATTTTAGCCGTATTTTTACTGTAATTTCTCCGTATTGCAATTTAAATTCCAAGTATTCGTGTTATTTTTTCAATACGGACTTTTAAAATTCTCCGTATCGGAGTTTGAAAAACGGGTGACGAAAATGTAATGGAAAGTTAAAAATGTTAATCTTTCTGTGTCTCTAGATGGCGTGGAATATTAAAAAATCCCCATTCTTCTTTATATAAGAAAAATGGGGTGTTGTCACAATGTTTTATTAGGAATTATTAATGGTGCCGGCCTGTTGATTTCAGAGATTTAGTTTGATGCCGGCAGAAAGCGATTTGAAACTTGGGCCGAAATTAGTGTTCAGCATATTGCAGGGACTGTATTTCACGTAAACGCCAAGACCTTTCCAGCCGAATCCTGCCGTCAGATCCACAGTTACGGGCTTTTGGTGGATATGTTTGTCCATATCTTTGATTTTCTGTCCGTCCAGTTTATATCGTGTCTTGATACTGGCATAGGTGTTGACGTTAAGAATGGCGCCAAGGTCTATTGAGAAGTTTTTTGTCAGGTCGTAAGAGTATGTAAGAGGAAAGGTCAGGCTGAATATTTTTATGCGCGAAAAATGAATGTCGGCTCCTTCGGGATAACTGTCTGTAACGATGAAGCCATTGTTGTCTTTCACAAAACGCGAGTGTCCGGTCATGCGGTAATTGCGCCAGTTGATACCGAAACCGATGGAGAAGTCACTGCGGTGCGTTCGCGACAAGGTGTGCAGACTTAGGATGTCGGCTCCGATTTCGTAGGATGATGCCATGTCTATGTCCATGTAGTCGGGTGCTTTCAAGGCTGTGACAAAACCGAAATGGATGCTGCCGCTTCTGATTTCGTGGCGATGACTTCGGGATTTCTTTTTCTTCTTAAAGGGAAGGGAGAAATCCCATGCGCCACTATGCTCGTTGATGAAAGTTATGTCGTTGTTTGTCAGAGTCTTTGTGTACTTGAATTCGTAATCCTTGCTAGTTGCACTACCTTTTATCTGTACTTGTATCAGATGGTCGTTTTCGGTTACGACAACTTGATTGGGCGATGCTACGTCGGCTATCGTGTCGTTTGCTTCGGTCGCAGTGGCTGCAATGGAGGTCATTGCGGCCAGCAGGAATGTCATTGTTTTTTTCATGATAGGGGTGTTCCTTTTTGGTTATGGTGTGTTTTTTATTTTGCAAAAGTTTTCCGCAAATCCTCGATGCTTGCCGTTCCTTCCATGTAGATGAGTGTCAGCGTAGGTTTGCCGCCTTTTCCTAAGGCGTTGTTACGGTAAAAAATGTAGCGGTTGAGAGGCTTTTTGCTGAGAGGGGGCAGCCTGTAGAATCCGTAGTACAAGCGACCGGCTTTTAGTCCTGTTTCCTTGTCTGCAGCCAGTCGGGTGTCGTTACGGACCAATTGCTCGATGTACTGCCCGTCTTTGCCTGTGCCCGACACTGTGAGACTGCGGAAAAGGGTGAGTCCGTATTGACTGATTTGTCGGCCTTTTAGGAGTACTTCGGTGGCATCTTTGTGGTGCTGGTACTTTCCACCGAACAATTCTTCGATATGCAGTCCTTTTTGTGCAGTCAGTGGCAAGGCGGCCGTCAGTGTCAGAACTAATGAGAGAATAATTTTTTTCATTTTCTTGCTGTCTTATTCTTGTTCCAGTGTTTCAAACATAGCGCCCAATTGGTTTTCGATGGTCAGTTCCTTTTCAGGGTGATTGACATTTTCTAACGAACCGTACATTTGTTGCATTACAGCATTGGTTTCTGTTATTTTTCTTCCGTCAACGTAGGCTACGCACGCATTGGCCAGATATTCCGGATGGGCGGACGTGAAAGCCAGCCAGGAGGTGGCGCCGGTGGCAAATATGGCGGTTAAAGCGGCGGCAGCTGACCACATGCGGCGTTTTGAAGGGCGATTTTTGGTCCTGTTCTTGATTGGAGACACCTGTTTCTGCTCCAAGTTGCGGCCTGTAGCGATAAAACCCATGACTGCTCGTAATTCGTCATATTTTCTATTGTTTCCGGCCGGAGAGCAAAGGAAATGCCGCAGGATATTTTCTTCTTCGTCAGAGGTTTTGGCCTCAAAGTAGCGGACCGCCAGTTCATCGGCTTCGGCAACAGTGGGAATATTGGATTTATGCTGCGTTTTTTTGGGGGGGATATCGGCTCGTTTCATAAGCTGTCTGTTTGCTGTCTGTAACATTCTCTGATGGTTTTTCTCGCTCTTGACAATTGCATCCTGACGGCTGTCTCCTGCATGTTCAGAGCTTGTGCTATGGTTTCAAAACTTTCACCCAGAAACTCCTTGCGTTTTAGGATTTCGCGTGCCGTCGGTGATAATTTTTGGTCTATGAGGGTTTCAACGCGGCGATATAGTTCTTCGCGTTCGGTTATCGCTTCTGTCTCGTTGTCAAACGTCAGCTCATGTTCCTCATCCAGTTCGTTTATCGGGAAGCGTTTGCGCTGTCGCAGGGTGTCTATGCTCAGGTGTTTTACAGTGGTTGTGAGCAAGGCTGCCGCTTCGTTTTCTGTTTTGATGCCATCGCGTTTGGACCAAAGCCGGCAGAAAGCATCTTGCAAGGTATCGGCGGCTTCATCATCGTTGCCCAGTATGGCTCCGGCCATGCGGTGCAGCCTTCTCTTCAGGCGTTGGAACGCCGGCAGAATGGGGGAGATGTTTGCGTCGTGCTCTTGCTTCATTTTTTATTGTTTCTGTTTAGATAACGCAAAGGAAAGGGATTTGTAACGTAAAAGAAGAAATTTTTTTAAGTTTTTCTTTTGAAATACTTGAAGGGCGTGAGGTTTTTTGTAAGTTTGCAAAGTCTCGCCGGACTATTTGTCCGTAAAGAGGCGTGAAAACTTTATTAATTATCGTGTTGATGATTCGAAAAATGTTAGCGGCTCTTTCGTTTTTGTACTTTAGTGTGGCTGCTATGGCTTCTTGTGTTTGTGACATGTCTGAAGCTGGTGTCACCGGCGATATTGTCGTAATTGGTCAGGCATTACCCGAATTTTCTGTCGCACTTTCCGATGGCCGTGTGGTAACTCCGGAAACTTTTGCCGGACGTCCGGCTGTCATTGTGTTCTTCAGTACCGAATGTGTGGATTGCCGCAAGGAACTGCCTGTCATTCAGCGATTGTATGAAGAAAGAGGCGATGCTGCCGGTTTTGTATGTATCAGCCGCGCGGAAGGCGAGGGTAGTGTGGAAACTTATTGGCATACGCACGGATTGACGTTGCCTTATAGCGCGCAGACTGACCGTGAGGTCTTCCATCTTTTTGCTCGTGGTACGATTCCTCGTGTTTATGTCTGTGATGCGGAAGGCACGGTCAGAGCGGCTTTTGCCACAAAAGTGACGTATAAGAAATTGAAAACAGAATTGGATAATTTGATTGCGAAAGATTAAATAAAAAATAATATCTCGTTTTATATGAACGTCTTTTCATTGAAACTCCGCCTCACGGCGATGAATTTTCTGGAGTTTGCCGTGTGGGGTGCTTATCTAACCTCTATGGGCAGTTATCTGGCCAAGGCCGGCTTGGTTGAGTATATAGGATGGTTTTATGCCGTACAGGGTGTGGTTTCTATCTTTATGCCCGGATTGATGGGGATCGTGGCTGATAGATGGGTGCCGGCCCAACGTCTTTTGGGGCTTTGCCATATATTGGCAGGTTTGTTTATGGGAGCTGCATCACTTTATGCTGCCGGAACAGAAGGGGGCGCTTTGGGTATGGCAACCTTCTTTACACTCTATACCTTTAGTGTAGCTTTTTATATGCCTACGCTCGCTTTGAGTAATTCTGTCGCGCTTAATGGATTGGCACGTGCAGGCTTGGATACAGTCGCAGCGTTTCCGCCTATTCGCGTGTTCGGTACCATTGGTTTTATTTGTACAATGTGGATTGTGTCGCTGATGCATTATGAAACCACATCCGGCCAATTTCTTGTGTCGGCTGCGCTCAGTTTGTTACTTGGCCTTTATGCACAGACTCTTCCCGGATGTCCTACTAGTAAGGGGGGGGAACGCCGGTCGCTGAAACAATCTCTCGGACTTGATGTGTTTTTTCTTTTCAAGCAGAGACGCATGGCTGCCTTTTTCCTTTTTTCTATGCTCCTTGGGGTATCGTTGCAGATTACTAATGGCTTTGCCAGTCCGTTTATCAAGGAATTTGAGAATGTTGCCGCGTACGCCGGCACGTTTGGTGTGGAATATACAGGTATGCTCATATCATTGTCACAGATCAGTGAAGCGTGTTGTGTTCTGCTCATTCCGTTCTTTCTGAAACGTTTCGGCATGAAGCGCGTCATGATGATAGCCATGTTGGCATGGGTGCTCCGTTTCGGCTTCTTCGGTTTTGGCAATCCAGGGGAAGGTGTGTGGCTTTTTGTCCTTTCTATGCTGGTTTATGGAGTGGCTTTTGATTTTTTCAACGTATCCGGTGCTCTGTTTGTGGACCAAAGTACCTCGCCCGACATACGTTCAAGTGCTCAGGGATTGTTTATGATAATGACTAATGGTCTTGGTGCCAGTATCGGTACGCTTTCTGCTCAGGCTGTCGTAAATCATTATGTGACGGAAGGAATGTCTCCGGAGCAGAAAATCGTCGGTTGGCAAACTTGCTGGTATATCTTTGCCGCTTATGCCCTTGTTGTTCTTCTTCTCTTTGCAGTTGCATTTAAGGAAAAAGAGGCAAAAGCAGTTTGATCTCCTTGAAATACCTTGCCGATAGGAAAGAATATCTTTTTATGAAGACTCCGTAATCTTCGAAGCCCTGTTACATTGTTTTATCAGTGTGACAGGGCTTGGTGATTTGTCTTACAAGGAAAATAAAAGGTATTATATCATGGAAGGAAGAAGAGGGAGTGGTATAAAGGGCTGATCATTTGATTTCTATGTCAAGATGGGCAACCAATCCACGCAGTCCGTATTCGGAAAAAATCGTTTTCTTGATACGGCAAGTATCAGGATTGATGCTGAAGTTGAAGGCTGAGGAAAAATCGGCCTTCTCCAGATTTGCTTTGAAGAAAGACGAACGTTCAAGATTACATCGTTCGAAAACAGATAGGGACAGATCGGCTTCATCGAAATACCCTTCGTATATTTGGCAGTCGCTAAACCGGCTTCTCCGCAGTTTAGTACCCGTAAGGTTGCAGTAGTCGAGAAGAGAGTTTACGAAGGTCAGATCTCCTGAGAATTTGCTGATTTCCGTTAGGTCGGCCCCGGTGAGTTTGCAGTCGGTGAAAGTTACTTCCCGGAGGGCGTTCTTCCATTTGGATAGGGCAAGATTACACGTTCTGAACGTGCATTTTTCAAAAACAGTGTTCAGGATAGTCCGGTTGGAGAAGTCGCATCCGATAAATGTACAGTTGTGATATTCGTCATCGGCTTCACTGGCATTGAAAGCGATGTTCTCAAAGCATTGGTGTTCTGTCATGTTAATGAGTAGTGGGGCGGTTGTTTCAAGGATAAAAGCTTTATTGAAAAAAGGTGTCAAAAAGTGAAATAAGGCAATAACTTTTGAATATGGTCCGTTGAAAATTCGTTGTAGAGTTGCAAGTCGTTCCAGCTTTTTAATCGGCCGTATTTTCGGCGGTAGTCGAAAATGATTTTTACCTGTTCATAATTAAGATAAGGATGGCGGACCAGCTGCTTGAAACTGGCTTCGTTGACATTCATGCGGTGCAGTTCCGGTTTCATCTCTATAACAAACCATCGCTCGATGCCCTGAGGAAGACCTTCAACTTCTTTTATTTGGTGGGCAGACACAAATCCTCCCAGCCGTTCACGGTAGCGGCAAATCTTTCCGGCATAATAGCTGCCGATGCCAGGAATATGCTTCAGCATCGTCGTGTCGGCTTTATTCAGGTCGATGACAGTACCTTCCGCATATTTTTCGGTTTGCGGAAAATGCCGTGTTGTCTTCTTGGCTGTGTCTTCCGTTGTGTGATGTCCGTTGGGTTCTTTGTCTATACGGATGAAGGGACGCAGTCGTTTGAAATCCTTGTCGCTCAACCCATAGAGTCGTGAAAAATCATCGGATGAACGCCATTTCCCGCCTTTATTGCGGTACTTCATGAGGTTGCGGATCTGCCAAGGGCGCAATCCTAGTCGCAGCAGTGTGGCAGAGTCGGCCGTGTTAGGATTGAAAGGGAATGTTTCGGGAGCCTGTTGGCGGTTGAGGTGCCGGTGGCGCAAACTGTCAGCTGCGGAGCGTTGTTGCATTTGCCGGTTGAAGATGGCGAGTTCTTGTATTTCCGCGTCGGAAAGGTTGCCGCCGGTTGTGGCGCTTGTGCAATGGCGCAGCAACAGGCCGCCACCAATGATGATGGTGCTGAGAAGCATGGCCACAATGATGTGGCGGCCGTTGCGGTAATGTGGCATAAACTGGGAAAGAAGGGTTGGCGGTTTAACTGAATCCGGAGTCTTGGGATGGTGTGTACCGATTGGTGGGAGATTTTATCCTTTTGTTTGCGAATAGCCAGCCTTGTGGAGCAACTCCTTTACTGCGGGACGCACATCGCCTTGCAGAATGATTTCGCCATCCTTGGCGCTTCCGCCTGTCGAGAGTTTTGTTTTGAGCATTTTCCCCAGTTCTTTCAAGTCGTTGTCCGTTCCCACGAATCCCGTGACAATGGTTACCGTCTTTCCTTTGCGCCCCGCCCGTTCCATTTTTATGCGCAACTGCTGGGCGGCCGGGACTAAAGTGTCAGGTTCCTCATTCTCTGCGGCATCTTGATAGTTATAGGCTGGATTGGTTGAATACACCACGCCCAGCCGGTCTTTCCAGTCGTTCTTAGCCATGTAATTGTTGATTTTTCGGTTATAGTACCGGCTCATGCCGGTATTGTTGGAGTAGCGTTAAATTGATTGAGGCCGGAAGTTGAAGCCGGCTCTTACTGGTGTCTATGTGCAAAATTAATGATTATTTGGGTTAGTCTGCCGGTAAGTCTCTTTTTTTATTTTATTTGCGGTTGATGCAGGTTCGTGTTTTTCAGGTCGACCGGTGAGATGCCGGCATAAACGGGTATTTTAACATAATTTGCTTTTGGTCGAAAAATTTTGTATCTTTGTAACAGCCATGCGGGACTTTCCATTGGAAAGTCCCGCTTTTTCTATGATTTCCAGGTCTTTTCGTGCGGAATTTCGTCGTATTTCTTTTTGAAATTCCCCGTATTGCAATTCAAATTTGCCGTATTCGTGTTAAAATTCGAATAAGGACTTTTTCTTTATCATTCCTTACAATCTATGTTTTAACACTTTGAAATGTAATGAAAGGTTAAATGTGTTAAATCTGAAAAGAAGTCGGAGCGTGTTCTATACCTGATAAGTTTGGCCATGAAAACAGTATTGGGCACACGTGTTTTTAAGGTATGTAAGGTGTATGTCTTATCCTTTTTTATGCTCAATATCAGGTAAAAACGCTGCAACGATGCCGAGTAACGGCAGCAAGGTGCTGATACGGAAAATGTATTCCACGCTGGTGAGGTCGGCCAGCCATCCGAAAAAGGCTGATCCTATGCCTCCAAGCCCGAATGACAATCCGAAGAATATGCCAGCTACCATGCCCACTTTGCCGGGCATGAGTTCTGTGGCATACACAAGAATGGCGGAGAATGCTGAGGAAATGACAAGACCTATGATAACGGAAAGTATAATAGTAAGGGGGAAGCTGGAGTAGGGGAGAAGAAGCGTGAAAGGAGCAGCACCCAGAATTGAACCCCATATTACATATTTGCGGCCGAAACGGTCGCCCAGTGCGCCGCCGATGATGATGCCCACAACTGAGGCTGCCAAAAAGCCAAACAGGCATAACTGTGCCGTTGGTATGGAAAGACCGAACTTTTGTATGAGAAAAAAGGTGAAATAATCGTTCATGCAGTACATGTAGAAATGTTTTGAAAACATCAGGATAACCAATATGAGCAAAGCTGATCGGACCTTTCGGGCCGGGAGGCTTGTGGCGGATGAATTTATGGCCGACGGGTGGCGGTGAAGATATAGCAGGCGCTGGCTGTACCATTGTCCTGTCCACAGAAGAATAACGGCCGCCAGAATAGCAAATGAGGCAAACCATCCGATGGCTTCCTGACCGTAGGGGATAATAATAAGGGCGGCGAGAAGCGGGCCGAGGGCATTGCCGCCATTACCGCCTACTTGAAAAATGGATTGCGCCAGGCCCTTGCGCCGTCCGGCAGCCATTTGGGCCACTTGTGAGGCTTCGGGATGGAATATGGAAGAGCCGCCTCCGATAATACCGACTGCTAACAAAATGAAGCCGAAATTTCCGGCTGTGGCCAGCAGACAGATGCCCGCAAGGGTTAGGCACATGCCGGTTGCCAGAGAATAAGGCCGTGGGTGGCGGTCGGCATAGCGTCCTACGAAAGGTTGCAGAAGGGATGAGGTGAGTTGGAATACCAGGGTGATGAGGCCTATCTGGGCAAAGCTGAAGCCGAATTTTTCTTTTATCAACGGATAGCTGGCCGGAATTACGGCTTGTATCATGTCGTTCAGCAGATGGGTGAAACTTATGATGAAGAGTATCGTGTAGGCTGTGGTGTCTGCAGTGGTGTGATGTTGTTTTCTCAAATGTTGCTTTAGTACGTTCAGGGACATATAGGAATGTTTGTGAAAAAGTTTTTTGGGGGAAATGTTTCCGCCGATTTTTTTACGAAAGAGTTTTTTCGGACTTATGGAACTGTGATTATGTACAGAACAGACGCCGGCCTGTTTTTCTACACTTGCTCAGTTCTTTGGCAGTCAGTTCAGGATGTTTGGATGTTCCGGCTTTCTGAATGATGCCGATGGTTTTAAAACCGCTGTAGCTCAGGATGGCTTTAATTGCACGCACGGTGCCTTTCGATTGGTTGAAGAAGATGTTGAAAGGAAAAGGTGTGGTACAGGCCGTTACGATGACAGACCGTTTCCCTTTGTGGAGCGGGTAGGGGAAACCATGTGGATTGTTTTTCATCAGGCCATAAACGATTCTGTCGAAGAGCATTTTCAGTTGTCCCGGCATGTTACTCCAATAACATGGTGCGCCGATGATGAGCGCATCGGCTTTGTCTAATAGACGGAGAGTTTTCTGAGCATCGTCTTCAGGAAGGGTACACCGTCCCTCGGCGCGGCATTTCATGCAACCGGTGCAGGGGCGGATGTTCAGGTCGGCAATATGGACGAAAGTTACTGCGTGAGCTTTTTGCTCGGCTTCTTTCTGCATGGCGAGTAACATTGTCGCGATATTGCCGTTCCGTCGCGGACTGCCGTTAATGATGAGAACTTTCATGATAGCTTGGCTCTGGAATACGGGCTGGTTGGTTTGCAGCGGGGTGGCAGCTGGCTTTTCTTTATCTGATTCTTCTTGTTTTAAAGGCGGTGGAAAGTTAGTTTGCCGGTAGGGAGACAATAGACGTTTTGATGCAGGGGAGATATGCGCATTTCTTGCTCGCCCTGCATCAAAACATATTGATAGTCGTGGGGGTGGGAGGAACTGTTATTGGTTGATGGCTCCGATAATGTCTTTTATGTCTTTTATGCCGTGACGGTCAAGCCATTCGTTCATGCCCTCTATGACCTTTATAGTAACTGTGGGGTCTATGAAGTTGGCTGTGCCGATTTCTATGGCTGTGGCCCCGGCCATCATAAACTCTATGGCGTCTGTGGCGTTCATGATGCCACCTAGTCCGACGACAGGTATTTTTACGGCTTTAGCCACCTGCCAGACCATACGCAGGGCAACAGGTTTGACTGCAGGGCCGCTCAGTCCGCCGGTGCCTATGCTCAGCCGTGAACGTTTCCGTTCAATGTCAATACTCATTCCCATCAGTGTGTTGATAAGCGATACACTGTCGGCTCCTTCTGCTTCGACGGCCTGTGCGATGGCAGCAATGTCAGTTACATTGGGGGAAAGTTTTACAATAAGCGTCTTGTCGTATGCACGGCGTACTGCTTTCACCACGGCAGCGGCTCCTTCACAGGTCACTCCGAAAGCCATACCGCCGTTCTTTACGTTAGGGCAGGAAATATTGAGTTCAATGGCGGGTATTCCCGGCAAGTCGGCTATACGGGCGGCACATTCGGCATAGTCCTCAGGCGTGTTGCCGGATACGTTGACAATCATATTGGTGTCGTATCCTTCTATTTGTGGATAAATTTGTTTACAGAAATAGTCAACTCCCTTGTTTTGAAGTCCTACGCAGTTGAGCATTCCCGATGCTGTTTCGGCCATACGCGGATAGTCGTTGCCTTCGCGGGGATGAAGTGTGGTTCCTTTGACAATAATGCCGCCGAGGCGGTTTAGGTCTATGAAGTCGGCAAATTCTATGCCGTAACCAAATGTGCCCGATGCTGTCATTACCGGGTTGTTGAGGGCCAGACGGCCTAAGTTTACTTGGAGATTTGCCATTGCAGTTGATTGATGTTAAATACCGGACCTTCTTTACATACACAGATATTGTGTCCTTCATGATTCTTTTCCACACAACATAGGCAGGCGCCGACGCCACATGCCATCATGTTTTCAAGTGATGCTTCACAAGGAATGGCTTTTTGGGAGGCATAACGGGCTACAGCCATCATCATCGGTTTAGGACCGCATGTGGCTATGGCATCAAACATTGTCTCGTTAAGGACGGAGTGATTGGTTACATAGCCTTTTTCGCCTAAGGAGCCGTCTTCTGTTGTGACACATACATGTCCTTGCTGCTCGAAATTTTCAAGTTGCAGCACATCGCAGGCAGAACGGCCGCCCAATAGAAATGTGGGGGTGTGGCCGGCTGTTTTAAGCGCTTCGCCATAGTAGAGTAGAGGGGCGGTACCTACACCTCCTCCGACCAGAAGTACTTGCTTGTTTTTACCTTCAGGTATTGTAAAGCCGTTGCCAAGTGGGAACAGGCAATTAAGAAATTCTCCGGGCTTTAGTGATGATAGGGCAGCGGTGCCTTGGCCTACTACGTGTACGAGCAACCACAATTCATTGTTTGCTCTGTCCACATAATTTATACTGATCGGGCGACGTAGAAAGGTTTCGGCCGATTTGTCTACACGTACTTCTACGAACTGTCCCGGTTGCATTTCTGGCAACGGGTTCGTCTGATCTGTCAGGCGCAAGAGCACATAATCTTTGCGGAGATGTTCTACTCCGGTAATGTGCAAGTCTTTTACGTATTTTTTCATGTCGCTTTATAATAGATTTCTTAGGGGATGAGATGACTTTTTGGTTAAAAAACAGATGTGTGACAACTTTTGAGGCAAAGTTACAAATTTTGTGCTTATCTTCGCAATACTAAAAGGTTTTGACTATGCAAAATGTAACTCTTGAAATTTGTGCCGGCAGTTATGATAGTGCCTTGGCTGCACTGAAAGGTGGTGCTGACCGCGTGGAATTGTGTTCGGCTTTAGGAGAAGGAGGTTTGACACCTTCATTAGGATTGGTACGTGCGGTGGTGGCGCTTCCGGGATTACGGAAACATGTGTTGATACGTCCTAGAGGAGGGGATTTTCTTTATTCAGAAGAGGAACTTCAGATTATGGTTGACGATATTCATATCGTTCGTTCAGAGGGAGTTGATGGTGTTGTTCTAGGAGCGCTGACTGCTGATGGTAATATAGATATATGTGCGATGAAGCATCTTATGCAAGCTGCAGGAGATATGGATGTGACTTTTCATCGTGCTTTCGATCTTTGTCGAAATCCCGATGAAGCGTTGGAACAGATTATTGATTTAGGGTGTTCGCGTTTGCTTACTTCCGGACAGGCATCATCAGCTGCAGAAGGTATTGATTTGTTGTCACATTTGGTGGAACTTTCTGCCGGTCGTATCATCATTATGCCTGGATGTGGAGTAGATGTAGGTAATGCGGTTGACATTATTAGTGCAACCGGTGCAAGAGAAATTCACGCTTCAGCGCGTGACTCATTTTCCAGCAAAATGAATTTTCGGCATGCTGGTGTGTCTATGGGAAAGGCTGGAAATGATGAATATGTGCGCTTGGAAACATCTGAAGGGCTGGTAGCCCGACTTAAGGAGGTGTTGATGCGATTTTAGTCTAATTGATTGTTGTCTAGTATTTTATAATAGAAATCTGATATAAGTTGTCTGTTCTCTTGAAAAAATAATTGTAAAAAACTTGCAATAAATTTTGTTCGTATTTCAAAAAGTTGTACTTTTGCATCGCTTTTGAGAAGAACAAAGGGCGCTTAGCTCAGCTGGTTCAGAGCGTCTGCCTTACAAGCAGAGGGTCGG
>ERZ778518.1167-NODE-1167-length-19640-cov-9.415522_pt1 | contig 19640 bp, 19 predicted proteins | sample MGYA00510340_ERZ778518 | MGnify/ENA primary metagenome ERZ778518 (study PRJEB29527, sample SAMN07138967) | mouse gut metagenome | material: feces | host: mouse | place: China:Nanjing | collected 2016-01-25 ...
TTATATTATCCATCTTTTAATTCCAATTTGATTTCTAACGGATAACTATCAATTATCTGCACCATTCCTATCTCGCCAAATTGACGGATAACAGTGGATTATCCATTCAATTATTTCACCAAAAACCAACGGATAACTTTTTATTATCCATCCTTTTTTCAACAATTATCATTCCCATCATACCACACCTCCCCTGCTTTTTCACCATAATTCCCCATTTTTTCCATTTCTTAGCACTTTCTTTACACCCTCAGATTTCTCTCTCATCATCACGCTTTTCCTCTGTTCTTTGTATCAACATTCCCCCAATAAAATACTGCCAGCCTCATCCTGGAAAATCCACAAACATTCCTTCGATGAAGCTGGCAGTAAATTTTTTGACACCCTAATTCTACAAGAAATACTCCCTAAGGCATAATAGAATATCCGCCGTCTATCAGCAAACACTGACCAGAGAAATAGCAGCTATCTGGGCCGCTTAAAAACGCAATCACAGGCGCAATATCATTTTCTGCATCCCCAAGCCGGCGCATGGGCTGCTGCTGAATAATCGCCTGATACTTTTCTGGAAATTTCTTCGCCCATTCCTTAGCAGCAGGTGATTCTGCACCAGGAAGAACACAGTTGACACTGATTCCATATTGTCCCCATTCTTTCGCAGCAATTTTCGTCATGCCACGGATAGATTCTTTATTACATGCATAGGCAAGCTGTCCCGCATATCCAAACATTCCAGTTGCAGATGCAAAATTGATAATACGTCCCTCCTGCTGCTCCTTCATATATGGAAAACACTCCTGCATAAAATTCAAGGAGCCAATGGTTCCAGTGGACCATGCCAGATACATGTTCTCATAACTAGTTTCCTCTACTGGCGCATTTGGCGGAATACTTTGTGCATTGTTAATCATAACATCAACCGTTCCAAATGTTTCCACTGTTTTTTTCACAACTTCCTTCACCTGCTCCCGATCTGCCGTATTACATGACATGGAAAAGCTCTGGCTTCCTAGTTCCTCAACCTCTTTCGCAGTCTGGGCAATGGGTTCCGGCCGTCTCCCGATACATACAATCTTAACGCCCCGTTTTGCCAAATGAAGAGCAATTCCTTTTCCAATTCCCTGTCCTGCACCTGTGATAATTGCTACCTTTTCGTTCAATTGTTTCATAGCTGATACCTTCTTTCCTGAAAAATATAGTCTATTCCCTTAAACAAATCCCCCTATCCCGATAGTATAACATAAAATTTCAGAAAATAATAAGGAAAAAGAAATATTTTTTCATACTCCGCAACAGTTCAGCCCTTTCATATCTGAAATAGAGCTTTCTTCAAAGGATTTTCATCTTGACAGTATAAAAATATTGATAGGGATTTACATGTTTGGGACAAATTTTCCTTCTTCCATTCCAGAAACTGGAAATACTAGAAATCCACCGAAGGCTGTTGCCACATAAGGAAGTAATTGGAAAATATAATTTTTTTGTTACAATGCAGAAAGGTAATGCAAAATTCAAAATAGCACTTAGCGGTTGATGGTGTGCTTATCAAAGCAGTCAACAACTAACCAAAAAATAAAATTATGGTGGGATGCACTGGCAGCGGAATATGCCGACAGGCAGGTCGTTACAGAACAGTTGAAATCAGAAAATCTGTTCTTATGGATTCAAAAAATGAATAACATTCTGGTGTGTGTAAGGGAAGCTGTTGAAAATGAAACAATTTATTCATAAGTGAATACAAAGTCCTGTGTGAACAGTAACGCAGTACCATCCAAACCTAAGCAAAGATAGTTTGAGAATTGAAAAATCTCATGTTTCCATGTATAATTGGAAAAGGAAGTTAAGCTTGAAAATCGGGAGTGGTAGGAGGTATAGTGTAAAAGAAAGTTGAGGACAGCCAGTCAAATACCCCACAGCAAGATATAGGGCATGACCTAGCTTGTTCTTTTCGCCCTAAGAGGCGTGGTATTTGCACCCGCAGGACACTTACCCTCGTAGCATTCGCCAAATTCTTGCCGCGGCGTTTAACAAGCGATTCCTATTTCTTTTTCTGTACAGGGATTTTCATAGTGGCAGACTCGTTTACTTTTAGTGGCTGTTTTATCATATTCCCATTTCATTTTTGGGCACACAGACTTCATGGGTGTCAGCCCACAGCGGAGATGGAATTTGCTTCCTTTTTGCTGGAAGCAAACATATATTTTCTCTATCATTAACTAACTGACATTATTGACTGAACTGCCACACAATTAAACTAATGTGCTTAAACAATTCTTAGTGTACAGACTCGCAGTACCACTCATTTGTGCTTGAAAAGGCAGAACTTACACTGATTATATTTGTGCCGCACCTGAAAAGCGGCGGAATGGAGGTTATTATCATGGCATTAGAAAAAGTTTACGATTATTTCCATAATTATGATAAGCAGACTTATCAGGTTGTAGCTTGTATGGGAAATGAGCCATCGGAGCAGGATATAAAGGATTTTGAAAATCAGTATGGGATAAATCTTCCTGCTGATTTTAGAGAGTTCACTATGTCCCCATTAGGTGGGCTTTATATGGAGGTTCGAGAAGAAATATGGCCACAAGCGAAACAATATGACATAGGCCCATTTTGGTCGTTCTGTCGAGGAATTATAGTCTATGGAATTGCCAATGGAATACCCGATTTTTTGGATATTCGTGAAAAAACGAAAGAACTACACGATGAAGGTTTTACTGATTTTATCCCATTCTTGTCCATTATAGGGAATGGTGATGAAATATTTTGTTTTGACAAGAATAATAACATAGTCCTTCTTGACTACTATATAACAGGAGAAGCCACACCGATTGAAGGGACTTTTTCAGATTGTTTGATGAACCAAATTGCGGAGTTAGAAGAACGGAAGAACAAAAAAATCCGGGGAGAGGATAAATTCGACTAATTCCCATTTGTCGGAAAGTGACAGAAAGTGTAATATTGGAATTCAGTTGGGCAAAAGACCATGTAGCTATTACAGGAATTTTTGGTATTGGGAGGAAAAAAGTTCTTCGTTATGTGGAGAGTTGGGAAGTCAATTTATGATTGACAACTGGGAGTACCCTGCCATTGGAGTAGCTATTTGTGACTGTCCCAGCGCCGGAGTAATAGTTTTGAGGAATTTATTCGAGGGCTTGTAAATGAAGATAAGTTTGAATTAGAAGATTAATAATTTACTTTTATCTTTTCTAGCATTTCACAAATTGCTATGATAAAATGGATTCTATCACAAAAAAGAAACCTAGGAGATCTACGATGAAAAACAAAATAATTTTATATATCGCAACGTCTTTAGATGGATATATTGCTGAAAAAGATGGTAATATCAGCTTTTTAGATGAAACTCCAAATCCTTCCCCAGACCTTGGTTATGAGAAATTCTATCATTCCGTACAGGCAATGATACTTGGAGGAAAAACCTATCGTCAAATAAAAAATGAACTTTCCCCTGATAAGTGGCCCTATGAAGGAATGCCTTGTTATGTATGCACACGTCACCAACACCAACACGACCCGAATGTCCAATTCACGTCTTTACCGCCAGGGCAACAAGTACTGGATTTCATTTCAAAAAAGCACTCTGGAAATATTTGGCTTGTGGGTGGAGAAGAAATCATTCGTTGTTTTATACAGGAGAATCTCATTGACTGTAAACCCTATTTATACTGTATGATAAATCAAAGGGAGGGATACATCAATGACTATAAAAGAGACAGAACAAAAAACCGGACTGGCGCGATCTCACATTCGTTTTTATGATTTTCTATGGGGTAAAAAAATCACTTGGGGAATATTGATCGGTGTTTGTTTCTTAGTGGCGGTTTGCTCCGTCGGATACCTGCCTGCCAAAATACCCATCCAATGGCATAACGGCGCAGTCAGTTCTTTTGCTGATAAAAAATTTATTTTTGCCTTTCCCACTGCATGCATCCTAATCAGATATGTGTTGCGCCCCTTCCTTTGGCGGTGGCTTAAAATAAATATCATTGACTTTATATTGATACTTTTGTATTCCTTGGGCCCTTACTGTTTGCTATATACCAAATCACAAAGAAAAAGCAATAACTAGTGTAGTGTATCATTCACATTTCGCCAAATAGCCCTCAACAAGTGACGGGTCATGAACGCTGAAATTGATTCATCCAGCCCATGACCCGTCCCATAACTACATTAATATTTTGTCCAATGTACTAAACAACGCTTTCACATCAATCGGCTTCGCCAAATGCCCATTCATTCCTGCCTTCATCGCCTCCTGCTTGTCTTCCTCAAAAGCATTGGCAGTCATAGCAAAAATTGGGATAGAAGCCAGCTCTTTATTTTCCAGCTTACGAATTGCTCTGGTTGCCTCATAGCCAGTCATCTCTGGCATACGGACATCCATGAGTATCAATTGGTAATAGCCTGGCTCAGACTGCTTGAGCATATCCACTGCAATCCTTCCATTTGCAGCAATTTCCACCGTAAATCCGGCATCACCCAAGATAACTCTGGCAATCTCCTGATTCAGCTCATTATCCTCTGCCAGCAAAATACGCCCTGTATAATTCTTGACCGCATCTTCTTCCTCATTCTTCTGCTCTTCCTCTTCCCCCACAATCGAATGCAAGCATCTGCGAAGCTCTGATAAGAACAACGGCTTACTGCAAAATGCGGTAATTCCTGCTTCCATGGCTTCCTCTTCAATATCCAGCCAATCATACGCCGTCAAAAGGATAATGGGCACATCTTCTCCCATTTCTTTACGAATTTTACGAGTAACCTCAATACCATTCATATCTGGCAGCATCCAGTCAATCACATACACCGTATAAATGTCGTTACGCATCACTGCCTGGTGAGTACGCAGTAACGCCTCTTTTCCTGAAAGCGTCCACTCTGCACGCAATCCAATCTGTCCCAACATATAAGTAACGCTGTCACAGGTGTTAAAATCATCATCAACCACTAATGCCCTGCAGTTTTTCAACTGGGGAATATCCTGGGGCTCCTTCATTCCAACATACACACGGAAGGTAAAACAAAGGGAAATTTCTGTACCGACCCCTTGTTCACTTTTTACATCAATGGTTCCATTCATCATATCTACAATGTTTTTGGTAATGGCCATCCCAAGCCCTGTCCCTTGAATCCCACTGTTGGTGCTGCTCTTCTCCCGTTCAAAAGGTTCAAAAATGCGAGATACAAACTCTTCACTCATACCAATTCCAGTATCCTTGATATTGAACTCATAATTGGCATAGCCATTTGGCGCCCCAGGTTTTTCCGTGACCCGTATACTCACAATTCCCCCTGGGCCTGTATATTTCACCGAATTACTTAACAAATTCAAAAGCACCTGGTTCAGCCTCAATTTATCACAGTAAATTTCCTCATCCATGATATCTACTGCATCTATGTACAATTCAAGCTGTTTTGCGTGGATATCTGCTTGTAAAATATTGCGCAGTCCATGTAAAATATCTGGCAGACGGCATGGGTTTTCATCCAAATGTATCTTTCCGCTTTCAATCCGGCTCATATCCAAAACATCATTAATCAAACTCAGCAAATGATTTCCTGATGTCATAATTTTTTTCAGATATTGTTCCACCTGATCTCTATAATCAATATGCGTAATGGCAAGCGTTGTAAAGCCTACAATGGCATTCATAGGCGTACGGATATCATGGGACATATTAGACAAAAAGGTACTTTTCGCCTTATTCGCCTGATTTGCCTGCATCAAAGCATTTCGCAGCAGATCCGTTTTCTCCATTTCCCTTCTGGTTTCTTCATCCACACTTCGAAATCCCAGAACAACACAGTGCTGTTTCTTCCAGTCTCCGATACGCACTACCTTTAACTGAAAATATTTCATGTCTCCTTCTAAAAGAATTCGATAATTCTTATAGGACACCTTCCGTTCTGCCATCTCCCTTTTCAGGTTTTCTCCAGAAGAAAACTCCGTCAGCATTTCCCGGTCTTCCTCATGTACATGCTCCTGAATGTAACGCCCTATACTTTTATCATAGAGAAATTTCCCATCTGCAACAGGTAGAAAGACCTGTCCGCCTTCTTTGTTATTACGCAGCGGAATGCCTGTATTCTCATCTAAATCCAGATAACAGATCAGGCTGTAATCAATACCCAATGCCTGTACCAGCTCTGTATGCCGCCTTTCATTCTCTTTTTCCTCCAGCTTCTGAGCAGTGCAGTCCAACAGAAACCGCTGATAGAAGAGCTGCCCATCCTCTTTCAGAAGCTTGGCATTTCCCATGATATGCAGAATTTTCCCATCTTTATGTTGTACACGATATTCTGTACTAACAATATCTCCTTCCTTTTCCAGGCTTTCCATACACCTTTGCAGCTTAGGCTTATCCTCCTCTACAACGGTCTTTGCAACCATAACGAACCCATCCGCTACCATTTCTTCCTTGGATTCGTATCCCAAAATATTCAAAGCAGCTTGGTTAATACTAAACACGCTCGTTCCATCTATACTATGGCGTATGACGCCGCAATCAATGGTAGTAAAAATCTTTTCCAATGTCTGATTCTTGCGCATGATTTCCTGCTCGTACTCCCGCTCCTGGGTCACGTCAATGGCCACGCCCGCCGTTCCCATTACGCTGCCGTTCAAATCATACAAGGGAGATTTATAGGTCATAAGAATTCGTTCTCCTGTTCCAGTCTGAATGATTTCCTCTGACACACAGGTTTTCCCTGTTTCCATTACTTCCCGCTCGGATTCTATACAGGCAGGATCGTCATGCTCCACATCCCAAATATAGGCATGTCCTCTCCCCTCCACCTGTTCTTTGGTCTTATTCACTGTCTGGCAAAAACTATTGTTGACCTTCTTATGAATTCCATTCTTATCTTTATACCAGACTAAGTTAGGCACACCATTAATAGTTGTTTCAAAATAATGCTTTGTCTGCCAAAAATCCTTGCTCATTTTATATCCCTGCTGCCAACGCAAGAAACGGAACCTGACTTCCTCCTCTGACATCGGACAAATCCATACATCCTTCACATCCTCAAAATCATTTCGAATAAGATCCCGTTGCTCCTGTGTAATAAGCACAATCAACTCGGCCTCTTTTTTCTTTGCCAGGCACAAAGACTGTAAGGTCTCCTTGGCATTCTGGTTCTTAAAATCAGCCAGAATTACATCCGCTTTCGCCGCCAAGGTTTCCTGTAGCTTTTCACTTTCCATATACTCATGAGCAAAATGCTCCAAAGGAGACATTTCCTTGATAATTTCAAACATTCTGCATGATTGTCCCAAGAAATAAAACTGCAACTGGCAATGATACATATTGTTTACTCCTTTCCATTCCAGCAATAGGTGCAAAGCTTACATTTATCCAAACCAGTAGCTTCTAACATATCATCCAGCCGATTAAATCTCAGAGACGTAAACTTCTGCTCCTTGCGCATTTCCTCTACCATTTTTTCATATCTTTCTGATTCTGGATCAGCATATTCCTCCAACACTTCTTTGGTTACATTTCCATTCTCCAGCTTGTCAATCACACGACGAGAAAATAAATCCATATCTGAAGTGGAGCGGGAAAAATTCAAATATTTACAACCATATAAAATCGGTGGACAAGCCGGACGAACATGTACCTCCGTGGCTCCGCTCTGGTATAAGAATTCCACTGTCTCACGAAGCTGGGTTCCTCTTACAATAGAATCGTCAATCAGAATCATTCGCTTGTCCTGAATCAAATCCTTTACTGCCAAAAGCTTCATTTTCGCAATCAAATCCCGCTTGCTTTGTATGGTAGGCATAAAGGATCTTGGCCAGGTGGGTGTATATTTGATAAAGGGCCTGGTAAATGGAGTACCGGACTCATTGGCATATCCAATGGCATGGGGAACACCGGAATCTGGAACGCCAGCGACAATATCTGTTTTCACATCATCTCGCTGAGCCATCTTTTCTCCACAACGGTAACGCATCTGCTCCACATTCATTCCTTCATAAGAGCTGGCTGGATATCCATAATACACCCATAAGAAAGTACAGATTTTCATTTCCTTCCCAGGCTTGGACAATGTAAGACACTCTCGGTCTGTTACTGCAACGATTTCTCCTGGCCCTAACTCTTTATAATCCGAATAACCTAGATTATGGAAAGCAAAATTCTCCACAGAAACACAAAATGCGTCCCCTTTCTTTCCAATCACCACTGGGGTTCTTCCATACTTATCCCTTGCGGCATAAAGCCCTGCCTTATTCATCAATATCAGCGAAAGGGAACCATCTACCGAATCCAAGGCATAACGGATGCCCTCAATCAGATTTTCCTTCTGATTAATAAGGGCCGCTACTAACTCTGTAGCGTTGATTTCCCCGCTGCTTTGTTCCATAAAATGAGAATGGCCTTGGTCAAACAGCTTCTGCAGCAGCTGTTCACTGTTATTTAGCTTTCCCACTGTCGTAATTGCATAAGTCCCATGATGAGACCGTATCATCAAGGGCTGGGGCTCGTAATCGGAGATACATCCGATCCCAAACCATCCCTTCATTTCACTGACATCTTTATCAAATTTAGTTCGAAACGGAGCATTTTCAATATTATGGATTGCCCGATTAAATCCTTTTTCTCCGTATACCGCCATTCCACCGCGTCTTGTTCCCAGATGGGAATGGTAGTCAATTCCAAAAAATAAGTCAAATACACAATCCTGTTGTGACGCCACACCAAAAAAACCGCCCATGTTTCTTTCCTCTTTCCTTTCTGTCTTTCCAGTAAATTTTCATAATAAGCATTCATAAAATAATTAATTTTTATTCCAGCCCCTATTATACATGGTTTATATAGGATTATGCAATCATTTCATGCAAAAAAATGTACAAGCCCCCTGTACATATCGTAATGTGAAAGCTATAATAAGTACATCCCAGCCAGGAGGTATACGTGAAATGTATCATCAAATCATAAATTATTTTCAAACCAATAGCAGCCGTTATCTGCAAATGCTTACGGATCATATCAGAATTAGCCTATGGGCTTTGCTGATGGCAGTGTTGATTGGTGTACCTGCCGGTTTGTTATGTGTTCGTTTCCGTCATCTGCAAAAACCTGTTTCTACGCTATTTCGAGTCTTACGAATTGTTCCAAGCCTTGCCATCCTTCTTCTGATGCTTCCAATTCTGGGCACTGGAGCTGCACCAGCTTCCGTAGCGCTAACACTTTTGGCAATCCCACCTATTCTGGAAAACACAGTGGCAGGGTTAAAAGAAGTTCCGGCCTTTCTGTTAGAAACAGCAGATAGCTTAGGTATGACCTCCGGTCAGGTATGGAAAAACGTCCGTTTTCCCCTTGCACTGCCCTTAACCCTTACTGGCATAAAAACTGCCGCTGTGGAAATCATAGCCAGCGCCGCATTAGCATCAAAAATTGGCGCAGGAGGGTTCGGTGACCTTATTTTCACTGGTATCGGACTGTTTCGGACAGATTTATTGCTAATCGGCGGCATTTCCGTTGCCTTTTTGTCACTATCCACCGGATTTTTCTTCTATCTATTGGAAAAAATATTATTAAAATACAAAAGAATGTAAGGAGAGATAACATGAGAAAAACAAAAAAATTAATTCCCCTGCTTATTACTGCACTATTAATATCCAGCTTTTCCTTTGCCCTTTCTGGCTGCGGAACTTCCGGTAAAAATACCATTCGTGTGGGTTCCAAGGATTTTACTGAAGGCTTGATTGTAAGTGAAATCTATGCTCTGGCCTTAGAAGACGCTGGCTACAAAGTGGAACGCAGCATGAATGTTGCAGGCTCCCTGGTACACACTGCCATTACTGAGGATGATTTTGACCTTTATCCTGAATACACTGGAACTGCTCTGCTTTCTATTTTGCAGTTGGAGATGGACAGCGACCCAGATTCTGTATACCGTACCGTAAAGGAAGAATATGAAAAGCAATTTGACTTAACCTGGCTTGACTCCACCCAGGTCAACGACCGGAACGGCCTGGCCATCCGCACAGAAACCGCCCAGCAGTACAATATTTACACCATGTCAGATTTGCAGGCAAATGCTGATAAAATCCACTTCTGCTCCCAGGGGGAATTTGAACAGCGGGAGGATGGCCTGCCTGGTCTGTCCAAGGTTTATGGCGAATTCAATTTTGCTTCCATCAACCTGTATGACAGCGGATTAAAATATCAAATACTTGAATCTGGGGAAGCTGATGTCTGTCCAGCCTATTCTACGGATGCGTCCCTTGTAAATACGGATGCATTCACCTTTTTAGAAGATGACAAACATTTCTGGCCTCCCTATTATATGGCTCCTGTTGTTAGAAATGATACCTTAAAGGAAAATCCTGAAATTGCAGATATTTTAAATAAAGTCAGTGCAAAGCTTGATACAAAAACCATGATTACACTGAATGCAAAGGTAGACATTGACAAGGAAGAATATGATGATGTGGCAAAAGAATTTTATGATTCCATCCGTGAATAGCGACAGCCCACGCAAAAATGTATTGACCAATCGATCCTTGCAAATCACCAACAGGAGGTTTTCAAATGGCACGCGCAATTGAATTTCAAAATGTGACAAAATCATTTCGTGGTTCTTCCCAAAATGCTGTAAACCATATAAGCTTTACCATAGAAGAGGGAGAATTTATCACAATTCTCGGTTCCTCTGGCTGTGGGAAAACGACGCTGTTAAAGATGGTCAACCGCTTATATGAACCGGACAATGGAAAAATCCTCCTGTTTGGAGAAGACATCAGCGCTGTGGATGTAGTAAAGGTAAGGCGGCGAATTGGCTATGTAATTCAGCAAATCGGCTTGTTTCCACACATTACAGTTGGCGGCAATATCGCTATGGTTCCAAATCTCTTAAAATGGGAAAAAGAAAAGACAAATGCCCGGGTAGAAGAGCTTCTCACACTAATTGGATTAGAGCCCAAGGAATTTAAAGACAGATACCCAGCCCAGCTTTCCGGCGGACAACAGCAACGGGTTGGCCTTGCCCGTGCCTTAGCAGCAGACCCCAAAATCATGTTGATGGACGAGCCTTTCGGCGCCATTGATTCCATCACGCGTCTCCGGCTCCAGGATGAACTCCTCACGTTGCATCAGAACATGAAAAAAACATTTTTGTTTGTAACCCATGACATAGAAGAGGCATTGAAAATGGGAACCCGGGTTATCATTATGAATGACGGAAACATCCTGCAATTTGACACCCCAGAGCATATTGTTTCCCATCCAGCCGATGGATTTGTAACCTCTCTTGTGAACTCTGCAAAGGCAAAAGAAGAATTTTGGGAGAAATTCAAATGATTGATTATCTTATAACACACTATGATGATTTAGGAAAAGCAACCTTAGAACATTTACAGATTGTACTGGTTACGCTGGCTATTTCCCTTGTAATTGCTGCAGGCTTTACCCTAATCTGCAGTTGCTTCAACCAGATAGCCCAATTTATCCTTGGACTATTCTCAATGATTTATTCCATCCCAAGTCTTGCTCTGTTTGCTCTGCTCATTCCCCTGACTGGCCTTGGAAAAACCACAGCAATTACTGTACTTGTGATTTACAACCAATATCTTTTGCTGCGGAATTTCCTTGCAGGATTGGATGAAGTAGATAAAAGCATTGTGGAAGCTGCCATTGGCATGGGAATGACACCTGTGCAGGTTCTTATAAAAATTAAACTGCCCCTTACCAAGTGCGCCTTTCTTACTGGAATCCGCATCGCAATGGTCGCTACCGTGTCCATTGCTACCATTGCGGCCTCAATCAACGCTGGAGGGCTTGGAACGATTCTTTTTGACGGACTGCGCACTATGAATTCGGCAAAGATTTTTTGGGGCAGCTTATTATCCGCGCTATTGGCTATTTTCATTGACGGGCTGCTTGGCTTTTTAAACAAAGCAGACAGATCCCCGAAGACTCCCGAAGCCCCTCAATCTTGAGGGACTTGGGAGGTTTGCCGCGTGAATGCATTCACACAGCGACAGATTCCATTTGCACAAATACCCTCCCTTCGCTGGAGCAAACCTTCGCATATTATTTTTCCGGAGCATTCTTATTTCCCTCTAGCCATATCTACATACTTTTTATTAGCTCCTCTAGTCTTTTCACCAGCAGCTCATCTGACTCCCGATGATGGATAAAGGAACTGTCCAATCCGTTTTTTCTGATCCGATCAATCCAAAGCAACGCCGCCTCCCGGCTGATATTTTGTTCCAGCATACCATAATAAATGTATGCCAGCTCATTTGACACATTGGTATTAAAAACTGCTGGGTCATCTGAGTTGATACAGACAATCACGTTCTGTGTATCATGAATCTGGTTCATTTGATAAAGCTGATTTGCCTCTACCACATCTAAATCTGCAATCAAAATTTCTATCCCAATGCCTTCCTGTCCGCCATTTTTCCCTTCTTCCTGGGCGCCACTTATCCTATTTTTTTTATTTCCATAAATTTTTCCAGACAATTCATAAATCTGCTTTTCCATATAAGCTAAAATCGTGGCCTGAAAATCACTATAATTTTTACTTAGCATATCATACGCCCAAAGATAATTCTCCAATGCTTCTATTTGTGGAATAATAATCACTGGATTTTGTCTTTTCCATTCTCTGGCTGAAATCCCAAGGGCAATTCCATGGCCAATTCGGTCTCCAGCATGAAATTTCAAATATTCCTGCGCCTCATCAATTCTTCTGAGCCCAGATAAAATATGACGGAAATCTTCTCCTGCATGAAAGGTAAAGCCCAGGCTCTGGGTATAATCTCCATATTCATTTTTCCTCCCAATCTGATCTACACTACTGTCCCTTGCCTCCTCATAAATTGGTGCAAAAACCCAGACCGGCGTAGAATTTTCCAGGCTTGCAGCATCTATTCCCACCAGATATCTACTTAATTCACTGTATTGTGTTCTCAAACGAATAAAATTTTCAATCTGAGTTTTATATGCCTCTTGAAGTTCACCAAAATAAAAATAGGAACAATTTCCTTTTCCGTTTTGAAAACATTTTTCTGGCACTGACGTATCTGGCCTTTTCAGAAAATGTACCACAAGCCCTACATGGGGAATTTTCCGATAAGGAATGTGCTGCCCTTTCTCAATATCATAATAGCAATAATCTTCCCATAATATTTTTTGATAAGCCTCCAGAAAATTCCGTATCTCCATTTTGCACTCTGCCTCGTTAATCGGCATGGAAGAGCGAAATTCAAGCTTGTATAAATCCTGGTTTTGTAATTGTTCCCGAATGGCAGCCTCCCAGAAATTTTTTATATTCACATGATTCAAAGCAGAATTTACACTATAATGCGCCTGTTGGAAATAATCAAGGCCCTTTATTGTCTTTTGCTGCACACTCACATGAAACAGATAGTTTCTTACCCGTAAATATTGCATCATACATTGTTTCATCCTTTGGCTCATTTCATCTTTTATCATCTTGTATAATGCATAATACAAAAAAACGTTTTCATCTGTGGTGTGAAGTCCCTGGTTTTCATTCAGAATAGATATGCAAAGCTTTTCCCTTGAAAAAACCTTCTGCTGTCTTCTCTCTAAACGGTTCCACAGGTCTTCATAGTATACCGTGATATCTTTTACACGCTTATCTTGAAAATTTTCTCTAAAAAATTTCTCAAACTTCTGTCCATTTTGAAATCTAGATACCAATTCCTCTACTTCATCCTCATAAAAATCCCCTTCAGAATGCCTTTCCTTCATCCGGTCAAGGGAAATTTCCAAGGTTAGATATGCCCGGACAATTCCACATCCCAATATATAATAAACCATCCGCTTGTTTTCTTCCTTGGTGCCGTCAACAAACTCACGATTCCAGAAAAATTTACTGTTTTCTGCAGTTAAGGGCTCCATCAAAGAATCCCATATGCTGGAAAAGGTTCTGGATACGCCTTTATGTAAATGATTTTCAGCAACCCCTTTTTCCAATACTCTGGATAATTGCTGGTCGGCCACCTCAATATTCCCATAAAAGTAATCCAAGCATCTGGTATCCAGTTCTGGCTGATTGATAATCATATACACAATGGCAATCACATCCATGGGAATATGACAGCTTAGGCTATGAAACAAAGCTACCTTATTACTGTTTGCAAATCCCCCAAATAATTCTTCATCATTTTTGTTCTTCCAGTATTTAAAAACAATCCGCCCATCCCTATGGGAAATCAATGCGGCTGCCATTCGCTCCATAATATGCTGATATAATTGCAGCGCATCCTCCCAGCAGTCTGAATCATCATAATAGAGATAACATTTTTCCAGGTACAGATAAATCTCGTCATAAGAATAAATCGTGTAGTTTTTGCGGATATAAGCGATTAGCTGGCTTTTTAAACGGTTTCGTATTTTTTTACACTGTCTTCCTTCCTCGTCCTTACAGCGTCAATATATTGATAGATTAGGTCTTCCCTAAACATCTCCATAGACGTAAAAGGATAACATAAAACTCCCAGGAATCGGTTAATAGAATCATTAATCATTGCGCACCTCTATCAACTATCAAGAAAACAACTCCTCAAACTCTTTGGAATCAATTTTATTTGTTAAACCTTGATTCAATTCACCAAGGAAGCTTTCCAGTGTCTGCCTGTCAGCCTCTTTATTTGCCATGGATAATTTTCGGGTGATATCCGCCAGCAAAGAAGCATTTTTCCTTATATTATCCTTCTCCTCCACTTCCATCTTGTATTTGTATAAGCACTGTAAAAGAAAGACAAAATAAGAATGTTCCTCCATCCATGTATCCCATCCTCCATCTGGCTCCGCTGAAGCCTCTTGCAATTTATTTAATATCTCCTGCGCCTCAGTTCGCCCATACCAGACACGATAATTTCCTGCTAAATGTTCTAGCTCTGAAATCACATTTTGATATGTTTCAAGAAGCATCCCTTGTGTAAAGTTTTCTTTTCCCTCCGCTTCAAGAATCTTCTTTACATTACGGAATGTAGTCTTAGCTTTTGTAGCGCTTACACCCTTATCGGCTTTTTTAAACTTCTCCCAGCTATTATCCGCTCTACTTGTGTTTAATTCCCATCTTTCCCATCCTCCATATTCTTCCCATCCTTCCCATCCTTTCCATTCTTCCCATTCCATGCTATCTTTCATGTATTCAAGATGCACCCCTACTGCCTCTTTTAAATACTCAGCTACACTTTCTGTTACTTCTGCCTGCCACAACCCTTTTTCATCTATTATTTTTAAAATTTCTACTCGTCTTTTGATCTTCTTTTCATCTATGCTATCTTTTACAACCTTTATATCTTCCATATCTTCTTTATTTTTCAACACAATATATTGTTTTCCAAAAAGAATTTCTTTCCATTGATCCTCAATTACATCTTCGTCTTTTGCCTTCAATGCCCTTGCCAACGTATTGGATAAAATATGCCCCATCTGCGCCATCTGCGCTGTCTTTTTTTGTTCTTCCATTTGCTGGTCTTTTTGTCCTTCGCTCTGCTCTTCCTTTTGCTCAGCATCCGATTCAACTGCTTTCCTTTGACTTTTTTCTAAAACATCATTTATCTCCTTGTCAAATAATCTTCTCGCAATGTTCTAGGTAACAGAGCTTGACGTCCGGTTACGAATATACGCAAACTCCTTCCAAAAGACAGAATAACAGCCAGCAATCACCTTTGATACATCTTCTTCAGCATTTATTCCTGCTATTGATGAAAAAGCCTTCCAGATAGCGATTACTGTACTCTGCTCCAATTCTACAGTGACAGGTACTTCTATGTTTGATTTTTTCGTTCGTTCCTTCTGCGGTGTTTCATATATTTTCAGCATTTCCTCTAAAGGGAGATTTTTATAATACGCCAGATTTAACACCAGATCTCCTTTCAGCAAAAAGCTAATGTTCAAGTCTTGTAACTTCATATCCTTCAATTTAAGGTCTAAATTCTTTCCATCCTTTGACATTTCCTTATTTTCCCAGCCATAATTGGTAACATCCATCACCTTTTCCGCTATAATGGGATGGAAAAACAAATCTTTTATTGCCTCTTGTTTCAGGATTTTGTAAGCCGTATCTTCTTTCACCTGTTTCTGATAATCTCCTTCATATAGAAGCCTTGCCACAAAATCCACTAAAATAAACAAGGAAAAACGTTCCACAGGATTGGCTATTTGATATTCTGCCTGATTCTGTGAACTATTTTTAGTATTTTTCTCTTCTTTCTTTTTATAAATAATAGCCTTTGCCACTCCTACATGAAAGAAATTTTGCTGTATCTCATTTCGATGATCATTATAAATCTTTTTGGAAGAAACAATGGTATCCAACAGCAATTTCTTTTCCTTTAAATCATCCGTTTTCCCTTCCTCTCTTGACCCTGCAATTTCGTTCAGTACATTATAGACATTATTGAGTCCTCGAGACGTATGATCAAATATATAATATGTATAGGGTAAAGTCTTCCATACTTTCTGGGTTTTCCCATGAGCATTGCTGCCTTCTGTTTGGCTTTCATTTTCACTGTCCTTATACTCTTCATCCACATAGCAAAAAAATGCGGGATCAACCCATCCCTTTAATGCCTGAGTCAGCAATGCAGACATTGTAACTCCAGCCTTTTGGCGTCCATCTTTCTGACTATGTTTCCCTTGGTGATCTTTCTCTGTCCCATCTTCCACCTGCTGGTCTGTGAAATCTGCAATACAATAATTTCCCATTTCCTCCAAAGACCAGTATTTAATGTTGTATCTATATGCAGGGGGAATAATTTTCTTTAAATATTCATAAGCGAGAGTTTGCTTGCTGGCAAGCAGCCTATCTTTTCCAATCTCCTGGTCTAAAATATCCTTGTCCAACACATTCTCCTGCCTGAGAAAATCCAAGGTCAACGCTTCCTCAAATGTATCCAAATCTCTAGAAATAAATGTGACAATATTTTCATTAGACAGATAGGAAAGCAACGTCTTTACCACATCTGCACATCGGTAAGCGCTTAGGTCAATATCGTCTATAAAGAGAAAAAGAAGGTTGGAATTATCCTCCTGCTTTCCTGGATTTACCAATTCATCAATCAAGTCGTCAAATTTATTGATAAATTCCTTGTCTGAATTAAACACCTTGGACGAACGGCTCACATAGGCATTCTCTGTTGTGTATTGGCGAATCAAGATATCACGATATTCTTTCTGGATATACGTATACTGTTTCACCACCTCATCATATTTCAGGCGAAGAGAAGTTTTCCGAATACAATCCCCATTGTATCTTTTCCCTTTCTTTTCCTCCTCCTTCTCTCTTTCCTCTACCACTTCCCCCCAGCATTCCTAAGATTGTTGCCATCAGTGTACCAGATTCCGACATATTCTCCGGCACAATAATTGGAAATATAATATCATTTCGTTTTGCTTCCCTATCCTGTTTCTCTATTTTTCGTTGCAGTTTCATTTGTATTGTCTTTAAAACGGAAGTTTTTCCTGCTCCCCGAACCCCTATAATTCCTATATTATTGGTTTTCTGAGTTTTATCCTGATTGCTGGCTCCTTGCCTTTTTAAACGGTTTATAACGTTTTTTTCCTTGCGGAATTAATCGATTTGAACATAAATCCGCTGATAAGTTGGTAAAATTAATTCAGCTTCTAAATCCGACAAGCATCTTGACCCTATTTTATTATTGTTTTCCTGTTGTCCATTCATTTGAATTCCCCTCTGTACTTTTTCTTATGTTTATGATTTTCAAGCTACAGAATAAGTATATCATATGGATGAATCTCAAACAATTACTATAATTTCCCTGACAATTAATTTGCAAATACAGGGCATAAATGCTAAAATAACAAACAAAAGATTGCGAGGTCAAATCATATGGATTTTAGATTAGCAGTTATGCAAGATTTATCGAAAATTAAAGCTGTATATCAGGACATAATCAAAAAAATGAATCGTGAGCAGATACAAATATGGGATGATATTTATCCTTGTGAGTTTTTTGCGGAGGATATTAAGAATCATCGTCTTTATGTTTTGCTTGATCACGATGATATTGTTTCTGCATTTGTTTTATGTGATACAAGCTCAGGCGAAAAATTCATAGAATGGCAAGATGATCAGAGTAGAGCTTTGTATTTAGACCGTTTAGGTGTAAATGTAGCCTATTCCAGAATAGGAATAGGCAGCCTAATGCTTGAAAGAGCAAAGGAGACTGCAAAAGATTTAGGGGCTGAATATTTACGACTTTTTGTTGTAGACATAAATACACCTGCTATTCAACTGTATTTGAAAAATGGTTTCACAAGGGGAGCTGGCGTTTATGATTTAATCATAGATAACGACCTTGTTTTACAGGAGTATGGATTTGAACTGGCACTTTAGTCAAAACACTACTTCCAATTTGTACGTTTGGTTATCATTCTTCAATAATTATGTCTGTCCTAAATGTTTAAAAACCAGGCAAAATCATTACTCTGGCGATTAATTATCGCAGCAGACGGAGGCTTGGGCAAGCAAAATGTTGTGATATTTAACCGCCAAAGTAATAACGTCTGCAACTCCTACAAAACCTGCCTCCCCACCTACATTGTATAAGCCATAATATTCTAATGGAAGAGTTTCTTGCATCTGTGTATGAAAAAAAGCCCAAAAAAGAAATCCTTCTGAGACATCATTTAAGGGACACCCAGGCAAATAAATAAAAAATTCATCCGCATCCTCAAAGCCATATGGTTCGGAATAAACATATCGCATATTATCTTCATAATATTCATTTCCAGGTGTCCCTTCTATCTCTAAAAATTCTAATTTTGTTACATATCTATATTCATCAATTTGTTCTGGTGTACAAAATTGACCCGTAAAGCTACAACTATATATGGTGCCATCTGGGTAATTATCACCAATTTCTCCCATTTCCCAATTATGGTACCTCCCACTATTTCAATACAGCTTCTTCCTCAACATTATTATAATGATTTTATGACTATTTACAAGCAAAACCTAACTATTATATTTAACCGCTGGAGTAATATTATAGTAACACCTATATTTTGAAGTATTTCATGTATTTTTTGAAGCCAGTAATTTCGCTTAAAATCTAATCCCAAACGGATATGATCAGGGTGAACAGATACACCTTGAAAGAACTCGTCCTGAAGCTTTTCTTGAGTATTATTCATCCGAAGTTCACTCAAACATACCAACGATTTATTGTATTCTCTATAAAAACCATTCAATGCTGCAACACTAACACCTATTTTATGAACTTTTTCCTTCCATATTTCTAAAGTAGTATACCCTTTCGTGTTAGAAAGTTCTGAAATATATTGAATTAGTAACTCCTGAGCCAAATTAGGCGCTGCCATAACAGGAATATAGCTACTAATTTGTAAATAAATATTCCTCTTAAGCTCATCAATATTAACCTTTTCGAACTTTAAAGAGTTTATCATCCAAGTCGCTTCTTCTGTAAGATTATGTTTCTCCTTAAGACGATTTGATAGACATCTTTTTGTCTCTTCCTTACCATTTTCGACTTCTTGAAGTTCAATTCCTAAGGTCCCAAAGTGGGCAATCCTAATATTATTAACTCAAACTTCGCACTTTAATAAGTGCCTATGCATCTTGAAAATACAATAAAA